>JAEEGK010006324.1_pt1 | contig 28519 bp, 30 predicted proteins | sample 8958771 | NCBI WGS metagenome assembly JAEEGK01 (sample SAMN16246547, study PRJNA631951) | gut metagenome | biome: gut microbiome; feature: rumen; material: SC-attached | host: Bos | place: Iran: Karaj | collected 2018-10 | reverse complement strand
ATATTGACAAGGCGATCACTCACGAATTCGCAATGCTTCCTCAACATACGACCGGGAAAATTTATATTGACGGCGACGTTCCTCTAATGGTCAAGGCCTGTGAGAAGGTGAAGCTTCATCATAATATTTCAGCCGAAGTTGTAAAATGCTACAAAAACGAGTGTAAGAGATATAGTGTTCATCCAGACCATACTGATTTTACGATTGGTGGCAAAAAATTCCATTTCTATAATCCAATGCCGGCCGATCTTGCAATTCAACTTTCCGAACTCAATAAACTCTGTGATTATCTCGGCATAAAGGTTAAGACTGATTTTAAGAAAATGCCTCTTCCACCGGGAAGAAACTCATATTTTGAAGGTAAGAATGGCTTGAAGTTAATTGATAGCTCATATAACGCCCACCTTATTTCAATGGAAGCAATCATGGATATGGTATCAATGATGAAAGAAGGCCATAAGTGGCTCGTGATCGGTGATATGGTAGAACAGGGTCAAATTGAAAAGGAAGAACACTCAAAACTTGCTGATGTTCTTATGAAGGTGAAGCCTGAGCAAGTCGTCTTGATTGGTCGTCGTACCGAAGAATATACCGCACCAGTGCTCAGAAAAAACGGCATTGAAGTCTTTACAACTCGCGAACCACGCGAAGCGCTCGAGTTTATTGAAAAGAACACAACCGGCGAAGAAACGATTGTTTTTAAAGGTTCACAATATCTTGAATGGATAATCGAGAAACTTCTTAAAAATAAAGAAGACGCGAAAAAACTACCACGTCGCGACAAGGCGGCAGAAAAGAGAAGGAAAAGACGAGGTCTAGATTCATAAAGGAGTGCGGATGAAAAAAATATATGTGATTCATGGTTGGACTTATACCGTGAAACCATGGGAAAAAACGATTGATATTCTAAAACACGAATATAAAATTGATGTTGAAATGCTAAATGTTCCAGGATTGACAACTGGATCAAAAAAAGTTTGGACAATTGAAGAATATGCTAACTGGGCAGATAAAAATATCCCAGCTGATTCAGTTGCGCTCGGTCATAGTAATGGTGGTCGTATTCTCCTAAACCTATGTTCTGAGAAACCAGGCAAATTAAAACACTTGATTTTGCTCGACGCTGCGGGTGTTTATGAGGAGTCAAAAAAGCGCGAGATTTCACGTGGGCTTTCAAAATTCTTTGCACCGCTAAAAAAATCAGCGCTTCTTCGCAAAATCTTCCATAAACTTGTCGGTGCGTCGGATTACGATCGCGCTCCTGAAAACATGAAGCAGACTTTAAGTAATATGCTTACTAGCGATAAAAAACTCGACATTAGTAAAGTTAAGACTAAAACTACAATTCTTTGGGGAGAGAAAGATACCGTCACGCCGCTTCGCCAAGCCAAAAAAATGCACGAACTCATTGAAGACTCGGAACTTATGACCTACAAAAACTGGACTCATGCGCCATATATCGTCGATCCAGCTGGACTTGCGCGCGCGATTAATAAAGTAATGGAGGATATCGAATAATGTTTTTCCTTGGTCAGGCCGCGAATTACAGGGGAAAGGTATTTCGCCATACTTTTGCTTTTGGCTTTAAGAAAGACTACGAAGCCTTAAAAAAACATCTCGCTACGCGTTATCAAGTCCCTATTGAAAATGTTTTCTTGTATCATAACGGTCGCACTGCGCTCGCTGCAGGTATGCGTGCGGTTGTTCCGAAAAAGAACGGCGAACACCCAGGAATTCTTGTGACTTCATTAACTTGCTATGCGGTAGTCGAGGCAGTAAAAACAGCTGGCTTTACGCCTGTGTTTGCTGATATTGATCCAAGAACTCTCCATTTTAACGGCGAGACAATTGATAAAGCCTTGAAGAAGCATAAAAACGTTAAAGCGGTGATTGTCCAAAATAATCTTGGCTATCCTGCAGACATTAAATCCATAAAATCTTCAGTCAGAAAACACAATCTTGTTCTTATTGAAGATCTCGCCCACTGTGCGGGTATATCGTATGAAAACGGAAAAGAAGCTGGCATGCTTGGTGATTTTGCCGCTCTTAGCTTTGGAAAAGGAAAATCAATTGATACTATTTCTGGTGGCGCATTAGTTATTCGCTCGAAAGAAATTACTTATGTTGAACGTGGACATTATAAAACAAAAGAAGTTAAACTTCCAAAAGAACCAACGAAAAAGCCAAAGTTTGGTGATCGCTACCGCGATCGTCTCTATCCGTTCTTTGGCCTAAAAATCCGCATGTTTTATTTCTTCCGTCTCGGCCGTCTCTATACGAGTTATCTTCTAAAGACTCACCAGATCAAGCGTTCTGCTGATGCTGATCTTGATTTTAGAGTACGTCTAACTTATTGGCAAGCAAAGCTTGCATTGGAACAACTCGAATCGCTTCCTAAAAATCGTCCGCCAATTCGTGAATTCTATCTTGTTGATGATCGCGATATTGTTCTAAATGAGCTCGAACGTAGTGGGTTTGTCATGAATGATATTTGGTACGATGTTCCGGTTTCACCTGAAAGATATTATAATAAAGTGAAGTATCCAGAGGATGAATGTCCGACTGCGGTTGAGGTTGCAAAACATATTGTTAACCTTCCGACACACTATCCACGTGTAAAGTTGGCTCCAGCCAGAAAAATAATCGAAAAACATGAATTAAAAGGGGAAATAAAGTGACAAAATATGCAGTTTTGAAGCATCCAGAAGGGAACTTCTTACAGTCAGATGAATGGGGCCAGTGTGCCGAAAAAGTCGGCCATAAGGCAATTCGAAAAGATTTTAAGAACGGTGATTCTGTCTTAATGCTAGTAAAAGATGCACGCCGTGGAAGATATCTCGAGATTCCAGGTGGTCCACTTATCGATTGGAAGAATATCGTTGAAGTAAAGAATGTTTTTGATGAAATCCGAAAAACTGCAAAGTCCGAAAAATGCGTATTTGTGCGTTTCCGCCCTCAGCTCATTAATACAAAAGAGAACTTAAAACTGATTGCAAAAACCGGAAGTCGTGTCGCTCCGTTCCATCTTCATGCTCAAAATACGGTGATTCTAGACCTCGAAAAATCTGAGGACGAGCTACTAGCTGAGATGCGTCGCCAAACTCGATATGAAGTTCGTCGAGCCGGAAAATTGGAACTTGTTATAAAAAGTGGAAATAGTAAAGAACTCTTCGACGAATTTCATCAAGTCCAAGTTGAAACCGCAAAACGTCAGAATTTCATTCCTCCAAATGCTGAAGAACTTGAAGCATATCGTGAAATCTTTAGAGAACATGCAGTAATATATTATGTCGAAACCTCGAAAAACCTCACAGCGGATGGGAAAAAGGTTATCGACGGTGAGCCAGAAGGTGAATATATCCCTGCAGGCACGAGAGTAAATTATGGTCTATTCATTGATTACGGTGACGAAGTTGAATACTTCGAAGCTGCAAGTACTGAATTTGGGCATACTGTACCGGGCGCTTACGGAATGCTTTGGCAAGCAATATTAGACTACAAGAAAAAAGGTCTAAAAAGATTTAATCTTTGGGGAATTGCTCCGCCAAATCAACCACATCATCGCTACGCCCGTGTCACAACTTTTAAGACCGGATTTGGCGGCGAACAGATCGAATTCATTCACGCACGCGACATTGTTATAAATCCAGCAAAATACCTAATTACTAAAGCAATTGAAGAAATAAGAAAAAAGAAGAGACATTTGTAATGAAAATTGAACTAAGAGATGCAGAAAACAAGAAGGAATGGGATAAGTTTGTCACTTCTCATCCTGAATCGAACTTTCTCCAGAGTTGGGATTTTTATGAATTCCATAGATCTCGTGGCGAGGAGATCGTGCGTCGTGTTGCAGAGAAAGATGGTAAGATTGTTGCAGCTTATGCTGGTGAGGTTGAACATGCTAAGCGTGGTCGCCATATGGCGATTGCTGGTGGGCCAATTCTTGATTGGAGCGATAGGCTGCTTGTTAAGGCAGTCTTTGCTGATATAAAGGCGAAAGGCAAAGAGCTCGGCTGTGTTTTTGTGCGCGTTCGTCCTCAATGTGAAGATAATGAAGAAGATATAAAAATCTTTCGTGATTTTGGTTTTAAGAAGGCTCCGATGTATCTTTCGGTTGAATTTGCGGGAGTTCTTGATCTTAATAAATCTGAAGATGAAATTCTTGCAGGAATGCGCCAACGCCTTCGTCGCGCGCTCAGAAAAGGCATGAAAAATGATATTATGATTGAAAAATCTACCGATCCGAAGGATATTCATACTTTTTACGAAATCCAGCTCCAAACTGCAAAACGTCATGATTTCTACGCCTTCTCAGAGGACTTTCTTACTAAGCAATTCGAGGCCTTTGCACCAAATGGCGAGGCCGTTCTATATACCGCAAAAATCAGCGATGAGAAGAAGAAGGAACTTGGAGTAGAAACTGAGAGCAATATCCTTGCACAGAACTTTATGATTTTCTATGGCAACGAGGCAAGTTATCATTACGGTGTCTCGTCGGAGCTTGGGACAAAGCTTTCTGGCGCACCACTCCTTCATATGGAAGCTATGCGTGACGCCCGAGAACGTGGAATTAAACGTTATAGCTTTTGGGGAATTGTTGGTGAAAATGATACGAAGCATCGTTTTTATGGTGTCTCAGTCTTTAAACGAGGATTTGGTGTTGATGAACTTAAATATCTTCCAGCTCAAGACTTAATTCTCAAGAAATTCCAATATTATCTAAAAACTTGGATCATTGAAACTGTTCGCAAAAAAATTCGTCACGTATAAAAAAAGACCACCTCACGGTGGTCTTTTTATAACTATTTCTTACGAGTTATTTTCTTTGCAGTAGTTTTCTTTACGGATTTTTTGACTGTAGCTTTCTTCGTGATAGCTGCTTTCTTTGCTGATGCTGAGCGCTCAGCTTTTAATGAGGATTCCTGATCATGGTTATGTACGCCATAAATCAAGTTTGCGAGGCCATAGAGCATCATGTATGCGCCAAAGAATTTAATGAATGCAGGCGCGTTATCTGTAACAACCGCGTTTCCGGTGTTTAGAATCACAAAACCCATAATAGCGCCACAAATACCAACGACTACCCAGATGAACTTATCTGTTACATCGTCGACAGACTTTAGACCGATAATGATTTCGAAGACACCACGAACGACTGTGTATCCGGCAATTAATGCTAGATGCCAGACTAATTCTTGTCCAGCGGTAAAAAGAAGGGCAAAAGCTACACCGACTTCAACTAATGCTGAAAAGAGTGTAAAGCCCCAAGTTTCGTTTAGGTGTGCGCGGCGCAAGAGATTGAATAATTCAATGATACCGAGACCAAGAAGAAGGCTCCCGACAATCGATACGAGCGCATTTGTATCCGCTAGATTTGTGAAGAGTGCAAACCAGCCAAAGAGAAGAGCTACCGCACCCTCAAAAGCGAAAATAAGCCAGTGGCTATCGACATATTTTCTTTTTATTGACATATAACTCCTTAAGTTTATTATTCTTATGCTTATTTTATCAAATATCTAAAAAATAAACAATAAAAAGGGGGCCGATAAAACTCAGCTCGGCCCCGTCGAAAGGAGGTTAACATGACAAGAAGATCTAAAGACACTCAACTCACCTGATCTTCGTCATTACGTATTTTGGTGTTCGATAATCTCTTTATTCTGCTTTTTCTTATGATATGATTTAAATAAATCGTATGGCGGCATTTCTTCATCGGGTATTTTAAATACCTTTTTTAAGTCGCTAATCTCAGCAGAAATATATCGAACAATCGATGATGTGTAATGTAGGTTCCCCTCCATACTATCGTGAGCTTCAATATCCTTCGGCTCCGTATTATTGGAGCCGATTTTTATGATCTTTTCGTTCTTATTACTTGAACTGATCTGGCAGTTCTTCATAAAAATCACCTCCTATAAATGTGCAGGCAAGAAATACCTTCCTTCCTACATATATTTTATCATTTTACAAATTATATTTCCATATGTTATAATGAAGTCTCAAGGAGAACTTATGAATTACAAAAAACCTACTAAGGCTATCATCACCGATGCTGGTTTTGCTAGCCGTTATCTACCAATCACCAAAACTGTTCCAAAAGCTATGCTTCCTCTCGGAAACAAACCTATTATGCAACTCGTCGTCGAGGAATGTGTAGAAGCAGGTATCGAAGAAATTATTATTGTTGCTACTCATGAAGGTAAAGAAATCTATGAAGATTACTTTAATAATGCTTGTACAAAAATCAAGAAACAGCTTCATGCGCAAGGTAAAGATGATCGTTATGAATCTATTAATAAAGTTCTCAACTTCCCTAAGATTGTTGTAATCGAGCAGGATCCAGCTTATCCATATGGAAACGGTTCACCAATCGCATCAGCAAAGAAATTTATTAATGATGACGAAGCATTTGTTGTTGCTTACTCAGACGACGTAGTCTTCGGTTCTTCAGATATTAAGACTCTCATCGAGAGCTACGAAGCTCATCCAGAAGCAAAGGCAATCATCATTTCTCAAGAAATGCCACGCGAAGTTCTTAACAAATATGGCATCATTAAACTCGCTGATGAATCAAAGATGACTCTTGATAATATCGTTGAAAAGCCAGCAATCGAAGATGCTCCATCAAACCTTACTTCATATGGTCGCTACCTCTTAACTCCAGAAGTATTCGAGCATCTTGATCCAAAGAATACTGGTCTTGATGGCGAGCTATGGACTGTCGATGCAATCACAAAGATGGCCGAAGAAGGTGATGTCATTGTTGAGAAGACAAGAGGCCATTGGATGACAACTGGTGATCCAAAAAATTACATGTTTGCTCTTATGCAATATACCTTCGACAACGAAGACTTTGGTGACACAATCAAAGAGTTTGTCAAAAACGCTTAAAAGTCCTATAATAAGCTTAAGGAGTAAAGATGACAAATAATTTAAACATTGCAGAATGGATTATTGTCGGAATCTTAAGCTTCACGTTATTTGTGTTCTTAGTTCTTGGCATCATTCTGCTAGTAAAACTCATCAAACTCACGAAACAGGCGAAGAAAGTCGTCGAAACCAGTCAGTCAATTGCTGATAAGGTCGATGATGTCGCCGATAATATCAAAGATATGACTTCGATTGGCGGTATCGCCCGAGGTTATTTCTCTGAATATATCGGTAAAAAATTCTTCCATAGGAAGAAACGCCGTCGTGATGACGATGAATAAAAAACATTTACTCCTGTTAGTTGTAAGAGATCGCCCTATTCAGGGCGGTCTTTTTTGCATTTTTATTTTGCTTATGCTAAAATGTAGGTAAATTAATAAACTCATCTCTAGAAAGGGTGGAAAATGGCTAAAAAGGCTCAGAAGAAGAAAAAAAGTGGATTTTTACTAGGTGCTATTGTTGGCGCTGGCGCAGCTGCTGCAGGCATCTTCTTCTCAAAGAAGGAAAATCGCGAAAAAGTTGGTAAGGCTGCTAAAAAAGCAACTAAAGAAGTTAAGAAAACTGCTTCAACCGTTAAGAAAAATGTAACTAAAAAAGCTGCAGAAGTTAAGAAAACTGTAAAAAAAGCTGCCGCAAAGAAGCCAGCTGCAAGGAAACCAGCTGCTAAAAAAGCTGCAAAAAAAACAGCTAAGAAATAATGTCGAACAAACTAAAGAATATCCGTGAGAAGAAAATCACAAAGACAGAGTTGACTGCTGAGGAGCAGGTTCTTGATGATCTTTTTTACGATTTATATCGAAATCGTGGCCGTGTCTATAAAGTGAATTTCTTCCGCGGTATTTTCTTTGGCCTTGGCACATTCCTAGGCGGTACTGTTATCGTCGCAATCGTTGTCTTTATTCTGACTTGGCTCTCTTCGCTATTGCCTCACAATGTTACGTTGATTGACTGGCTACTTAGTGTATTACGTAAGGGTTAATAATCCTTTTTTGTGATATAATTAATATATGTCAAAGGAGGAAAAGGTAAAAACAGAAAAGCCAGTCATTTTTTTGACTCGCGAAGAAGTTGATGGTAAGAAACTTGAGCCAAAAGATTTCGTTCATCTCCATAACCATACCCACTATTCGCTCCTTGATGGGCTTACTAAAATACCTGATCTTGTCGATTATGTTGTCGAACAAGGTATGGAAGCAGTTGCCGTCACAGATCACGGCACCATGTCTGGTCTTGTCGAATTATATAAGGAAGCTGAAGCAAAGGGTGTTCAACCAATCCTTGTATGTGAAGCTTATGTCGCGGCTAGGAAACGCACTGATAAAGATCCAGCATTTGATAAAGAACGCTATCATATCACGCTTCTTGCGATGAACGATGAGGGTTTTGAAAATCTTTGTCGCCTCGCAACTGAAGCTGAAACTACTGGTATGTATTATAAGCCTCGTATTGACCATGAAATTATGGAAAAGTATAATGAGGGGATTATCTGTCTCTCTGGTTGTGCTAGCTCCGAGATTTCAGTTCGCCTCAAAAACGGTGATTATGACGGCGCAATGGAACTTGTAAAATGGTACCACAAAGTCTACGGCGATCGTTTCTATCTTGAGATGCAGGATCACGGCCATCCAAAATCACCAACTCACTGGGAGGTTCAGAACCAGATCAATGAAGGCCTTAAAAAGATTGCAAAAGAAACCGGCTTACCGCTAGTTGTTACATGCGATGGTCACTATTTGAAACATGAGGACCAGGATGCTCATGAAGTACTCCTTTGTATTGGTACTGCATCAAATCTCTCCGATCAGAACCGCATGACTTTGAAAGATTTTCAACTTCACGTCATCCCGCCAAAGGAAATCATCGAAAGATGGAAAGATGATTGCCCAGAAGCAGTAAAAAACACTAAAGTTATCGCAGGTCGCTGTTCAACTAAACTTCAGCTCGGACGCATTTTGATTCCAAAATATGAAGTTCCAGAGGGTGAAACAGAAAAAACATATCTTGATAAGCTTGTCTTCCAGGGCCTTGTCTTCCGCTATGGTGGCAAAACTCAGGAAGAAGCTGAGAAGATGACTGTCGAGGAATGTCGAAAGATTCTGCCAGAAAACGTCCTCGAGCGTATTGATTATGAATTATCAGTCGTCGATAAAATGGGATATAACGGCTACTTCCTTATTGTTCAGGATTTCATTAACTGGGGTAAGAAACAGGGAATTGTCTATGGTCCAGGCCGTGGTTCGGCAGCAGGTGCTATCCTTGCATATGCACTTCGTATTACAGAGCTTGACCCGCTAAAATATGATCTCCTCTTTGAGCGCTTTCTTAATCCAGATCGTATTTCCATGCCTGATATTGATACCGATATTCAAGATACTCGTCGTGACGAGGTGATTGAATACTGTACTGAGAAATATGGTAAGGGCCGTGTCTCAAATATTTGTACGTTTGGTAAGATGATGGGTAAGATGGCAGTACGTGATGTTGCACGTGTGCTTGAGGTTCCATACGCTGAAGCAGACCGTCTTGCAAAAATGGTGCCAGATCCAGAAATGGGCCATCATGTCCCACTTTCTCGTGCAATCATTGAATCTCCAGATCTTCGTCATGAATATGAAACCAATCCAAAAGCAAAGGAAGTGCTAGATTATGCAATTAAGCTCGAGGGAACCGTCCGCTCGCACGGTGTTCATGCCTGTGGTATTGTGATTGCACCAGATGATCTTGTTAAATTCCTTCCGCTTGAAGTCGCAAAGAAGACTGGCGTAAATAACGAGCAGATTATTTCAACTCAGTTCCCATCAACCCAGGTTGAGGAACTCGGCCTTCTTAAGATGGACTTTTTGGGTCTCATGAACCTTTCTGTTATGAATAATTGTCTTCGTATGGTCAGAAAAGTTTATAAAGACAATATTGATCTTTATTCAATTCCACTTGATGATGAAGAGACCTATAAACTTCTTCAGCGCGCTCAAACTACCGGTGTCTTCCAGCTTGAATCTGGCGGTATGAAGAAATATCTTAAAGATCTTAAGGCTTCGAGCTTCGAGGATATTATCGCTATGGTGGCACTCTATCGCCCTGGTCCAATGCAGTTTATTGATTCGTTTATTCGCCGTAAACATGGAGAAGAACCAATTACCTATCTCCATCCAGGCCTCGAAAATGCACTTAAATCTACCTACGGCATTATGATCTATCAAGAGCAGTTCATGCAGATCTCGCGTGAATGGTGTGGCTTTACGGGTGGCGAATCTGATACTTTGCGTAAGGCTGTCGGTAAGAAGAAAGTTGCGCTCATGAACGAACTAAAGCCAAAGTTTATTAAAGGCGCAGTCGAAATTGGCGGTGCAACCGAGGAAATTGCTGAGAAATTCTGGGCACAACTTCTCGAATTTGCTAACTACTGTTTTAATAAGTCTCATGCTGCGTGTTACGCATTGATTGCATACTGGACAGCTTATCTTAAAGCCCATTATCCAGATGCTTTCATGGCTGCGCTCATGACTTCCGATATGCGCTCAACTGATCGTCTTGCGATTGAGATGAGCGAATGTAAATCAATGGGCATCGACGTGCTTGGCCCTGATATTAACCAGTCCTACTCTGATTTTGCAATCGTTGGTGGTGAAAATAAGATTCGTTTCGGCCTTTCAGCAATTAAGGGTATGGGTAAGGCGCTTATTGAGGAGGTTGTGATTCCTGAGCGTGATAAAAACGGCCCGTTCAAATCAGTTTGCGACTTTGCAAAACGTGTCGATTCGACGAAATTTAATAAGAAGTCTTGGGAATCTGCAATTAAAACCGGTGCATTCGATTGCTTTGCTGAACGCTCGGATTTACTCTTTAACCTTGAACAAATCCAGGCTTATGGCTCAAGAATGCAAAAGGAATCCGCAAACGGTCAGACCGATCTCTTTGGTATGATGGGTGAAGTTGGACAAGTCCCAGAGCCTGAACTTGTTGAAGCGCCTGCTAAAGTATCGGAAAAAGAACAACTCCTCTGGGAGCGTGATCTTATGGGACTCTATCTTTCTGCTCATCCGCTTGATAAATATGAGACGTACTTTAGGGAACAGACTCATCCGTTTTCGTATGTTTCATCTGACTACGTTGATAAAACTGTTATAGTCGGTGGTATTATTTCAAATGTTCGCATTGTCATGACAAAAGCTTCAGGTAAGAAGATGGCGATTGTTACGCTTGAGAACAAGACTGGTTCAATTGAATTCCCAGTTTTCCCAAAGGTCTATGAAGAAGAAGGCGACAAAATCGCTGTCGATAATATAATCCGCGTGACTGGAACCGTCGATGACCGAGATCGCGACGGTAATCACTCGTCCGACATAAAAATTATCGTTAAATCAATCTCGCTTGTATCTGATGAGGTCCTGTCTTCTTATGAGTCAACCGGCGAGGTTTTGCCAGACCCAGAAGATGCTCCAAAAAGACGTACCTATAAACCAAAGCCAGTAATTGAAAAAACTGAAGAAGAAAAGAAAAAGGAAGAGGAGCAGAAAGCTGCAACAATCTTTAAGCCGAAGGCTAATGTAAAAGATCCACGCTCCGAAAAACTCTATATCTTAATCGAAGATCCTGATGATACAGAAAAACTCACCAATATTAAGAAGACTTGTGATGTCTATCCAGGGCTATCGCCAGTCGTCCTAGTATTAAAAGATGGTGATGAAAAAAAGGCTATGGTGATGAGCTTCAAAGTTGAAGCATGTGATGACTTAATTGCTAAAATTAAACAAATTGTAGGTGAAAAAGCCGTTGTTTTAAAATAACGCATATGGTAAAATATACTAAGTAATAAAGGGTGGAAATTGAATAAAATAACAAAATATCTGAATCAACATATCGATGGCCAGGTTTTTGATCGCCCTTCTATTTTGCGCGCATACTCACGTGATAAGTCTGTTATTGAAGTCACTCCACGTCTCGTTGCAATTCCATACGATACTGACGATATAAAATTCCTCATGCGTTTTGCAAACGACGTTGCAGATAAGAATTTTAAGCTTCCTGTCACTGTTCGTGGTGCCGGCCAAAGTAAAACTGGTGCATGTCTTAGTGAGGGTATGGTTATTTCGACTGAAAAGCTGAATAAAATCGAGGAAGTCGATGAACATGCTCGCCTTGTACGTGTCCAGACTGGCGTGACACTCGAAAAGCTTAATGCGGTGCTTGCAGCATACAATCTTTGCCTTCCACTCAAAACTAATGAGAAACAGACTATTGGTGGCCTTATTTCGACATTCCCAACAGATTCATATGCAAAGAAGTATGGTAGTATTTTCTATTTTGTCGAAAGAATGGAAATTGTTCTATCGAACGGTGAGCTTGTCCAGACAATCAGCTATACCCCACATGGTTTAAAGAATGCTGAAAGAGCTGAAACTCTTGAAGGTAAAATCTATCGGGGAATTAACCAACTTATCTCTGAGAATGAAGAAGTAATTGCTGGCCTTTCTGGAGAGTTAAAAACTCGCGCTGGCTATTCAATGATTTCTCAAGTTGAGAAAAAAGATCAAAAGACATTTGATATCATGCCGCTATTCTTTGGCGCTGAAGGAACTCTCGGTGTTATTACGGAAGTAATCCTTCGAGTTGAACCTATTCCACGCCCAGCAAAACATGTCCTTGCAACATTCCCAACTCTCGAAAAAGCAACAGAATATATGAAGCGCATTGCAAAACTCGAACCTTCAGTCCTTGAGGTCTTTGATACAAGGATTTTTAAAATCGCAGCAAAACATGGTAAGAATCTTGGTCTTTTGGAGCCGTTGATTGATAAAGGCTATTATGTGCTTGTTGCCTTTGATGATAGTTTCTTTACTGCAACCAAGAAACTTCGTCAAACTATGGGTATCGGTGCTAATGCCGCTTCAATTTCTGCTGAAAACGATCTAAATAGCGACGATTTTAAGGAGATCTACACGTTAGTTGATTGCTATTTGAACGATGAAAATTCGATGGAGCGTCCAAGCCTCGTCGACGACTTTATGATGAGCGGTGACGGATTGCCAAAATTCATCGAGAAAGTTGCAATGATTGAAAAAGCATTGAAGCAGGATCTCCCGATTTTTGGTTCATTCGCTACTGGCGTCTATACGGTTCGTCCAGATTTTGACTTGTCTGATATTGCTGAAAGAAAACGTGCAATGCAATTCTTGCGCTACTTTGGAAAAATTGTACGAGAATGCGGCGGTTCATTCGCTGGCGGTAGTTCTGAAGGTCGCGTCAAAGGTCTCATCTCAACTCGCGAACTTACCGAACATGAACAGAAGCTCTATGAAAAGGTAAAAAAGATTTTTGATCCGAATGGATTTATGAACCCAGAAACGAAGCTTGGAGCATCATTCGCGGACGTCGTAAGACATCTTCGCACTTCCGAGAATCAAGGTTTGAAATAGAGAAAGCCCTAGTGTTTGAAACTGGGGCTTTTTTGTGTTAAAATTTAGGGTATGAAAGTTACTACTAAGAAATTATCTGATACCTCGGTTGAAATTAAGGTTGTTCTCGATAAAAATGATCTTAAAGATGCTGAAGAAAAAGCAATCGTACGCCTCGCTAAGGACGTGAAAGTCGAAGGTTTTCGCAAAGGTAAAGCACCTCTCGACGTTGCTAAAAAGAATATTAACCCAAACGATCTCGCAAGCGTCGCTCTTGATATCGCCGTTAGAACTACTGTTCCAAAAGCATTTGAAGAAGCAAAGAGCGCTCCACTCATGATTCCAAACGTCGAAGTTACAAAGTTTGTACCTGGCGAAACTGTCGAATATACCGCAACTGCAGACATTCTCCCTGAAGTTAAACTTGGCGATTTTAAGAAACTAGGCGTAAAGAAAGAAGCTGTTAAAGTTGCAGAGAAAGACGTCAAAGAAATTCTCGAAAATATCCAGAACGCATACGCTGAGAAGAAAGTTGCAAAGAAAAAAGCTGAGATGGGCGACGAAGTTGTTATCGACTTCGAAGGCTCATTAAATGGCGAGAAGTTCGAAGGTGGTGCTGCAAAAGATTTCCATCTTGGGCTTGGCTCACATCAATTTATTCCTGGTTTTGAAGAAGGAATTGTCGGCCACGAATCTGGCAACCGCTTCGACCTCGAGCTTACTTTCCCTAAGGATTACCATGCAGAAAACCTCGCAGGTAAGAAAACTGTCTTTAATGTCCTCGTAAAACAGGTCAACGAAAATATTAAACCAGCTCTTGATGATGAACTTGCTAAGAAATGTGGCCCATTTAAGACAATTGACGAACTTAAGGCAGATATTAAGAAGAATCTCGAAAACCAAGGTCAAATCAAGGCTGACGAGAAATTTAAAGATGATCTTGTTAACGTACTTGTTGAGAAATCAAAGGTCTCTGCACCAGAAATCATGATCAAAGACCAAATTCGCATGATCAAACAAGATATCGAAGCAAACGCAGCACGCCAGGGTCTTCACTTTGAGGATTATCTAAAGCAAACTGGTCAGACCGAAGAAGATTGGGAGAAAATGGCACGTGAAGTTGCTGAGAAACGTGTAAAGGCATCTCTCTGTCTTCAGGTTCTTGCAAGAGACGAGAAAATCACGGTTGATGATGAAGTTGTCGATGCAAAAATCAACGAACTTCGCGAAGTCTACAAGAAGTCTAAAGAAGCTCTTAAGAACCTCAAGGATCCAAACGTCCGCCAAGATATTAAGAACCGCCTTACTATCGAGAAAACCCTCAACTATCTCGTTGAAGTAAACTCATAGTAAGTTTATAAAAAATAGGCCCCAAAAGGGGCTTATTTTTGTGGTTTTAAGAGGTAAAAAGGATAAGCGCCATTGACTTTTTAGCTCATTTGTGGTATAATAGAATCATATCACACCTTTTTGGGTGTCGCACATAAATTGATGTACCTTTTGAAGGGAGGGAAAGGAGATGAAGGCGTTTTCATGTGTCGAAAGTGTCCCTACGGATGTCTTCTTTGGAGATATCCAAAAGAGATTTCTGACTTCGTATGAATTTTCAAAACTTAGATGTGGTGGAGAAAAGGATCTCTCCGACAAAGAAAAAAAATTCATCGAAGATCAGATCAAGAAGTACTTTCCGGATTATGACATTAAGGAAAACGGGCTGATGCCCATTGCATGCGCCCTAACGAAGAGAGAAATGAATAAGATTTAATAGGTACACCATTTAGCCCCCCGGAGCTTCCGGGGGCGCTTTTTTAATAATCTTCCGCATTGTGGAACATTGCGACTATCGAATCACTTCTGTTTGTTCTAATATTTTCTCTTTCGGCCGCCTCAAAGTCGCGACTAAAAGCTATTCTTATGTAATTTTCGACGCAACTTCGATCGTATTCGGCGCGAGCTTCGCATTCTCCGTGGTTATCTAGGTTTCTGAAATAAGCGAAATCATTAGTTTCAAAATCTCTGAAAATCAAGCGTTTTGCACCGTATTTTTCGGCAATATGGTTAATGGCGTTTAACCCTTTGATGAGGTTGTTATGAGCTGCTCTACGGACTGCTTGATACTGGTCAGGATCATGTGTTCTAGAATCATAGTCTTTTTGCGCCTCGATATGATAGGCGGCAAGTTGATGGAGTCCGTAAACCGTCTCTAGCTCTTTATCTCGGTCTTCTTCACTAGCTTTCTCTTTAATTGCTTCTATAATCAGTTGATTACGTTCTTTGTAATATTGTCCAGATTTTGCCTCGATTGTCTCTGAAGGCGCCACCTTAGCAATCGCTTCGAAGTTATCCTTTTCGTATATATTCTTAAAATCAGAATAAGCTGCAGCTTCCTCCATTTTATGGAAGGCCTCGGCTGCATCTCTCTCCCAGAGTTCGAATTCGTCTTTATCGCGAATCTCATTTGAGATAAACGCTTTCTCGATACTTTTATATTCTTCGGCCCAAAAAGCCACATCTTCTCGCATATTCTCGACAAGTGCGGTATGAAGCTCTGCTGCGGTTACGCCTGCTTCTCCAAGCTTTTTGATTTCTTCGTCGGTTGTTTCGATTTCTGAGGTGTTTTCTAGTCTTTCTGACACGATTTCTCCTTTCATTGATTATAGCATAAAACGTAACCAGTTTGCATGTTCGTATCTTGAAAAATCATAAAAAGTATGGTATAATATAGGTATTGCACCATTTGCAGGAACTTTTTCAATGTGAGTCAGTTATATCGTAAGGAGGGTTATGGTATGAAGAATGTTAAGGATTTTGTTGCTGAGATTACGGTCATGGCGAGTAATGATAGGCTAATCGACGATAACGCTAAGAAGCAGCTCGTAGATTTGAGTAATTTTATCGTTTCCTATGACCGATTTAAGAAAGGCGAACTTGAAAATAAGCATCTCAAAGAATGGTATCATGAGAAGCATTTCCCTTGGGGAAAGGAATTCTACTGTATCGTCGTAGAGCAATTGTCTGATTTCTTAGCAGAAGCGATCAGCTGTGTCTATCTAAAAGCATACAATAGTGATAATGATAGTGCCATGTGGTATTACAGGAGGTCCTGTCTGAAAAATTCACTAAGTGGGATTTCCGACACGGCCGAGCTGTACGACGTGATGTGCCACGCTGCTGAAGTAAGTGCAACGCTCGAGAATCTCGAAGGTATGGATCTTATTGAGGCTATTACGACACATGAAGATCTTAAGGAGCAGATAAGCGCACGTATAAAAGCCATTATCAAAAGAGGTGAGCTTATCGAACTACATGAAACCAGCCACTGACTAACTAAGGCCCCGAACTTTGGGGCCTTTTCTCTTGCAAAAAAATAAAAAATAGTGTAAAATAATAGATAAGAGTTTCTAGCTGATTTTTATTGCTGTACAAAAATCAGCGCTAGGCGAATTTACCACTCGCCGAACAGGCCGGATGTTTAATCTGAACGGAAGGCAACTATTAGTTAATTAAAGAGGAATATTTAATGCCAACTATCAATCAGTTGATTCGCAAACCTCGCCAGAAAGCTGCAAAGAAGTCAAAAGCTCCAGCTCTTGGCTCAATTGTAAATACTCTTAAAACTAAGTATTACAACCAACCAGCTCCATTAAAGCGCGGTGTTTGTATTAAAGTTACAACTAAGACTCCAAAGAAACCAAACTCAGCTCTTCGTAAAGTAGCTCGTGTCCGTCTCACTAACGGTCAGGAAGTTTGGGCTTACATTGGTGGTGAAGGCCATAACCTCCAGGAACACGCTGTTGTGCTCGTTCGTGGTGGCCGTGTCCCTGATCTTCCAGGTGTCCGTTATCACATCGTCCGTGGTACCCTCGATCTTCAAGGTGTCCAAGGTCGTAAACAAGGCCGTTCAAAGTACGGTGCTAAGAAGGAGGAGAAGTAATGCCACGTAAAACTACTACCTCTCTTGAGAGAAAAGTTAATCCAGATCGTAAGTATCAATCAATCATGGTCCAACGCCTTATCAACAAGTCTATGCTTGATGGTAAGAAACAAGCTGCAGAACGTGCAGTTTACGAAGCTATCGAAGGTGCTGCTAAGACTCTTAAATCAGAGAACCCAGTAGAAGTCCTCGAAAAAGCTATCGCAAACGTTAGCCCAGATTTCGAAGTTAAATCACGCCGTGTCGGTGGTGCTAACTACCAGATTCCATTCCCAATCTCTGGCCACCGCCAAATGCACTTTGCATTCTCATGGCTCGTACAATCTGCTCGTGCACGCTCAGGCATGCCATATGCAAAACGCCTCGAAGCAGAAATTGTCGACGCTTACAACGAAACCGGTGCAGCATTCAAGAAGAAAGAAGATTGTCACCGTATGGCAGAAGCAAACCGTGCATTCGCACACTTTGCTCGCGCTTAATTCAAGAAAGCTTGAAACAGGAAAAAGCCACCCGAAGGGGTGGCTTTTTGGAGGTAAATGAAAATATGGATTAATGGGTGCAAGGATTAAATTCTTCGTCCTGACAATAGATATCGGAATCGTTCTCTTTGTCATATTCGAAGAGGTCATCACGCTCCTTAATCTCGGAGTAGAGATCCATGAAGTTGTCGAGATACATTTCTGAATAACTCTCGATATCCGTAGATATGGTAGTCGTTCCATTGTGCTCCTCGGTATCTACGTCATAATCGACGACAGCTATACGATGTTCATTGACAAATTTCTTGAGCCGGCTTAGCTTTATGAAGTTATATTTTCCGGGGTTCATATCAATGAACTCATCGACAGATACGCTATCTTTATTCTCCCTGAAATGACGGTTGAGGTTGTACTCAAAATAGTCTACCAGGAAGATGACGGAAGTAAAAATGCGCCTATTCAAGAATTTGAATTCATTGAGATAGCCTGATCCGTATCTTACGACATACTCAGCCAGATTGTCCGAATACCTACTGGTTTCTCTTATCAACTGAATAGCTACGGTGTAGAGAAATTCCTCAGGTGTGTTAATGTAGCGGTAACCGTGCTTGGGAAAATGATGGCAAAAACCTGCATGCAGAACATTGCGGATGCTTATTTTTGCATCTGTTTCTGATAATCCTGAGGCTGTGGCGATATTTCTGAGATCAAAGAAACGCGGTTCCAGATCCATGACGAGCATATTTGTCGCAAGCCTCTCAATGTTTTTGAGGTCGCTACAGACGTCCTCTTCAAGTTCGCGTGGAATAACGCGTGATCCGTACGCGATATCAAGAATAATACTCTTAATATCGTAGCTTTTTAAAGCTTTTTCATCAATTCTCATTTGATGTCCTCCTTTTAATGTGCAAAATTTAGGGTTATAACCCCACGTATCTTATTATTATAGCATATTTTTAAAGCTTTTTCAAGATATAGCATTTTAAAACCACTTATGGTAAAATATAGGCAATAATTAGGAGGCAAAATGATCAAAGTAGCTATTAACGGTTTTGGCCGCATCGGAAGAAATGCGTTCAAAATCGCTTTTGAGAGACGTGATCTCGAGATTGTTGCCGTAAACGACCTCACTGACACAAAAACTCTCGCCCATCTTCTAAAATACGATTCATCTTATGGTACTTACGACCGCGAGGTGTCTTTTGATGACGAAAATATCATCGTCGGCGGCAAAAAGATTCGTGTCCTTTCAGAGAAAGACCCAGCAAGTCTACCTTGGGGTGAGATGGGAATTGATGTTGTAATTGAATCAACTGGTCTCTTTACTGATCCAGAGAAAGCCCACGCACATATTGACGCTGGTGCAAGACGTGTTGTAATCTCCGCTCCAGCAAAAGGTGAAGGTGCAAAAACCGTCGTCCTTGGTGTGAACGAAGAAATTGTCGAAGATTCCGATACAATCATTTCTAATGCTTCCTGTACAACAAACTGTATCGCTCCAGTAATGCGCGTTCTCGAAGATAATTTTGGCATCGAGAAAGCAATGATGACTACTGTTCATAGCTATACTGCATCACAACGCCTCCAAGATGCGCCAGCTAAAGATCTTCGTGAAGCTCGTGCTGCTGCTGAAAACATTGTCCCGACGACAACTGGTGCAAGCAAAGCTGCTGCTCTTACAATTCCATCTCTAAAAGGGAAATTTAACGGTCTTTCAGTTCGTGTTCCAACCCCAGTCGTCTCACTCTCTGATATTACTGCAGTTGTCAAAAGAGATGTAACCAAGGAAGAAATCAATGAAGTCTTCGAGAAAGCTGCAAAGGAGCCATATTATGAAGGAATTCTCGGAATTACTCATGAAGAGCTAGTTTCTTGCGACTTCAGAGGAAATTCACATTCATGCATTGTCGATCTTCCACTCACAGATGTTGTTGGCGGAAACTTAATCAAAGTTGTCGCATGGTATGATAATGAATGGGGATATTCTAACCGTCTCGTCGAACTAACTGCAGATTTTGGAAAGAGAAAATAATATGCCACTTCCTCGTCTCTTCATTGCATCAGATCACCGCGGCTTTGCTGATAAGCAGCGCTTATTAAGAGTGCTTGGTGATTCGAATGTGAGAGAGAAATTTGAAATCATCGATCTTGGACCAACAACTTTAAAGCCGGAAGATGATTTTAATGATGCTGCGATTAATGTTGCGAGGAATATTCGTGCGAATGCTAATTCTCGCGGAATCTTAATCTGTGGTTCTGCCCATGGAATCTCAATTCAAGCGAACCGTTTTAAAGGTGTTCGCGCTATCTGTGGATACACTCCAGAACTTGTCCATCTTGGTCGCCTCCATAATGATGCCAACGTTCTTTGCCTCTCGTCGGATTTTATGGATGATGCAACTATGGATCGCTCTGTTTCAATGTTCCTTTCGGCCGAATTTTTGCCAGAGGAACGCTATATAAGAAGGAATGCTCGCCTTGATGACGAAGCAATATATTAAAGGAGGAAAATGAACCCTGTTGTTGACCCAACTGATGTCGTAATCGTACCGACCTTACTTACTTCGGATGCAAACGAATTCACGAGGCTTATTGGTCTCTATCCAGCTTTTGCAAAGCGTATGCAAATCGATGTGATTGACGGCAGCTTTGTTTCAACGACGACTATTCCAGAATCAGCAATCACTGCTCTTCCAACTAATATCCTTGTAGATTTTCATATGATGGTTGCACGTCCGTCCGAACATCTCCAGCATATTATTCGCCTCAAACCAAATCTCTGTATCTTCCATGCTGAAGCAGCCGAAGATTTGCTCCCGATTTTCACGCAATTAAAACAAGCTGGCATAAAAACGGGTGTTGCGCTCTTACAAAGAACTTATCCTGGAGCAGTTGAGCAGTACATAAAAGCTGCTGATCATGTTTTAATCTTTGCTGGTGCGCTTGGCAAGAATGGTGGAGAAGCTGATCTACTCCAAATCGAAAAGGTTAAACTTATTCGCGCAATCAATCCAGAAGTTGAAATTGGCTGGGATGGCGGAGTGAGTATAGAAAACGTCAGGGCTCTTGCTCATTCGGATATAAATGTCCTAAATGCCGGTTCTGCAATCGCAAAAACTGAAGATCCAAAAACTTCATGGGAAGAGTTAGTAAAAGAGAAAACTCAGCGAGGGGTAAGGGTCTAATGGCTAGAATCGTTTCTCTAGGTTCTGCGCTACAAGACATCTATCTTATAGATCATGACGATTTTGTTGGTTCAAAAGTTGGTGATGTTGAGAAGCTTGAGGAAATCGTCATCGGTTCAAAAGTTGATATTGATAATATTTCATTCGAAGTAGGTGGCGGCGGCACAAACTCGGCCGTATCTTTTGCGCGTCATGGACACGAAACGGTATTCCTTGGGAATGTTGGTAATGACCCAGCAAGCCAAGCGATTGAGAGTATGCTGGATGACGAAGGTGTCGACACTAGTTATATTACTCATTTAAAGAGACAGAAAACTGGGGTTTCAGTAATACTTCTCGATACAAAATCTGGTGAACGTACTATTTTGACCTATCGTGGCGCTTCAGCAAAATTTAATAATTTATCGGAAGATGATCTTGATACAATCAATCCGGATTGGCTCTACGTCACAAGTCTCCGCGGCGATATGGATACTCTTCTTCGTTTCTTTGAAAAGGCACATGAAATTGGCTGTAAAATTATGTTTAATCCAGGGAAATTAGAGCTAAAAGAGAAGAAAAAGCTACTCGGGCTACTAGATTTAGTTGATGTTTTACTTGTCAATAAGAATGAGGCCGCAGAAATCGTCCCAGGTGTAATTCTTGAAGAATTATTAGCTCATCTTAATGCATACTGTAAAACTGTAATAATTACCACTGGGGCTATGGGTGCAATTGCAACAGATAGTAAAGAAACTTATCGCTTCGGTATCTATGAGGATGTCCCAGTAAAAGATACGACTGGCGCTGGTGATAGCTTTGGTTCTGGTTTCTTAGCTCACTTAGCTGCTGGGAAAAGTTTTAAAGAATCACTTGTCTTTGGTTCTGCTAACTCAACATCTGTCGTCTCAAAACTCGGTGCAAAAGCTGGCATATTGTATGGCGATGAAGATCTTCATCCAATGCCGATTCAAAAAGTCTAAAAAACCTCTTGCGTCCATCAATAATGTTTGTTATACTAAGAACATCTCAAATGGTGGTTAATTCTGTTTACACCAAGCGAGCTTAGGTTAAAAATTTGAGGTGGTCGAACGACCAAATTTACAGTAGAGCGAAGAGAATGGCATTATCTAGTGGGAATGTTAGGTAGATGCGGGAACTTAGGTGGTAAACACCGAGAGTCGACTCAATTGCGCAAAGATATCTGTCCCAGACATTCTGCTCAGCTTCTTCACGTTCTACGGAGGACGCTACGTCTCATACTCTGTTGAGAGGCGGTTGCAGACTTTTTGGTTAGTAGCGACGAGCGAAAACCAACACGGTTAGCCAAAACGTAACTGGTCGGGCCAAGAAGATTTACCAACCCCCGACTGAAACTTCGATTAATCGGATTAAGAACAGCTGCAAAAACTCCGATTGGAAGCTTTTTCTCAGGAAGCTAAACAACTACAACGAATTCTGTCTAAACATGCCGCATAAATAGCGGCCTAAAAACTGAATACTTACAAAATCCTCAAATTTAAAACCCTCACCCGTTCAAACAGAAAGCAATTTCCTACCTAAACCCCGGACTTCGCGTCCGGGGTTTTCCATTTATGCGTATAACTTATCTTTTATTAGCGTAGTAATCGTCGTAGATATTCTCATCAACTTTCATATGGCCTTGCTTGTTTGCAGCCTTTATGATATCTCTAATATCATCGGTTATTGTGACGAGTTTCATATCTTTTGCTTTTATTAAACCATTAGTAAGCATCTTCTTTTCCCAGACCTTATAAAATGGCCTCCAGAAACTCTTACCATAAAGGAAGATTGGCTGTTTTGGCATCTTATCTTCTTGCTCAAGAATCAAAACCTCTGAAAGTTCATCCATAGTTCCAAACCCGCCAGGGAAGAAAACAAATGCTTTGGAAGCCATGACGAGCATTACTTTTCTTGAAAAGAAATAGTGGAATTCCATTGTATCGGTAAGATATGGGTTAGGGAATTGCTCATGATCGAGCGAAATATTTAAACCAACTGAACGTCCACCATATTCAAAAGCACCACGGTTCGCAGCCTCCATAATTCCAGGACCACCACCAGTAATAACGGCGTGACCGTTTTCAGCAAGCCTTCTACCTAGTTCACGTGCAACTACATAATATTTATTATCCTCTGGTAAACGTGCAGATCCAAAGATTGTGACTCCTTGAGAAAAAGTTCGAAGCATTTTAAGTCCACGGCCAAGATCACTCGCGTATTTTAGAGAACGTTTGACATCTTCTTCGACGAGTCCATAATTGATGAGGTTTTCAGTAAATACTTCGACATTTTTATCCATAAGCATATTGTATCACATTAGATACAAAAAGATAAAAATATGTTATAATAACAGGTAATGAAGACTGTTGTTGTAGTTCATAATATTCGTTCACTTTACAATGTCGGTTCAATTTTACGCACCGCCGAAGGTTTTGGTGTGCAAAAAGTTTTCTTTACCGGTTACACTCCATGTGTAGATAATCCAACATATCTCCCTCATATTAAGGAGAAGATTAAAGAGGCAATTCATAAAACTGCGCTTGGTGCAGAGGAGATGGTTCCAACTGAATATAGTGGCAATATTAGGGAAATTCTTGAAACATTAAAGAAGGATAAATATCGCATTATTGGTCTTGAGAATAACATTAAAGATAGAAGACTGAAAAAACTGAATTCCCCAGAGCTGCAAACCGCCCTGGGGCGTGCTGCGACCTTCGGGAGTAAAACTGTTCTGCTGCTTGGAGAAGAAGTATCCGGAATTCAAGATGATCTATACGACCTAATCGACGTCTTCCTGGAAATCCCAATGAAAGGACGAAAAGAAAGTTTCAACGTCTCGGTCGCAACCGGAATTGCACTATATAAACTTTTATGCGAGGAATAAGAAAATGAAAAAATACAATCCAATTGAAATTGAAGAAAAATGGCAAAAGATTTGGGAAGAAACAGAGGCTTTTAAGGCTAAAACTTCGAAAGAAGCCAAGGAAGATGGCGAGAATGTTCAAAAGATGTTCCTCGCTGAAATGTTCCCGTATCCATCAGGTGCTGGTCTCCATGTTGGCCATGTTAGAAACTTTTCTATCGTTGACGCGATGGCACGTTTCTATACACAACAAAAACTCAACGTTCTTCGCCCATTCGGTTACGATACCTTCGGTCTTCCAGCTGAAAACTACGCAATTAAAACCGGTATTTCTCCAGAAGTAGCAACAAAACAAAATATCGATAACTTCCGTAAACAGGCAAAGCGTCTCGGTTTTGCAATCGACTGGTCTCGCGAAATTAACACCTCAGATCCGAAGTACTATAAATGGACTCAGTGGTGTTTCTTGAAACTCTTCGAAAAAGGCCTCGCATATCAAAAAGAATCATACCAATGGTGGTGTCCAGTTGACCAAACCGTTCTCGCAAATGAACAGGTTGAAAATGGCCACTGCTGGCGCTGTGGTACTGAAGTTGAAAAGAAGAAGATGAAGCAGTGGTTCTTTAAGATCACTGAGTATGCTGATGAACTTCTCGATGAAGTTGATTCACTCGACTGGCCAGAAAAGATTAAGACTGCACAGAAGAACTGGATTGGGCGTTCAGAAGGTGCAGAAATCTCATTTAAAGTTGATAATGATGATAATCAATTTATTAAAGTCTTCACAACTCGTCCAGACACACTTTTTGGCGCAACATTCCTTGTACTTGCACCTGAACATCCAATGATTGCAAAAATCATGAGCGAATCATGTAAGGAAAAAGTCCTCGACTACTGTAAAGAAGCTATTAAGAAATCTGAAATTGAACGCCAAGAGAATAAAGAAAAGACTGGAGTATTCACTGGTGCTTACGCAGTTAACCCAGCAACTGGTAAGAATATTCCAATTTGGGTTTCTGACTATGTCCTCATGGGTTATGGTGAAGGCGCGATCATGGCTGTCCCAGCTCATGATGAGCGTGACTTTGAATTTGCAAACAAGTTTGAACTCCCTGTAATTGAAGTAATTGAGAAGCCAGAAGGCGAAACCGAGAAATGCTACCACGGTGAAGGAAAACTAATTAATTCAGACCGCTTTAATGGTGTCGCTTCAACCGATGCTCGTGAAGGCATTATTCACTGGCTTGAGGAGCAAGGCATTGGTAAATCACGTGTTACTTATAAGATGCGCGACTGGCTTATTTCACGTCAGCGCTATTGGGGTTGTCCAATCCCTATCGCTTACGATAAAGACGGTAATCCACACGCAATTCCTGAGGATCAACTCCCAGTAATCCACCCAGAAGTTGAAGACTATAAACCAGATTCAACTGGCCGCTCAGCTCTTGCTAAGGCAAAAGACTGGCTCAAGGTCACAATCAACGGCGAAGAAATGACCCGCGAGACTGATACTCTCGATGGCTATGCATGTTCATCATGGTACCTCTGGCGCTATGTCTCTCCAGATTGCGAAACCGCAGCTTGGGATCCTGAAGAAATAAAATACTGGGCACCAACCGACGTTTATTGTGGTGGCGACCACGCTGTTGCACACCTTCTCTATGTCCGCTTCTGGTGTAAATTCTTCGCAGATCTCGGCTATCTCCCATTTAGAGAACCAGTCAAACGCCTCCTTTATAACGGCTATATCAACGCCCCAGACGGTAAGAAGATGTCGAAGTCTAAAGGCAACGTCATCGACCCACTCGACGTAATTAACTCTGGTTATGGCGCAGATACTCTCCGTACCTACGAACTCTTCATTGGTCCATATAATGAAGATGCTGCATGGAGTACAAAGGCAATCGGTGGTGTTTATCGCTTCCTTAACCGCTGTTACAACCTCGTCTTCAATCCAGAAAAAGAAGTTGACGAGAAAACTAACATCGTTATCCGTAATAAGACCGCAAAGAAGGTTACTGAAGATTTCCACCGTGCAGGTTTCAATACTGCTGTTGCAGCGCTCATGGAATTCGTTAATGAGCTTTATAAGAATGGCGCAAATAAAGAAGATCTCATCGTTCTTGCTAAGCTTTTGAAGCCATTTGCTCCACATCTCGCATCAGAAATGCTCGAAGAGCTTAATAGTGATGATGAATGGCCAACTTGGGATGAAAAAGCTCTCGTTTCAGATACTGTCGAGGTTGTAGTTCAGGTTAATGGTAAACTTCGTGCAAAACTCGAAGTCGCAGCAGATGACCTTAATGACGAAGAAAAACTTAAAACCCTTGCTCTCGCTGACGAAAACGTCCAGAAATTCGTTTCAGGCGAGCCAAAGCGTGTTATTGTCCTTCCAAAGGTTAAACTCGTCAATATTGTAGCTTAATGCTATAATATTGGTAATGGTTAATAATCTAGAACATCTTTCTGATGAAGAAGCGCCAAACTCGGCTGCTTCTGATTGGGATGTTTTATCTGGTGAAAAATCTATAGAAGAACGAGAATATGAGCAGAATGAACGCTCACTTCAAGACGAACTATATTCTACTGTAGACGGACGCGTAAATACTATCTCAAATGTCGGACAAGAGCTATGTAGTATCATGAAAGATGCTGACCATCCATTCTCAAAGAGACTGGAAGAAAATTTTGATGATTTTATCTCTTCGAAACGTTTAACAGGAAGAGCGACTCTCGAAGGGCTGTTCGCGTATGCCAACGCAATGTTCCCGCCGGCTTTTAAAAATGAAGTACGAGATATTGAGAAGGTAGAAGACGCTAGAGATCTATTCCGTCAAAGTGCAAGACGCGAAGGAACGCAGACTGCTGACAAAATTGATGAGATTGCAAAAACTTTTTCCGTTGATGGCTCTAAAAATGACCTTAGGATTGCTTCGTGCCTCAGGAATATAGGTGATGATTCTGAGAATTATGCGGTAAGGCTAGCTGAGGCGGTGATTAGTTACTCTGAAAACCCTAACGATGAAGATAATCGCAAGAAGCTAAATCTAGTCCAATCAGACCATGAAGGTGCTCTGACGACAACATTTTTCAGGATCGCAGAGACCTTCGATAGTAGCAATACTGAAATTGGCAAGAAAATGTTTGACCCAACATCGGCCCTAATAGGCACTCTTGCTGTCTCTACTGATGAATATTATGATGGAATTGTGAAGTATTTGAGATTTAAGATTAAAAACTCGCGAATTCCCCTTGAAAATCAATCAGAAAAGTGATATTATAGTTAAAATTATGTATTAATAAAAGGAGCATTTAAATGCCTGAACCTAAAAAACAGAGCAGCCCACGCAAGACCGGCCTTCGTCGTTCACATCTTCGTTTGAAGCTTGCTCGTATGGTTAACAAAAAATCACCTGTCAAAGCTTTTGAGACAGCTAAAACGACCCCTAATGTCAAGGTCAAAACCGTTAAAGTAAAAGAAGAAAAGAAAAGCGGTAAATAATGGCAAGTAATCGGCACTTAGGCAGAATTATATCTTTGCAGAGCTTGTATGAATACGAGTTCCGCTTGAAGGCGGGCGACGCCACAGCCGATATCGATACAATTGTCGCTAAAAATATTGAACCCTATGCTAAAGCTCTCGGCGATACAGAGTTTGTTTATAGTCTCAGTAAAGGTATCGTCGACAATATGAAGAAGCTCGACGAAGAGCTTCGTCCACTCGCGCCAGAATGGCCAATTGACACAATTGCAGCAATCGACCGCAATGTCCTTCGCATTGGTCTTTTTGAACTCGAGAGTAGAAAAGTTCCACCAAAAGTTGCAATTAACGAAGCTGTTGAGCTCGCTAAAGCTTTTGGCTCAGATAATTCATCAAAATTCATTAATGGTGTGCTTGGAACTGCGTTTAAAGAGCTTGGACTAGGAGAAGATGAAGGTAAGAAAGATGCAAAATCAGACTCCAAGAAGTCCGAAGATGCAAAAGAAGCAGAGTCCGAAGAGACCAACGCGTAGAGCATCAGAGACATCGTCAGAAAAACACGAAGAGTCAGCTTTTTCTAAAATTCATTCGAAAATTTTTCGTAAAAAACCTGCAATCCAAGAAATTGTTCGTGAGCCAACCTCAGGTGGTATTGTCTTTAGGATGACTCCAGACCAAAAAGATATCGAGATTCTTTTGATTCAAGATAGCAAAAACCGCTGGACGATTCCAAAGGGACATATTGAGCAGGGCGAAACGGCAAAACAGACTGCAATTCGCGAAATCGGCGAAGAAGCTGGTCTCCAGCATATTCAAGTATTGACGTGGCTGGGTAAGATCCATTTTAAATATCGTCGCCTTGACAGGTTAGTCCTCATGACGACCCAAGTCTATCTAGTTCGCGCAGTTGATAAATCAGAGACGCCAACTAAAGAAAAATGGATGAATGGAATTAGATGGTTCAAATTCAATGACGCCCTCGAAGCAATTGAATATGAAGATATCGAAAAGTTGATGTTAATCGCCAAAAAGAAAATTAGATCAGGCGAATATAATTAATAATTCGGGAAATCCAAGGACGTCTAACTAGGGCAAGTTAGGCGTCGGAAAGACTTCCGGAAAGGAAAGCATGAACGAAGGACTTAATCCAAAAGACTTCGGAATCTCAATCGAAGAAATTCAAAAACAGATTAATATTCTCGGGAAAAATACTGAGGATGGGCGTAAGCCTGAACAATATAGCAAGGAT
>JAEEGK010006323.1_pt1 | contig 28520 bp, 22 predicted proteins | sample 8958771 | NCBI WGS metagenome assembly JAEEGK01 (sample SAMN16246547, study PRJNA631951) | gut metagenome | biome: gut microbiome; feature: rumen; material: SC-attached | host: Bos | place: Iran: Karaj | collected 2018-10 | reverse complement strand
GTGTTGGTCACCTTTTTGGCGGGCTCTACACGATCGGTGAACATCTCGGCATACTGGCGTAACCGGATATCCTTGCAGGCCGAGTTTTCATACAGCATCCACAGCACGCCGGGGAAGAACCCCGACACCCAGTGATCGTAACGGATAGTCTGCAACGTAGGTTCCTTCGCTCCCTTCGACGGTTCGAAAGTACGGGGCAAGGCATTAGGCTGATCCTTCAGCTCTCCGGCCAGAATGAGCGACTGGCTTTTAGCACGACTGAGTCCGCGCTCTATCACTTGAGACATTGGCTCATCTACATTTTGAGCACCCACTGCGGCAGTTCCTGAGACTGCCAGCAGTGCTGTTAATAGGAATACTTTTTTCATCATCTTTTACCTTTTTTAAATAGTTTGGTGCAAAGATAGTCATTTTTTTCCAAACAAACAAATAATCAATTTGTTGTCTGCTCGTCTGCCACTGCATCTTCCCAGTTGTCAAACATGGGGACAGAAGCATCATAGCCGTCATATCCGTAGTTCTGAGCCAGTTGTGCCTTGTTGTTGGCGGTAATGGCCGAGTTTGGAATGGGCCAGAAGAGGTTACGCTTGTCCATCGTATAATTCAGGGCTGTTGCACGACCCGAGCTAATGGTATAGCCACGGTTGTAGAATGAATACTTGATACAACGCTGATACCAGTAGCTACCACCTGCGGCATCAGTGCCACTCTGCTTATCCCAGTTGTCGCCGTAGGTGTTTCCCCATTCGTCTTTCACACCACTCTTGGCCAGACACATCGAGATACGTGTCAACTCTACATTCCGGAACTCTTCGAGGAACAACTCACGTGCACGTTCGTTGGCGATATCACCTATATTGACAGTTGTATACATGTGCATAGCATTGGCGCGTTTTCGAACCACATTTACATCCTCTGCTGCTCCGGTAGCATTACCCTGATAGAGCTTTGCCTCGGCACGGAGCAAATAAGTCTCGGCCAGACGGAACAAGTACATGTTACCATTCGAACCAGGTGTGGCTCCCTCCCAGCTGTTTGCTCCAGGATTTGCATCGGCGACAGCATCGTTATAATAAATCTTATATAGTGGATGGTCGAACCAGCTGCGGATAGTATCGGAGCAAAGCAGCTTTCCATCATCACCGTAAAGACGGAACTTCTGTCCTTTCCACTCAGGCGAATTGGCGTTATTATATGTCAGGTCGGTCATGTTCACCCAGTTACCCATTTCGCTATTATGGCGCAGATCCTGACGGTCCATTTCACCGTTCACCACCCATAAGCCATTCTGTGCGAAGTCACTCAGCCGCATGGTGGCAATACCACGTCCTAGAACCTCTACCCATGAGCCAGTAGGGTCATAGTCGCTCGCGTTACGAGCTGGGCGGTTTGCTGCCGTCTGTCCGGCAGGGTCTTGAATGTTTCCATTCCAAAACGGCCCAAAGATACGCATGGCACGGAAGGCCATCAGCGCCTGTTCCGACATATTTGGAATACCCATGAGGAGTTCTTTGTTGGCAGCACCAATCTTGTTTTCTGCACGATGCAAGTCCCATATGACGTTACGTGTGATTTTCCATGTCTGGGCATTGCCGCCAGGATTGTCGTTGCCGAAAGGTGCGGTCATCAGTTCATGGCCGGTGTTACTAATCAACTGCGTAGCCATGTCCTCAGCCTTCTTAAACTCACCTGTTGCCAAATAGCATTTCGTGAGCAATTGCATACAAGCCTCACGGTTCGCCATGCCATAGTACTCCATATCCTTCTGCAAGGGCACGTGCTGCACAGCGAACTCCAAGTCGTGAACAAGCATCTTCAGGATGGTCTCCTTCTTGGTCGACTTGTAGTTTTGTTTTGGCACGTCGATAATACGGGTAATCAGTGGCAGGTCACCAAACCAGAACACGAGATGATAATAGGTAATGGCACGGTGGAAATAGGCACGGCCTTTATAAGCATTTTTCACCTCGTCGCTCAGTGTGGTTACACCATCGATATAGGAGAGTACCGTATTAGCATATTTCAAAGCATTGAAACTCTCGTCCCAAATCCATTGGATATTGTTGCCATCGCCATTGCCTAGAAGACCAGATGTGGGCTGAATCTTGTGAGCCAGGTCGTCCTGCAGGTCGGTGGCATTGGCATCTGTTTTGGCATAGATGCCGATGTCGGAGAAGATATAGTCGGACAAAACAGGCGAATTGTTAGCATTGCCCGACGTATAAAGGTAACGCAAATGACGGTCGCACACAGCCATGGCAGCCTGTAATCCCGACTCGGTGCTGTAGGTGGCTGCTGGCTCATAGAACGACAATGGATCCTGGGCAAGATAGTCGTCAGAGCAGCTCATTAGGATACCTACTGCAGCAGCGCAAACCACACTCTTATATATTTTTTTATTAATGTATTTCATAAAGCTTGTAAATTAGAATGTGAAATTTAAACCTAAGTTATAGATACGATTAGCCATACCGCCTGTCTCATAATCGCCAAACTCCCAAGTTTTGTCAAAACCGATGTAAGCGATGTTACGTACGGAAGCTGTTACGCGAATGCGGTCAACCAGGCATTTTCTTGTCCATCGACGAGGCAGCGTGTAGCCAAGGGTGATATTACCAAGACGGATGAACGAGCGGTTATACACCTTTACAGGGTCGGATGCTCCTGAAGGTCCGGCAGCGTCGAGGCGCACGAAATCGTTGGTAGGATTCTCGGGCAACCAGTAGCTTTGCACGAACTGGTTATGGGCGCGCGACATGCAATCGGCTGTATTAGCCTTGTTCAGGTAGTACGTACCAGTGCTCTTGTGCCCCATGTAGCTGTAGAGTGAGAATGAAATATCGAAATCCTTCCACAGGGTGAAATCATTGCGCAGGCTCCAATATACGGGCGGGATAGTTGTGCCGTGATATACCTTGTCCTTGTCATTATACACAGGTGTGCGGGTGCCGTCGGCATTGATGATGTCATCCTCGGTATAGTGGTTGGCCACTTTCGGATCGCCAGGCACCTGATTAACTAGAGCAGCCTCAGCAGCTTCGTCTACCTGCCATGTGCCGATGACATCATAGTTCCAAATCTCACCAATCGACTTGCCGATAAACCATCCATTGGCTGTATCGTCCATCTCCTTGCCATTCTCGTCATACTCATAATAAAGGTGGTTTATCTTGTTCTTGTTGTATGAGAAGGCCAGCGTAGTAGTCCAACGGAAATTCTCACGGTCGATATTCACGCTGTTCAGAGTCAACTCGATACCTTGATTCTGCACCTCGCCGAGGTTAGTCCAAATGCTGTTAAAACCAGAGAAATTTGGCAGGCGTTGTGGCATAATCATATCGTGGGTTTTCTTATAGTAGTAGTCTATGCTACCTGTCAGGCGCTTGCCGAAGAGAGAGAAGTCAAGACCTACATTATATGCCTCTGTTTTCTCCCACTGCAGTACAGGGTTGGCCAGGCGATCCATCATCAGGTATTTCATGTCGATGGCCAGTGAGCCGTCTGCCTTCAGATAGTCCATAGTGGCATTGCTGCCAGAGCCGAGGTTAGCCAGCGAAAGATAGGTGTTTGCCAGCGAACGGTTACCATTCTTACCCCATGAGAGTCGCAACTTACCATAGTCGATCCACTTGAGATCCTTCATAAAATTCTCGTTACTGAATGCCCAGGCTACAGAGAAAGAAGAGAAGGTTGCCCAGGGATTTGATGAACCGAAAGCCGAGTAACCATCGCGACGTAATGACCCTGTGAACATATAACGATCGTCATAGCTATAGAAAAGTCGTCCAAGATAGGCGGCTGCTGTCTCGTGTGTATCGTTGGTACTGAAGTTACTGTTCTCCTTTGTACCGTTTTGGGTGTTGTGCATTCCGAGTGCATCCGAAGGCAGGATGTAGCGCGACTCAATGCGGTCTTGCCAGTAGCGACGCTCCTCGGCCTCTTGAGCCAGAGTCAGAATGACGTGGTGTACATTCTTAAAGGTATAGTCCCAGTTGATGGTATTGTTCAGCGAGTAGTCGAATCGTTTGGCTGTCTCACGGTTCACACCTCTTGTCTTAGGATCGCAGTTGGGCAGTTCTGCCGACATAAAGTAGCGGTCGTGGAACCACAGATAGCGTGGTGCGATATTGAATTCGTAGGTGATGTTGAATGGCAACTTCACCTTGGCATTGAAGATGGTGTTCAGCACGGTATAACCCTTGTCCAGAGCGTAGTAGTCGCGATCGAAGAAGAAATTATAGCCGTAGTGCAGGTCGCTGTCCATGGGGTACTGCTTGTAGCTGCCGTCAGCGTTATATGCAGTAGCGTATGGGCTCAGACGCAACATCGTAGTATAGCTGTAGGGATCCTGCTCAGTAGCGAGGTTTATCGATACGCTTCCGTCCGAACGGTCTTGGAAGTTCACGTTGGCTCCAATCTCAAGCCAGTCGGTAATCTTGCCATTTACCTTCAGATTCGAGCGGAAAGTTTTGTATTCATCTCCTGCTACCACACCATTGTTTTTCATAAATCCGAACGACATATAATAATTGATGCGTTCACTGGCACCGCTGACGCTGGCATTGTAGTCTTGACGCAGACCTGTGCGGAACACCATGTCGGCCCAATCGGTGGTCTTACCGTCAAGGAAGTTCTGATAGGCATCTTTCGAGTAGGTGTACATATTCAGACGCTTGGCGTAGATGCTTTCCAACGACTCACCGTCCACATTGGTTGTATAGTTGCGCCACTGGTCGGTAGTAACGCCATACTGGCCTAAATTGGCAGGATTGTCATAGTAGCCTTTGCCAAAACTACCCTTATTATAATAGCCATAGTTGCCAGCATCGTCGAATCCAAGTGTTCCAGTCTTGTAGTAGTCCTCACGATATTTCAGATAGGCTTGTGAGCCATAGACATTTCGGAAGGTAGCCTTTGTGTCAAGTCCAAAGTTCGCCGACATGTTGATTACGGGCTTACCTTGTTTACCTTTCTTCGTAGTCACAATAATTACGCCATTAGCCGCTTTGGCACCGTAGATGGCTGCTGACGAGGCATCCTTCAGAACGTCGATTTGACCGATGTCATCGGGGTTTATCTCTGAGAGCTCTCCGTAGAATACCATACCATCGAGCACTATCAGCGGGTTGTTGTGCCCGCCTTCATCATACACAGAGTTACGACCGCGTAATTGGATGGAACCGCCACCTTTGGCAGAGGCATCGTAACCAATCTGTAGTCCTGCTGTACCACGTAGCAAATCCTGAACATTCGATGGGTTGGCATCAGCCATCTTGTCAGGATTAATCTGCACAACCGAACCAGTCAGATCCTTTTTGCGCATCGAACCGTAACCTACCACTACCACTTCATCTAGTGATTCAGCATCTTCCCTCATAGTGATGGTCACGTTCGTCTGGTTGGCTACCTTCAGTTCCTGCGTTTCGTAGCCAATGTAAGAGAACACAATGGTCTTTCCCTTCGTTGTTTTGAAGGCAAAGTTACCATCGAAATCAGTAATGCAGCCGTTGGTGCTGCCTTTTTCTACAACAGAGACGCCGATGAGCGGCTCTCCTCTGCTGTCTGTCACTTTACCCTTCAGCTCCTGCTGTTGGGCGTTTGCGCTCAACACGCCCATCAAGAGCAGTGCGAGCCAGAGAATCATTCTTTTCTGCATGTCATATTAATTTAGTATGAGTTAATAATAATGTTTTTACATCGTCTTTTATTCATCGATGCTGCAAAATTAATAGGATTTCACTTTCGATAGGCAAGAATGGCCCATTCAAAAAGGATGGTAAATCGGGCATGACCGAAACACCGCCCTTTTTGAACGGAAAGCAACTCAAGAAAGATTGTTGCCGATAGTGTGTCTTTCAAAAAAAAGTCGTAACTTTGCAACCAACAAACAATATCTGATGATGACTATAAAGAATCTGCTATGCGTAATGATGTTCTGTGGATTGAGCCTGATATGCCAGGCCCAGTTGCGGATTACGGAACATATGCTAATCAACAACGGACTATCGAACAATTATATCACCGATATTGTGCAGGATGAGAAGGGACGCATCTGGGTGGGCACAGAGTCTGGACTGTACAGCTACGATGGCTTCGGATTCCAAAACTACAACACGGCTAACAGTGGGCTGAACTCGAACATGATCAATGCTTTGTATCACGACCGGCGACGGGGCGAGCTGTGGATTGGAACCAAGGGAGATGGTGTGTGCGTGATGGACATGGCCACCAACCGCATCAGGACCATTGGCAATGACTCTCCGTATGCCAATAACATCATGCACATCGCTGGGTTGGAGAATGGCTACATCTGGCTGGTGAGCCAAACAAGCATACTCTGCTGGTATGGCGACTCACTACAGATGGTGAGCAACGACACAAAACAAGGATTTTTTAGGTGCGTATATAATGAAGGTGGCCGCCGATTGCTGTTAGGTCATTATATGGGTGGAGTGAGCCAGTTGGACACGCAAACCAAACGGCTGAGGCGGCTCACCATGCCAAACTCACAAATCTCCAACGAGACAGTGAACGACTTCGTAAAAGACCACAAACGGCGTGTGTGGGTGGCTACTGACTCCGGTCTTTGGGTCTATAACCCTGAGAGTGGCCGGATAGAAAAATTTGAACCACTTCATGCATGTAATATTATAGACCTCGAACTGATAGACGGCGGCGAGATTTGGGCAGCATCGCCCAGTGGCGTGTGGATTGTAGATCTCTCGCGATGGACGGCAGAGCGCATCGCTCGATCGGCTTTGCCGCTTGGATGGTCCAAGAGCCAGAGCAGTCAAGGATCGCCGACGCATAATGTCAGGAAGATATTTCAGGACCGTTTCGGCAACGTATGGTTCGGCACCATGGGCAACGGCATCGACTTCTTCAGCCATGAAACGCCGCAGTTCTCGCAACTCTGTCGGCAGAGCGTCTGGGGAATATATCGTGACGACGATGGCGTCTGGGCAGGAACGGCACGCGGGCTGCTCTGCTACAGAGACAGTAGTCTCGTACGCGAGATTCCTCTCTACAGAAAGGGATGGGAGAGTAGTTTCGCAATCTCCATCAACAGCGATGACGAGGGGCATCTGATAGTGTCGTATTTCGGCCATCTGCTGCAGATTGACAAACGGAGTGGAGCCGTCAGAGAACTGCTGGTAGACGGGCATCCCATCTTCTCGCTGACATTCTATAAGGACAAGGATGGTACACTCTGGATGACGGCCCGCGACGGAATATATAGCTTGCGGCATGGAAAGGTGATACGTGAGGAGAAACTGAACAGCGTGCTGGCCCGCCAGAGTGTGCACGGCATCAGGCGCGATCGTCAGGGGAAACTGTGGGTGGCCACCTATGAAAACGGCATCTACCTCTTTGACGACCAAAAGCGGCTGCTGCGCCATCTCGATAAGAAGAGCGGACTGATATCCAACTCCATACAGCACCTACATGTAGATCCCCATGAGGGCATCTGGCTCTCCACCCCCGACGGTATGGGCTATATTCCCAACACCAGCAGACCAGAGCAGTATGAGACCTTCGGCTATCAGCAGGGACTGAACGACTCTTATATCCGTGCCATTCAAGAGGATGCCAAAGGCAATGTGTGGGTGAGCACCAACAACGGCATCAGTCTGTTGAGACAATCGGACAAAACCTTTGTGAATTTCAATAAGTACGACGGCATTCCAACCAATAACTTTACGGGTGGTGCTGTGGAATACGGAGGTAAGATGTACTTTACATCACTTGACGGTCTTTGTTATTTCGATCCAGAGAAGCTGACTATGAACCGCGAATTGTCGGGCATACAGATACTGAGTTTCGCTGGTCAGAATATGTCAGATGCCGATGGCACTTACCATCTTGCATACGACCAAAATACCTTCCGCATCACTTTCGGACTAAGCGACTATGCCCAAAGCCGTCAGGCAGAATACCAATATATTGTGAAGGGCAAGGATGACGACTGGACATACCTTTCTGAAAACGCTGTCATCTTCCGTAATCTCGCGCCAGGACGTTACACTATCGTGATTCGTGCCCGACTGAAAGGTCAGCCGTGGAGTCAGGAGAATGAAATAGAGGTCAAGGTGTATATCCATCCACCATTCTGGCAGTCCTGGTGGGCATACCTTATTTATATATTTGTTATTGCAACATTAGGATGGAGCTATTTCAGCCGATACAAACGTCATCTTAAACTGCGAAACGATTTGGAGTTGGAACGTCAGAAAAATCTGGACGAGCAGGAACGAAATACGGAGCGCCTACAGTTCTTCACCAATATTACCCACGAGTTGCGCACACCGCTGACCTTGATCATCGACCCCTTGGAGGAGTTGAAGCACGACGCCACACTGCCAAGGAAAGTGAAAGAGAAAATCGGCATTATTCATCGTAGCTCGGAACAGTTGCGCAATCTCATCACGCAGCTTTTAGAGTTCCGCAAGACAGAGACACACAATCGCCAATTAGTGGTGATGAAACAGGACTTGGCAGAGACGGTGCGCAAGGTGGGGCGCAGTTTCAGCGAACTGAATACGAATGGGAAACTGCTGTATATCGTCAAAGTAGACGATACCCCAGTGGAGATGTATTTCGATGAGAGCGTGATAATCACTATTCTGAACAACCTGATGAGCAATGCCGTGAAATATACACCGAAGGGCGAGATAGAACTGACATTGACTGGAGATGAGGATACGGTCAGGATAATAGTCCGCGATACGGGTTATGGCATCTCACAGAATGCCCTGCCTCACATCTTCGACCGCTATTATCAGGCTAAGGGAACACATCAGGCATCGGGCACAGGCATCGGACTGGCGCTTGTGAAGTCACTCTGCATCCTGCACGAAGCCGACATCCGGGCTGAGAGCAGTGAAGGCAAAGGGGCCGTCTTCACGCTGACATTGCAGAGAAGAAACACATACCCACAGGCACTGCACAAAGAGAGCATTGAAGATACGGCTATCGCCGAGCAGCCTATAGAGGATAACATTGAGAGCAACGACCAGCGGCCCATTGTGTTGGTAGTAGAAGACAATACAGAAATCCGTCGGTATATTGCTAATTCTCTGGCAGATGACTATCAGGTAATCAAAGCTTCAGACGGGAATAAGGGGTGCGAGAAAGCTTTTGAACATATCCCCGACGTCATCATCACCGACATCATGATGCCAGTGATGAACGGTACAGAACTATGCCGAAGGCTAAAACAGGATGTACGCACCAGCCATATACCGGTGATTATGCTGACAGCCAAAGACACGCAGACTGACCAGCAGGAAGGTTATGAGGTGGGGGCCGACTCCTATCTGACGAAACCTTTCAGCATCTCCATGCTCCGTTCACGCATTGCCAATCTACTCGCAGCGCGTAAGCGGCTTGCTGCTTATCTAAACACAACGGACAAGCAAGAGCCGAAAACCGAAACAATAAGCCAACTCGACCGTCAGTTCCTCAGTGATATTACAGCCTATATAGAACAAAACATATCCAACCAGAACATCACAATGGCAATGGTTGGTGACAGTGTTAACATGAGTCATTCTACGCTCTATCGCAAAATCAAGGCTTTAACGGGTATCTCTGGTAATGAATTCATCCGCAAGGTACGCCTTCATCATAGTCTCCATCTTATGATCCATGAGCATTGCAACATCTCTGAGGCTGCCTACGAAAGCGGATTTAACAATATTCCCTATTTCCGCAACTGCTTCAAGGAAGAGTATGGAATGACTCCAACGGAGTATCTGAAGAGTTTAAAATAAGAAATGTTTTATATGGAAAAGTATTTCAGCAGAGTATTAATAGCTGTTTTCTCAGTCATTGTCTTCCCTACAGGACTGGTAGCCCAAGAGGTGTCGCTAATAGTATCTAATCCCAGCAACCTTCAACGCCAGGAGGTGGTAGAGACCGACTTAAAAAGTATCTGCCGTCAGTTGGGTGCCGATAGTGATGCCCCTTTGGTGGTAAAAAATGCTTTGGGACAGGAAATAATCTATCAGAAAAGTTACGATGGAAAGCTTTTGCTGTCGATATCCATGCAGCCCAAAGGCAAGGTGGTCTATACCATTACAAAAGGTACGCCCTCAGTTTTTAAATCATTCGTCTTCGGCAGAGTCTATCAGGAGCGGCTGGACGACCTCACCTGGGAGAACGACCGCAGCATCTATCGTATCTATGGTCCTGCACTCCAGAAAAGGGGCGAACGGTCGTTCGGTACTGATGTATGGGTAAAGAATACGCCCGATCTTGTGGCAGAAGAGCGATACCGCCTCCACATGTGGGGCTGGCATCAAGGCGATTCTCTGAAAAAGGCTGGCAACATCGACGATGGAAACAGACTTTTTCTGGAAACTTCATTCCATCTCGACCATGGCTATGGTATGGATGTATATTCAGTTGGGGCAAGCCTGGGCTGCGGTGCTCCAGCCCTGATAAAAGCGGGTGAGCTTGTGTTCCCATATTGCTATAAGGAGTGCAAGATTCTTGATAATGGTCCCTTGCGATTTACGGCAGAGCTTACCTATAACACCACTGCTGAAGGCACTACCGAGCACCGGCTGATTGTTTTAGACAAAGGGTCACATTTCAATAAGATGACAGTATGGTACGACGGTATTGTAAGTCCAACGTCATTTGCTACGGGTGTAGTTCTTCATGACGAGGGTAATCTGGTCTTAGGCAGGGAATATGTGTTGTATGCCGACCCTACGGATGCACCCAATGTTCATCAGTCGCAAATCTTTGTTGGAACGTTGTTCCCCAGCGGTGTTGATGAGACTATTAGGCATAAAGGCCAGCCGAATCATGGCATCGGTATCGTTCGTTCATACAAGGGGGAACCATACACTTATTACTTTGGTTCTGCCTGGAGTCTCTACGATGTCCAGACACTGGCGCATTGGAAGCTTCTGGCTGATGAATATCTGCTAAGAATTAAGAATCAACTGAACATAGAAATAAAAAAGAATTAAAACAATGAAAAAGCTAATTACAACACTTATTGTTCTGTTGTCGATGACAGCGGCTGCGCAGAACAAAATCACAGTGACAGAAAACATCGCTTATCGTACTGATGTGGGACCTAGTACTGTGCTCGACTTGGCTCAGCCAACGTTTGGACCTCAGACCGACCGTCCCGCCATTCTCATTATTCATGGTGGAGGTTGGAGTGCAGGTTCGAAGAACGACATGGTGTATCGTGCACTGATGATTGATTATGCCTTGAAGGGATATGTGGTTTGCAATATGAACTACCGACTTGTGCAGGAATCTCCGATGCCTGCCTGTATTGAGGATGTGCAGGCTGCAGTCAGATGGATGAAAGACAATGCACAGCAGTTGGGCATTGATCCTAATCGTATTGGTACCTATGGTCACTCGGCTGGCGGACACCTGTCGTTGATGGCTGGTCTGACTGCCGGTGTAGCCTGTGCAGCGGGTGGTGCGCCTCCTACGGAGATTGGTAATCCTAATATCCCCTGGTCAAAGCATCCTGAATGGTGGCCCATCGGTCATATTGGTAAGAGCAAGACACCATTCCTTGTACTGCAAGGTGGCGAGGATCCTGTGGTAAAACCGAATCTCACAGAAGACTGGGTTGTGAAGATGCAGAAGGCTGGTGCATCTGTGGATTATGTGAAGGTGCATGGCGACCACGGTGTAGCTTTCGATAAGCAGTTGGAGTTCACCCGTCCTGCAATGGATGCTTTCTTCGCCCGTCAACTGAAGCATGACGAACCAACTCTCTCGTTTGAACAGTTGAAGGTGCCCGACTTTGGTGGCAGCGGACCTCACAAGGCTGTGGCTGTTCGTGAAAAAACTCTCACCGATTTCGTTGTCTATCGCCCCATGAATATGAAAGAAAAGCTGCCCGTACTCGTGTTCTGCAACGGTGGCTGCATGGATACCAGCATCGCCTACGAGAACATGCTTACCGACATAGCATCATATGGTTATGTGGTAGTGGCTATCGGCGAGATGCAAATGTTTGCCCAGCATGAGAAAGACCAACACACACCATCGTCGATGGTGCAGCGGGCTCTCGATTGGATCTGTCAGCAGGCCTCCAATCCCTGTTCTCCTTATTATAATAAGATTGATGCCGACCGCATTGCTGCTGCAGGTCACTCTTGTGGAGGTGCGCAGGTGCTGGCCAATGCGGCTGACCCACGTCTGAAGACATATCTGATTCTAAATGCCGGTATGGGTAAGATGACTATGGCCGGTGCCAGCCGAAAGTCGTTGAAAAACCTGCATGGTCCTATCCTGTATCTCGTTGGTGGCACTTCGGATGTTGCTTGGCAGAATGCACAGATGGACTACAAAGCCATCAAAAAAGTACCCGTAGTGCTGGCCGATAACACCACGAGCGGTCATGGCGGCACCTACGAACAGCCTAATGGCGGTGCCAATAGCCGCATGGTACGTGCTTGGCTCGATTGGCAGTTGAAAGGCAAGGAGGAGCCTGTGAAACTTTTCCTCGGAAATGACCTCACAGGCTACGACGGTTTTACTATCATGCAGAAATGAGTTGCGTCATCAATCACCTGTGCAACATATTAGGTATACAAGTTTCGCAAGTTCCTAACTTGCGAAACTTGTATAAAGAAAAAAAAACCAAGGCTAACTATGCCTTGGGATTTTACTTAAATCAGAACCCAATCGGTCCGCAGCCCATACAACTGGTAGTGCTGATGGCCGTAAGGAATGCTGTGAGTGCGGCTACTAGTACCTTCACCGCTATCTCCGTGATGGTTTTCCTATTCATACGCTAGTTTGTTAGGTTACTTACTCCTCCCTTGTCATCTCGAGCGTCCCCCTCATTTGTCATCTCGAGCCCCCTCCTTGTCATCTCGACTAAGCGTAGCGCATGGAGAGATCTTTACGGCATACGAGGAGATCTCTCGACTACGCTCGAGATGACATTCGGGTTAGGAGAGGGGGCGCTGAGGCCCAAGCCGCTGTGGTTTAATCGTAGGTTACGTCGTCATCATCGCCGCCACCACCTCCGCCGGTGTTACCGCCTCCGCTGGTGTTACCACCTCCAGAGGTATTGCCACCTTGGTTCTGATTCTGACTGCCGCCATTGCTTGGCTGGTCGTTCTCTGGGTCCTCAATCTCGCCCGAGGTAGAGGTTACTCGCTTCACCTCCTTGCCGGTGCGGTCGTAGCATGAGATTACGATGGCGGTTGCTGCCAGCTCGTCCTTCAGGTCCGTGCTTGGGGTGAAGATGATGCGGCGACTCGAAATCAGACCAGCCTTCACGTCGTTCACGTTCTCCACAGCCTTGCTTCGCAGTCCGAAGCGCATGTTACCCAGTCCGGGCAGTGCCACACTGTGACCCTCAGTAGCCCATGCCTTGATTACTTCGCCAGCTGCATCCCAGCATGCCTTCATCACGCCCTGACTCACTCCGCTGCGCAGAGCAGCCTCCTTGATTACCTTTGCCTGGGTCAGTGTAGAATACATCTCAGGCTTCATCACATAGCGGTAAACGCCAGGATCCTTCGGATCGTTTGTAAACTTCAGCAGTCTCTCTACTGCCTTTACTCTAAGTCCCATAATTACTATAAATTTTAAGGGTTGTAAAACTTTTTCCTCTTCCTTAAAACCTATTCCTTATTCCTTGTTTCCTCCGTTAAGCCATGCAGAACTTCCTCGTGCACTAAGAAAAATTTTCTCCATAACTATGCCGGAAAATTTCGACGCTTATGTCTTTTCTTATATCTGATGCAAAGGTACGAATTTTTCGTGACATATGCAAGAAAAATAGCAATTATTTTTAGAAAATTTTATCTCCATGAGGTTACTCACTTACAACTTACTCACTTCGGACATCTGTATTCTGAGTTTTCTTTAGGCAGAAGTTTTATCTTATATATAATATATATATTATATATAAGATAATTATAAACATTTAAGATATCATCTCCGACCAATCCTACCACACCACCGATTTTGAAAAACCTAAATGTCCGAAGTGAGTAAGTTGTAAGTGAGTAACTTCGAGATATTGAGATGTCAGAATCATTGGTGGTGGCTCCGTTGAACAATTATGATTGTCAAAACCGTCCTTATTTTATTTCTCCGTGGGGCTATTTTGCTGCTTGGTATAGTTTCAGCGGTTTGCGGGCTGATGATCGGATACTTAACAATGTGATTCTGCGCGAGTTGTATCTGAATATGATCGTATATCCCATCATATAGACAAAACGAACATCTTCGCGAGTAGAGGGACTACTTGCTGTAGGTGTTTGTGATAATCTGTTGAGTTCTGATAAAAGACACTTCAGTAGTCGTTTACTGTAGACATCTGACCCGTTCCGCTCATCGTAGAAGGTCAGGATTTTCTGAAGTTGAACCGTGGAGCGGCGACTGAAATTAATCAGTCTAGCCATTTTGCAAACATCATATTAAACTCACTCATGCTAACGGTTTCTCCACGCTCTACCTCTGCTATCTCTTCTTCTATGTCAGGGGTAATCTGCAGCCTGCCGTCAACGATGTTTGCATAAGGCATACCATCTGGCATTGCTGTATCAACATCATCAGCTGGAGCCAATAATGGTTCGCATGCCATATGGATATTGCTTTCCTCTTCGATATTTGGATATCTCTTTTCTTCCATTACATTATTATTTATGGCGCAAAGGTAAAAAGATAATTTGAATTTTGCAAGTATTTTTTGAAATTAATAAGGAAGAATTTGTACCTTTGCATGCGTTCTTCAATAGAACACACAATAATTAATCACTAAAATTGTAAATTTATGAAATTAAACCTGACCCCTGGAGCTTACTGCCTCGAAAGACAGCCCTCATCAGTTCTTACTAATGATTGCGAGAACAAGCGTACTATGCGCAAAATAATGCCTCTTTTCGAATCTAAAGGGATTACGGCTCGTTTCTTGTTCCCCATGACTAAGGCATGAAACTGTCTTAGTTCTTAATAATGTTTAAAAAATAAACGCGTTTCTTGCGTGTTTAGAAAATAAACTATATATTTGCAGTATATTGTTTGAAATATAAACTAAAACACCTTATGAATACGGCAGAGGAATTGGATATTATCACTCGTGTGCGTGGCGAGGTCATGAGCCGCAAAGACCTGACGGGCGAAAACCTCTTTCTGGCTTGGGGCTATCCTACAGCTATTGTCCTGCTTGTGGAGTTTGCTGCGCTGCTCATCTGGAACGAGGACTGGTGCATGTGGCTATGGGCGGGCATTCCCCTGATAGGAACACAGCTGATGATATACTTTTTGGATGAGGACTATGAGCGCACACGCCGTCGTACACTCGACGAGAATATTATCCTGATGATGTGGATTTTCATCGGCTTTGCCTCTTGCGTCGGTGGCGCTGCTATGGGCTTTGCAGGCGTGTTCCAACAGGCATTTTTCGCCTATCTCGGTCTGCTCTGTGGCATGGGCTGCTTCATGACGGGTGTCATCCTGCATTTCCGTCCTAAAATCATTTGCGGCATCATAGCCTCCCTGCTCTCTGCCGTACCCCTCTTCTTTCAGGGCGACCTGTGGCCTTGGCAGTTGCCCGTTGCTGCTGTCATCATCACCATTGCGCTCATCATCCCAGGACACCTGTTCCGTCGATACGTAAAACAACAAAGATATGAGTAATTTTAAGTTTGCCGTCATCAATCCACTGCTCCACAGCGAGCTCCGATTGAAAATTATGGTGGCCCTCGACTCTCTGAAGAGTGCCGACTTCATGTACCTCTGCCAGATTACCGACTCTACCCGTGGTAATGTGAGCACACAGATTACCACACTCCGTGAGGCTGGCTACCTCGATGTGTCGAAGTCGGGCATTGGCCGCTTCTCACGTACTACCTGTAGCATCACCGAGAAGGGCCGCGAAGCCCTGCGTGCCTACGAGGAAGGTCTCCGCATCATGTTTGCGCAGGAGGTGCCTGCGCAAGACGAACAGCAAGTGATAAACCAATAAAACATTATAATAACAAACCAATTTAAAACAATAACTAATAAACACTATTACATTATGAGGAAAAAAACATTACTAACGCTATTGCTTGCCATACTGACGGCAAGCGCATGGGCCGCAGACGCGAAAATCGTGGTGTGGCTCAACGACGGTAACAAGACGGAGGTGCTGTTCAACCAAATGCCGGAGTTTACCTATCAGGACGGCAACGTGTCCATTCAGAACGGCGGCACCACGTTGTCGTGGGCATTGGCCAACCTGAAGAAGTTCACGTTCGAGGACATCGAGCAGTCGAACACAACAGACATCAAGGACCCGAAGACAACGCCCAAGCTCGATATTACCAAGGGCTGTGCTGTCTACGACCTCAGTGGTAAACTCGTCAAGCAGCAGATTCGCTCGCTCTCTGAACTCCCCAAGGGGACGTATATCCTGAAGGACGGTAGTGTAACGACTAAAGTGATACGCAGATGAAGAAAATGATACTCTCCATGTGGCTGCTGATGCTCAGCATGGTAGCCACCGCCCAGACCTTCGTCGTGGTTGATAAGAACGGCAACCGCACCACTTACGACGTGAGCAAACTGGATAGTGTGACCTTCCAGCAGACGCCTCCGGGCTTTACGGTATATGAAGAGGCTTCACCCAGTCCATCTGAAAGTGGGGAAACGCCTGCTGAGCCTACACAGGAAACGACCACCTACACTTTCGATGCAGTTCAGAGCTTAGCCGGCGACCCCAGTTTCCTGTTCTCCCACCCGGATACTGTCTATGTGGGCGGTGAGACTGAATTTTTCAGGTTCCAGCTGAGAACCAACGTTGACTATACCTTTAAAGTTAGCGAGGGATGGCTAAACTTCTCGCAAGGCGTGGAAGGAACGGACTCCTTAGAGTTCGAGGCAATCATGAATCCTTTGACGACACAACGCATTGCCTATATCGCATTTGTCAGCAATGAAGAAACGCAGCGTGACACACTTTGGGTTGTGCAGGCAGGCAAGTATGACTCTCGTTATATTGCTATTGACTGGACAACGACCAAACTCGACAGCTTCAACGAACAGAGTGGTGAGGCCAAACTGACCTTTAAGGACGATATCCCCGTCATGGGTGAATACGATGTTGTGCTGTTGCCAAATGATGGCGACTATGTCATCCGCCTGATTAACGATGTGAAGCAGGCAGAGGGCAGCAAGACGGTTACACTTACCACTCGTGAAGGTTTGATGGGTAATCTGTTCAAGGACCAGAAGTTCACCCTGGCTACCGAAGCAGGCGCATCGTGTCGTGCTGCTTCTCCGGAATACGAGGATGCTCCCGTCTATCTGCCTAAAAAGGTGGAGATCTTTACGGGCGACAAATATGTTGAGGTTTACAATGCTGCCAAGCAAAGTAGTAGGGCTTCGCAAGGTTTCGAGAACGAGTTCTTCAACTGGGAGTATAATCAAGACGGTGCCATACTGTGGGAAAGTGGCATGCAGTCGCTCTCATGGGACAAACTGAACTTCAATCTCGGACTGAAAGGCCTGTTCTCGTTCGACTTTGGCGATATTCCTTGGGAGAAAGTTCGCATGGGCGACCTCCAGCATTTGAAGATAGCCCTTGAGGGTGGCTTCGACATGGAGATGGTTTTGAAGTATCTCGTTTCCAGCTCTGTGGAATGGAAGAAGGAATGGACCCTGAAGGAGGATGTATTTAGTGCGAAATATACCTTTATGGTGGGTACTGTACCCGTCTATATCTCTGTGGGTGCCGACCTCATGGCTGAGATTAGCTTAGGTGCATCTGGTGAGGCCAGCATTACGTCGGGCATCAAGGCTTCTAACACTGTGACTTACGGTGTGGAGTGGGATGCCAAGGATAATACTGTCTCTAAGATTGCAGAGTGCGAGAAGAATCTGGAGTTGGTTGGCCCCGATGTAGACATCAAGGCACATGCTGAGGCTCGTGCTACTTGCTATCCGGAAATTAAGATAGGTATCTATAAAGTGCTTTGTCCTACCATCAGTCCTCAACCTTATATCAAGGCAGAAGCTGACGGTAGACTGGTTGACAATCAGTACGTGGCTTGGAATGCTGGTGTTAGTACCGGTGTTGACCTCGGACTGGGTCTTTCTCTCGACCTATTCTTCTGGGAGTGGGAACTTGCAGACATCGATCCTATCAACGTATTTGACCTGCCAATCGTCAGTCTGCCTGATGAGATTGAACTGCTCAACGAGCCTAAGGAGGAGGAAGTTCTCATTAATAGCAAGCGTGAAATCAAGTACCACGTGACCAACAAGATTAACCTGACTGGCAAGACCTACAATGCGCCAGGCGTCCTTGTACACTTCGAGGCTGAAGGTGGTGAATTGGAAGATGAGTATGGCTATACCGATAAGGACGGTAACGTCAGCGCCTTCTTTACTCTTACCGATACGAAGGGTGGCAAGGTGAAGGCAGAAGTTGTACTTGGTGCCGAAGGTGAGGAGGCTGAGGAAGGTGCAACTGTCGATGAAGAAGACGGCATTAAGGCTGATGACTGGACGGCCATAGCTATCGACCACCGTCTGACACCCTCGCCCGCTTCTCAGGAAATTGAAAAGGGTACAACGGCAGCTATCATCTATAAGCTGGAACGCTACACGTCTAAGACTGGCGAATGGACAGGTTTCGGTGGACAGACCATAGAATTCGAGGCTACAGGCGGTACTGTTGCTCCAACATCAGGTGTGACGGCACAAGATGGTACCGTTGCGATTACCTTTACCCCAGAGGATGATGCAACAGAAGGCAAGGTCACCGGTTCTACTGCAGGCAAAGATCCAGACCCGTGGAGTAAGATTAGCTCTGCTACCATCAAGATTAAATCAGATGAAGGTGGCGATGATGTCGTCATCGATGACGAAGGTCTGAAGAAAGCCCTCAAGCAGAAGGAGAATGTCTATGTCGTTGAGAACAAGAAGACCGGTGAGAGCCAGGAACGCAGCTATGTGACGGAGTGGTCGGAATGGAATAAGGACCAAGATTTCGTAAGCTTCTCATTGGAAGATGCTGATGCCAACGGTGGTACATTAGGCATGATATGGGGACATATTCCACTGACGATGACCGATGTTGTACTGGCGCTCACAGGAGAGCAGTTTGCTAATTCTCCTGGTGCTAAGTTCGGATTCGATGTTTATGAGGGCGCTCAGCTATCAGCCGATTTCGCTTGCTTCACAGGCGAGCAAGGCATGGATGTCATGGGCAATATCAAACCTGAAAGCAAAATTATGTTGCGTAAGGTTAGCCAGCCTGCTAACAGTCCAAGTCGTGCTCCTGATGGTGAGGAAACACCGTATACGGGCAATTATGAACTCTTGTTCTACTTGGTATTCAAGAACCAGACGTGGAATCACGAGACTGGCGAGATGGAATATGGCGACGACTATGAAGTCTATGGTCGTGGTACGATGACGATGCATATTCCTAGCATCACTTCCATGCAGCTGAGCTCTGAGTCCAAATACCTGAAAGTCGGCGAATCGACGAAGGTGAAAGTAGATCAGTACTACGAAGAGAATGCTCAATGGGACTGGAACGACGTGCAGATCGCAGGTCAGTCTGCTGATTATAGCAGTGCGTACGACGGTGTCGACGATGGCTACTTCACCTGGGATCCTGCCACGCAGACCCTCACCTCCGTGAAGCCTAACGACAACAAGCCTGTATATATAGTCTTCTCGCTCAAGAGCAAGCCTTCTGTCAAGTCCGCCTTCACGATTGCCACCGGCGAAGGCTGGAAGTACACTTCGTTCAAGGTAGGTCCTGAAGAGCAGGAGGTAAGTCCTGGTTATGGATGTAGCTTCTACATTGAGGACTGGGCACCAAAGGCTAGTGAAGACGAGAAGTTTGATGAATCATCCATAGAGATTGATCCTGAGTCAGACCCAGACGGCAACTTCAATTACACCCACTGGTACAACAAATATTCTGCCCGTCTGGATTGTTATAGGTCGGATGCCGCTCCAGGTGAGTACAACATCCGCTTCCGACTGAAGAGTGACCACAGCGTCGGCTGCACGATGAAAATCACCATCAAGGCAAACGAGTAACATAACCATTCGCACGGGGGATTACGAGTCCCCCTTGTGAGGCTCATATTCAAGAATCGCTATCATCCGCTGGTAGCGATTTTTTTTTGCAAAAAATGATTTGATTTAACATTCTTTAGGGGAGGGTATGCGTTTCTTAACTATTTTCTTTGTAAATTTGCGCCCCGAATGGATTATTAAACAAATTAATCAAAATATCAAGCGTATGAATACAAAGAGAAAGTATGAGAAACCTGCGATGCAGGTCTATGAGTTGAAACAACAGCCGCAACTGCTGGTTGGTAGCGACGGAAACGGCGGCGGCATGCCCGGCGGGCAGCCAGGACAATCATTCTGAACCAGGCGTCACAGTAGAGAACAGAATCAATTAATGAACAATCAACAAAATCTAAAAGAACAATGAAAATCAAGAATCTATTCTATCCGCTGACGCTCGCAATGGCAGCAGTGACGATGACGGCCTGTAGCACCGAAGACGACGCAGCGACCGCCAAAGCTGGACAGACTGGAACATTCCAGGTGAGCATCAACGTGGGCCCCGCCCGGACCCGCGCCATCAGCGTGGGAGGCAACGACTGCCATACGCTCTACACCAACTGGGACAATGGCGACAAGGTGCGCGTGGTACAAGGCACCACGAAGTTGGAGCAGTTGACTGCTGACGTGAGTGCGGGCAACACTGCCTACGCCACGCTGACGGGAACACTGACGGGAACCTTCAACGTGGGTGACGAGCTGACGCTCTACTACCACGATGCCGACCTCGACTATACCGGCCAGACAGGAACCATTGGTTGCGTTTCGACCAGCAAGAGCTTCCTCTCGGCCACATCCACCGTGCAGCAGATTAATCAGGGCACTGGAACCATCAGCGACAATGGCGGATATCTCGTCATGAGCAACGCCAGTTACTCCCCCATGCAGGCCTACCTCGACATCTCGTTCACCGATGACGACAGCAAGGCACTGGCCATCACCCAACTCGACATCTGGACCAGCGGCGGCAAGCTGGTGAAGACCGCGCCCCTCGGCGGCGAAAAGACCTACGCCACTGAGGAAAGCCCGCTGACCGTCACTCCCGATGCTGCCACCGACCACTTCTTCCTCGCCCTGCGCGACGAGGCCGGTGCATCTAACACCATTTACTTCAAGGCAACGACTGCCAACAACGCCTACACCTATAGCCAGGAGTCGAACCTTGCCATCGGCGGATACTACTACGCCGCCAGCCCCAAGGCTATGACTTCCTTGAGAGGCACCATCACTCGTGGCGACGGAGGCACTGTGCTTGAGCCCGACGGACTTCACGGATATACATTCTACCCCAACTCTAACAGTGATCCCATCGACGTCACCCTCAGCGGCATGCTCAAGGGCTACAATTTCAGATTAACGAATGTTGTGGGCACTGTGCACCTCATCGACCTGCAAGCAGAATACAATGGAAATGCTAGTAGTCAGACACTCCGCTCGTCTCGTGATTTGACATTGGACATTGCTGGCGACAACTCCGTCATCCATAAAATAGCATATAATAGTGTCGATTGCTATGGTAATTTGTATCTCCGTGGCAATGGTACGCTGACCGTCAGCGGAACGAACTCGAGCTATTGCGGACTCTGGGGCCAAAATAATTACTCTAACGGCGGCGATCCCAGCGTACTCGCAGCCGACGGCTATACCGTTACTCGCAGCGACGCCACAGCCTTTGACACAGATAACAACGGCTATGCAGACTACTACACGTGGACTTACACCGTGAAGCCCGCAGGCCCACTCAGTGGCAAGTTCACCGTCAACGCTAGCGGCGGCAAGGTTAGCTTCTCTAAGGGTAACCTGCAGGCCACGACGAGAGACAATGGCAAACACTGGTCGTGGGACTTTGCCACGAACCAATGGGATTGCATTGGCAATGCTGCGGCCAACAACGCCATCAACGGCAACGGCACGGTCAGCACTAACGGCACCGTCGACCTCTTCCGCTGGGTGGGTGCATCGTCTGGCTTTACGGGCGGAGCACAGTATGGTATCAGCAACTCGGAAACAGCCAGCGACTACGGTACCAGTGCCAGCGAGAGCCTGAAGAGCGATTGGGGCAACACCATCGTCACGGGCTGGCGCACGCTGACCAGTGCCGAGTGGGTATGGTTACTCGGTCCAATAACAAACCCCTCCCCAGGCACAAATTGTCGTGCATCTGGCTCTACCGTCAACGGTACCAGCAATGCCCGCTGCACCATGGCCACCATCAATACCGACGGCACTGCGGTGAAGGGTTTGATTCTGTTCCCCGACGGCGTGACGATTGCTGCTGACGAGGCCACATCATGGGGTGCCATTAACGACAAAAGTAATTACGCCACCAATTGCACTACTGACCAGTGGACTGCTCTTGCCGCTAAGGGTTGCGTGTTCCTGCCAGCTGCCGGTATACGCTCGGGTGATAATATTGTCATGGTCGGCTACAATGGCCTCTACTGGTCGAGTACGCCGTATGAATACTCTGCAGGTAACGCCTACTGCTCATCCTTTACTTCAACTGTACTGAATCCGTATAACTACACAGTACGCAATGACGGATGTGCCGTGCGCCTGGTGAAGGACGTACAGTAAGAAGCATGTGCTAAATAATCACAAAGATTTCACTCTCTGGAAACGGGGAGTGAAATCTTGTTTTGTATGCCATGGCTGCGCAGTACTTGGAGGAACTGTCGAAGGTACTCCCGCTCGACAAAAATAAGAGAATTATTTTGTATTGTACTCACTTATTTGTACCTTTGCATGCGTTCTTCAATAGAACAAACTATAATTAGAAACTTAAAAAATACAATTCTATGAATCATTACCTGAACTTCGGAGCTTACTGGCTCCAACGCGTGGGAACCTTCTGCGTGAAGAGTTCCCGAGATGTAACCATGTGTTTAACCATCAGCCAGAAAGGAGGATTGCTGCTATGAAACGTAACAAGATCCTTCAGCATCTGGCTAGTGTGTTGGAAAACTGCAATGCGCAGGACTTGAAGTGTGACCGAGTGTACCTGTATTGCAGTATGTGTGTGAACGATCTGGCTGACGATGCCATAAGCATGGTGCAGCGACTGCTTGACAAGCCAGAGATACGGAGTTGCAGAATTCCGCTGGTGATTGACTTTGAGAAGATGACAGACCCTGACTATTGGCTGAAGAGTAAGCTGTTCTGTGTGGATCCAGTATCGCGCAGCGAGCCACTGAAGCAGAAGATACTGCAGTTGGTGGATATGCTGAGCGCACTGCGGATTAAGATTCTGCAGGTGGATGTAGATCATGCCGAACGTTTCTTTAAGCGGATGAAGGCTCGAGTGGAGGGATCAACCAATAGCCTTAAATATGTGATATGGCGAGCTCGCCATCAGAACCCTACGATGAAACAGCTGGAGCATCAGCAGATACAAGTAACTGCCGAGATGCTAATGGCCGGTATCCTGACCTACGATGAGACACCCGCTGGCGATGACGTGGCAGAGGTGAAGTTGGAGTTGGTAAGGAATGGACTCGAACATGGTCAAGAGTTGCCTGCCGACTTTGATGTGGAATGTGCCAAACTGCGACGCTACTCCTATTGGCAAGGTGAACACTTGTTTATGATTGATTACCATAAAATCTACACTTATCTTTTTTCACATTGCTTTGAGAAGTTTACTAAGGAGCAGCGCATTGCACTCTATGAGTACGACGTGCAGCTCAGGATGATTCACGAGGACATGGCGAGGCTGAAGCCGGAACTGAGTAAGTATCTGTATAGTAGCAACTGTATGGCTTCTCTGGAGAACACCAAGTTGTTTGCGCCGTATTTCCATATCAAGGAGATGTTGAAGAGTGAGTGGTTCAGGAATCTCCGTATCGACACCAAGTACAACGAGAAGTGGGCAGATGCATTTGCCGAAGCGCTGATGCGATCGGAATTCGGTATGCAGATTGCTGACGACTGGAAAGAGAAGGCCAACCAGATAAAGGGTTATGTGATTGGTTGTCTGAAGGAGGCTGGTGTGATTGCATCTTCGGTTTCAAATGATAGTATCGCAAAAGCAGCCGGTATTATGGAAAAATCAAGGTCGTTTGGAAGATATATCGGAAAGGAAAGTCAGGAGCAACCCTATGCGGGATGGATTTTGAAGCATGTTGATGATTACTGCTAAAAGGGCAGAAAAGCGCAAAAATGCGATTGAAAGTGCGATTGAGGACGTGATTCTCAATCGCACTATTTTTTTTGAAAAATTCTTTTTCCCTTTATTTATCGGTGTTTGCGGGCAGTTTTTGAGTGCGATTGAAAATGCGATTGAGAAAATGTTTGCCAATCGCATAATCGCATTCTACATTTGCAGCGTGTTCTTTGAGGTAACACCTCGAAAACTTTTAGCGGTCTTTGACATGTTTACATTTACAACTTCATTCGCATACGCGCTACGCACCTACACGCGCTACACGCACGCACACGCAGGTACATTCTTAATAAAAACAATAAAGGACAATGACTACAGAAGAAAAGCAAATGATGCAGCCTACGCAGGAATATATACGCAAGCTGCAACGCAAACGCAATGCGGGCACTGAGGACTGTATGCTCTCCTGCAATCTGGCAAGAGAGTTAGACACCAATGCCCCCGATCTACACCACTTCTTGATAGATAGGGGTTTTCTCTTTCGTGAGCGAACAACTTACGAACTGAAGCTCAGCAGGGATTATGCTGGGCTTGGATATGCTAAGACTCGAAGTACCTTCCGCTACAACAATAAGGGCGTTCTCGTAGAGACGCGCTACCCTGTATGGACCGAGAAGGGACAAGAGTACATTAAGAGTTTGTTTAAAGGAAAAGGTAGCAAGGATAAGAAGACAAACAATTCTAAAACTGTAAAAAAATGGAAGCAACAGTAAGAATTCTGAATCAGAGCGGGCTGCAGACTCGCCAGTACATGGATCGCAAAACAGGCGATCAGAAGGTTATTAACTCTGTAACCCTGAAGTTGACGGATGGTTTGAATACCTTCTTGGGAGAGATTACCGGCGAACGTGCAGTGAACTGCCCCAAGTACGATCCTCAGTATCTCTATCAGGTGCAGTGCTCTATGGTGGTACGCGAGTGGAACTCTCAGCAGACTGGCGAGGCTATGCAGGCAACGACGATTTACGTGGACAAAATCAACATGAAGTAATGACTTTAGAATATCTTGAGATTATGGAAGACGTAAAGAATTCGGCACGTAAAAAGTGCATAAGGAGTTTCAAGTCGAATACTCGTGTTTTCGACGATGATTCAATAGAGGTGATTCCACAAGAGAAGGGGACTCCCTCGCAGAAGGATGTGAAGAAAGTGGGGCGTAGCAAACGTTACGCCACCACTGGTAAGAACCCGCTGACGTGTGTTGAACTGAAATGTCCCGACGACGTGGCTGATAAGGCTGCCTACTTCCGCAAGGAGTTGGCTAAGCTGACTAAGGACATAGAGATCAGTGAGCCTACCTTGCCATGTGGCGAGTATCTGGTAAACAACGGCAACCTGAAGGTGTGCTTTGTTGAAGGTGAGCATCCCCAGCTAATGGCGTGGCTCACATTCGAGGTTGAAGGAGTATTAGACGTAAGGAAGCAGTTATACCAATTAACAAGCGAGATTGAAAAATGTTTTGCTATCAACGACGACATAATAATTCGCGCACGCAACTGATTACGCCTGAGGAGTTCTGGGCCTACGCCCGGGCTCCTCGCACGGCGCAACTGGTGGCCGAGGCTCGCCAGGCACTGGAGAGCGGCGATAAGAAGACCTACGACCAGAAGAAGAAACAGCTGGCACTGATGGTGTTTATCGGCACATTCGACGAGTGGGAGAGGGAAATGGAGGACAAGCGCACGGGCCGTAAATGGAAGGAGAAGGCGATGTGGCGCTGTCAGAGTCATGTACACCTGAACGGACTGGTGGTAGCCGACTACGACCATCTGGAGGGTGACGTGCGACAGTTATGGGCCGAGGCCTACGAGCGATTGTCGCCCGAAGACAAGGCCCGGATAGTGATGGTATTTGTTACTCCGTCGGGCCAAGGACTGAAGCCTGTGTTCACCGCCGATCCCACCATCGGGAACCTGATTGACAATCAAAATGACCTTTCGGCCAAGCTCGGACTGCCTCTGGACCCTTCCGGGCGTGACGCTAGCAGGGGGGCCTTCATGACCACTGCGGATGACATAATTTTTATTAACGAAGAAAAACTGTTTACGTATGAAGATAAGGAGTTTTCTGCGCGATTTGATGCTCTATATAGAGACGGTCAGTCGCAGGCTACGAACCCGTCATCTCGACTAAGCGCAACCACACCCACCACCTTGTCATCTCGACTAAGCGAAGCGCATGGAGAGATCTCTACGGCTGCCGAAGGAGAAGTCTTGGACAAGCCAAGCGGCAAAGCCGAGCGCTCGACTACGCTCGACATGACAACGGGCAGTGGGACGCTCGACATGACAACGGGCGGTGGGACGCTCGGAAAGACAGAAGGGATTGAAGCTACCTACAACGGCATGCCGGTAATGGAGATTGTGAAGAAGTGGAGCCAACAGCATTTCACCAGCGACGACGTGTCGCGCCACGAATCCAGCATCCTTCTGGCACGCGACCTGCTCATCATGCTTGACCGCGACCAGAGTCGTGTGCTCTCTGTGCTAAAGTCGCAACCCTGGGTGCAGGCGATAATAAGCGAACGTGGCGAGGACGTAGAACGTACTGTATCGGATGCATTAAACTATCTGAAAGCACAGGAGAGCGAGAACGCCAAGAAGGGTAGGGCCTGGCTGCCTAAGGTGTCGAAGGAGATGAAGGCGGTGATAGAAGAGAATCAAGGGGACAAGAATCAAGGGGACAGGTCGCTTGATTCTGGTCTGCGACCGAATCATGGACCTGTCCCCATTGATTCTGGACCTGTCCCCATTGATTCTCCCGACGACGTTTACTCCGTGCTGCCGCTGGATAAGTGGGCTGAGGAACTGCAGGAGATGGCAGAGTATTACCCCTGTCTGAAGGAGCTGTTTGTGAATGTGCATCCACATAAGCTACCTGCGGTTTTGTTCTCGTCGGCGGCACTCTTTGGAACGCTGATGACTCGTGCCTGGTACCACTTCTGGTTTGCACCAAAGATTGTGCGCAGGCTTAACTACTGCATCTTTATAATCGGCGATCCTGGCGCAGGAAAGCATATGATAGAGGAGTTTTACAAGCAGATTGCCGACCCTATGATTCAGGCCGATCAAGGTATGACCGATGCCCTGAACCGCTATAAAGAGAGTCGCACAGAACGTTCTACCAGCTCGAAGGCCCAGAAGGCGGAGCCGCTTAAAAAGCCCGAGGTTGGCATACGTGTACATCCTGCTCGTACGGCTACCGGCGAGTTTATCCGTCACATGTTGGCCGCCAAGGAAATCGTGCAGGGACAGCCCCTGAATCTGCACATGCTCTCGTTCGATTCGGAGCTCGACAACGTTACCAAAAATAATAAAGGTGGTGATTGGAAAGACCGCGAGATATTGGAGTTGAAAGCCTTTCATAACGAGGAAGATGGACAGATGTATGCCAATCAGGAGAGCATCAGTGGCATGTTTAATGTGTTTTGGAACTTTATCTATACAGGCACGCCCTATGCCTTGCATCGCAAGGTGAATCAGCGCAACTTCGGTACCGGTATGAGCACCCGTCTGGCGGTTATCCCGCTGCCCGATAAAGGTAAAGCCGAGCGCTACCAACAGGTGATTGAGGGTAGCGAAGAAACGTTGAAGACATGGGCCTACCGACTGGATAAAGTAGCTGGCGAGATACCTATCGAGCCGCTGAACGACGAAACCTATGAGTGGCAGACCGACAGGATGGAGATAGCCGAGTTTAACGGCGACAAGGCCGACCGCATGTTGCTAAAGCGTATTCCGTATTACGGCATCGGCATCTCGTTGCCCTTTATCCTGATGCGCCATTGGGACGAGTGGCAGGAGCACCACACGCTATCCATGGATGAGACAGATAAGCGTTTCTGTCGTGTGGTGATGGACATTCAGTATCAGTCTCAGAAATTCTTCTTTGGCGAGATGGCATTCAACTACTTCGCCGATCAGAACAAGGAGTTTGTACAGCGTCGCCGCACCACGCGTTACGATGAATGTTTCCGCCAGTTGCCTGAGGAGTTTAATACGCAGCAGTTTAAGGACAGTTTTGGCACGAGTGATTCTGCCACATCGCGTGCTCTAAAGCGCTTGAAAGAGGATGGCGTAATCAAGAAAGTAAGTTATGGCGTGTATCGTAAAATTTTAAAAGAACTACCGTAAATATATAGGTAAAAGCACGAAAAATAACAATTTGTGGCAGAAATCGCAAAATTTCTGCCATTTTATTTGTTTATTTCGCAAAAATACTATACTTTTGCAGCCGTAAACAAATAAACGAGAGAATTATGTCAATGTTGAAT
>JAEEGK010006322.1_pt1 | contig 28522 bp, 21 predicted proteins | sample 8958771 | NCBI WGS metagenome assembly JAEEGK01 (sample SAMN16246547, study PRJNA631951) | gut metagenome | biome: gut microbiome; feature: rumen; material: SC-attached | host: Bos | place: Iran: Karaj | collected 2018-10 | reverse complement strand
GAAGTGGAGTTCGCTTGTGCGGGGCACAACCCGCCGGCGATTTGCCGTGCCGATGGAACCGTCGAGTTCGCGAAGAGCAAGCCCGGCCTCGTGATGGCCGCCATGGAAGGAACTCGGTACAAACGTCAGACGCTCAAGCTTGAGCCTGGCGATACGATATTCCTTTATACGGACGGCGTGACCGAAGCGACCAATGCGAACGAGGAACTTTTTGGCGACGACCGCCTTTTGCAGACGCTCCGCGAAGCTTGCGGCATGGAACCTGCCGAAATTTGCCCGTTCGTGAAATCGAAAATAGACGAGTTCGTGGGTGATGCCCCGCAGTTCGACGATATCACGATGCTTGCCCTCAAGTTTGTGGGCCAGCAATAGAGCGGTGGGTGGGGCTAAAATAGCTTGCAAAACAAAAAACCTCGCATCTCTGCGAGGCTTTTTTGCGGGTGGATGACCGGACTCGAACCGGCAACATCCAGAATCACAATCTGGGACTCTAACCAATTGAGCTACATCCACCATGTAGCGAGACCAAATATAAAAAAGCCATCCCAAATTTCAAGGGATGACGATAATTTTTTTCTAAAAAAATTGCTTTTGAGGGCAACGGCCTACTTTTTTTGCATGATTCGGAGGAAATTCGCACGCTTGAAATCGTTCCTGTGTTCCATGCAGAAACGCGGATAGACGTACTGTTTCGGGAAAATGCGGATGGTGAAGGTGTTGCCGCAGCCGTCGAGGCAGCACTTGAATTCGAGGTCCATGGCTTCCGCATAGTTGTGGCGGAAGATGATGTTCTTGGATTCGATGTTCTCGATGTCCTTCTTTTGCTTTTGGCGCTGCTTGATGTCGCGGTGCAGTTCGCAGTACTTCGCGATCGGGTGACCCCAGAATTCACGGCCGCAGCCGGGTTCCTGGCAGACTTTGAGCTTGATGCGTTTTTTCTTTTTGTACTTAGGTAATTGCATAGTGACCTCGAACCGTAAAGATAATAAAAATTAGGAGCTTTGGTGGAGAGTCCGTTTTGGCGAGGGCGGTTTTGGTCCAAAATGGCGAAAAAAGCGTGTTATATAAGTAGAAACCTTAAAAAGGAGGGCTTATGAAGCTTTTGGGAACATTAATGGTTATGGTGGTTTTTCTGTCTGGTTGCATGTACGTGAGCGGAACTTCGGAGAGCGAGTCGTCCGTGAAACTTTCGGCAATCGACGTGGGGCAGGGCCTTGCAGTGCTCTTGGAGTGGGAGGGACGTTACGCAATGTACGATTTCGGGCCGGATTCGGTGGGCGTGGTGGATTCGCTTGTGCATCGTGGCGTGGATACGCTTGAGTGGGTGTTGCTGAGTCATTACCATCGGGACCATATTGGCGGTTTTTTGGAACTTTTGGGGCGTGGCGTTTTCGTGCGGCGCCTGTATGTGGGGACGGACGAGTCGTGCAATTATTTTTGCGATAGCGTTTATCGGGTGGCAAGCCGACTGAAAATTCCGGTGGATACGGTGCGGCGTGGGGAGTCGGTGCGGTTTGCGGAGAATGCGCTTGCTGGGGCGACGGGGATTGCGAGTGGAACGTCTGTTGATGAAGTGCTGCGGTTGGACGTGCTGTGGCCGATGAAGTATGTGCATGTCGAGGGGAACGGGGCTTGTGTTGTGTTGCTTGTTCGCTACGGAGCTGCAAGGGCGTTGTTGACGGGGGATTTAGATTCTCTAGGTGAAAAACGGTTGCTAGAGATGAATCCGACGCTTTCGGCAGAGCTTTTGCAGGTTGGGCATCACGGGTCGGTGGGGAGCAACACGCTCCAGTTCTTGTCGCAAGTGTCGCCGAAGTATGCTTTTGTGAGCGTCGGTGCCGGGAATGGCTATGGGCACCCGGCTCCATCTGTTGTTCGCAAGCTGAACCTAGTGCTTGGGGATTCGACGAAATTATACCGCACGGATTTGCACGGAACAGTGCTGTTTGAACTCTATCCCAGCATGGGAGTGGTGGGGGATTAGACGAAAGACCGCTGCGCTGGTAGACGAAAGACGATAGATGGGGCTGTCATCCTGGAACGTAACGCAGTGGAGTGATAGGATCCACAGCGATAGAAGGGACGCTGTCATCTCGGCCCTGTGCCGGGATCGGCTTCTCGTTGCTCTCCGTTTATTTAATCTAAATTTGCGCTTATGGTGCACAAAATTCACATACCCGTCATGGGAATTTGCTACACGGCGGACACGCCGATTCGCGTAGCGCATTTGGGCATCACGTCCGTGATTTCGCTTGTCGATGACGGGCTCCTCGAAGAATACCGCATGGCTTATGCAGAACGCCTTGGGCTTGACTTGGGCTCTCCGCAGACGACCCGGATTGGCCGCATCCGCTCGTACTTGGACTTTGTCGCAGACGAGGTGAAACGCAAATTCGAGAGACTTTGTGCGGAGCGCTTTGATGGCGGGAGCGACAAGGACCTCTACTTTTTGATGTTGCCGCTGGATTCGCGGCTCCGCGTGGAATACGATGGCATTTTTGCAAAGACGGGACTTGCGCGTATCGCCGCCGAGGCTGCACTCACCGAGAAAATGGAACCGGGCGAAATCCAGGCGAATATCATGGTCGGCTTGAACCATGACGAGGCGGCTTTTGATGCGGTTCGCGGTTTTGCGGCCTCCAAAGTGAAGGGCTCGCTGGTGTTGAGCGCGGGCGTGAACTTGGCTGTATTTGAAGAAATCGCGAAATGCAAGGATTTTTATAGAACTTGCGACAAGGCCCCGTCAAAGAAGATTATTCTGAAAGTTTCGGATTTTCGCTCGGCGTTGATTCAAGGGCGTTACTTGGCGAAAAAAGGCTTGGAAGTCTATGAATACCGCATAGAATCTGGCGTGAACTGCGGTGGCCACGCGTTCTTTGAATCGAAAAAGTTGCTGCTAGATGTTGTACGTGAATTTGTCGCAAAGAAGAACGAACTTTTTGAAACGACTCGCGGAATGATTGCGAAATTCGCGGCTACAAATGCATCGTCAAATGCGTCGAATGCTTGCGTTCATGAAATTGTGCCGCCAAAAGCTCCAGCCCGAATCACGGCGCAAGGCGGGCTTTGCTCGCCCGAAGATATCGAAAAAATCATGTCGTTCGGGATTGACGGCGTAGGCGTCGGAACTCCGTTCTTGCTTGTTCCGCAGGCGACAAGCGTCGATAAGGAAACTCGTCGTTTGCTAGCCTCTGCGACACCTGATGACGTTTATATAAGCCATGCATCCCCGCTTGGATTTCCGTTCGTGAACTTGCGAACTTCCACGGCGGCAGAACTTTGTCGTAAAAAAGTTCAAGAGTATTTTAAACCGCAAAGCGAAAAGTCTAATGATCCTGAATTGAAACCGGGATTCCCGTGCCGCCAGCATTACCTTTGCAGACAAATGCCCGGATTTGACCATCCCGTGTGCATGGCCTCCCGCGAATACGTGATGCACCGCCTCGCAGAAATCGACACGATGGAACGTGATGAACTTTGCTCGCTCTGTCATTCAGCATTGGATCCTATCGCCTTCGGCTCCAGGATGACACAAGAGGCCCGTCATTTTGGAGGGAGCGCAGCGACCGATAGAATCCAAGAGGCAGTTACCGCGATTCGCGAAAAGTACAATGTGCTTCGTTGTGAAACTCTTTCTCGTGAGTGCATCTGCCGTTTCCTCGGGAATGCGGGCCGCGAAGAAATCCGTGAAAAAAATCCCTCGCTCCATTACCAGCCGGAATGCGTTGCCGTCGCACGCGGTTCGCAACCCGCACGCACCCGTGAACCTGTCACCATTTGCCCGAATCCCGACATCGGCTATTTTGACCGCGAATATACACTGTTCGAAATGATGCGCCACCTTTACGGTACCGGCCTGCGATTGACTCCCGAAGACAAGCCAAGCGCATTTGAAGTTGAAGAAAAAATTTTGCGAAATATGACCGAATAACGGAAATTTTTATTATTTTGTAAAAAAGATATTTTTCACCATACAAGAAGGGAGTGTAAAGATGAATCGTTTCCATAGTATTCTGTTTATGGTGATTTTAGCTTTTGCTTGTTCTGCATTGGCTACTGGTCGTAATTCAGTTGCTGCTAGAGTAATGGGAAACGGGTATTTTAATGTAGCGAGCATGAATAACAATGGCGAATATGAAATAGCTGCAATAGATTCTCTAGATGGAGCTTATTTGTATGTAGAGAGTGGCTGGCTTGGCGGTTGTTGTGACTCTCCTCGTTATATAGGGCTTTCTATTGGGAATAATTTATCTAGTGAAAGAAATGAAAGTATATGGTTTCTGACAGACTATTTTAGAATCGATTCATTGAATTCAGAACTGAAGAAAGGAAAGCCGCTGCCATTAGAGAAATTTACGAAATTGGAATTTGATTCTACTCATGTTCAATATCATGTATTTAATTTTAATATTAACGGTAATAAGGATATAAAAACTAACAGAGTTATTACTGAAGATACAACTTATATTATGGGGGAAAATGGCAATATTGAGTTTTTCCCTAATGTGACAAAACCCGATGCGATTATTTTCGACTATATCCTTTTTCAGCGAGAAGATTCTGTTGCTGCTTTTTGCGGAATAATTTGTAATCTTTGTAATTTTACAATTGAGTGCTTTTATCAAAAAGATGGCTCCTTTGTTTTTGACTCTCTCCCTACATTATCAAAGCAACTTTCTGGTGCAGGATGTGTTTATATGGGTGATGGTTCACCCTTGCTTCCGATAAATCGAACTTTGAATAAATTAAATATTTTAGACGCTAAATCGTACAAAGTCAACGGCGTTCCCGCTAAAAACGGTTCTTCGAACATCGTCATTCAAAACAAACAACCGAAGCTTAGGCTCAAAGAACGCTAAGGTTGTTTTTGAGAAATCTACAACCGACCCCGCAACGAGTGCGGGGTGACAAAATTGCTCCTTTACATTGTCATCCCGGTCAGAGCCTGTCCCCGCTTGGGTTTCCGTTTGTGAACCTGCGAACATCTACAGCGGCGGAACTTTGTCGCAAAAAAGTTCAAGAGTATTTTAAACCGCAAAGCGAAAAGTCTAATGATCCTGAATTGAAGCCTGGATTCCCGTGCCGCCAGCATTACCTTTGCAGACAAATGTCCGGATTTGACCATCCCGTTTGCATGGCCTCCCGCGAATACGTGATGCACCGCCTCGCAGAACTCGACACGATGGAACATGATGAACTTCGCTCGCTCTGTCATTCAGCATTGGATCCTATCGCCTTCGGCTCCAGGATGACACAAGAGGACAGTCATTCTGGAGGGAGCGCAGCGACCGATAGAATCCAAGAAATTCACGCAAAGTACAACGAACTGCGTCGTGAGACTCTTTCACGTGAGTGCATCTGCCGATTCCTCGGGAACGCAGGCCGCGAAGAAATCCGCGAAACAAGCCCCTCGCTCCATTACCAACCGGAAAGTGTCGCCGTAGCTCGCGGTTCGCAACCCGCACGCACCCGTGAACCTGTCACCATTTGCCCGAATCCCGACATCGGCTATTTTGACCGTGAGTACACGTTGTTCGAAATGATGCGTCACCTTTACGGCACCGGCCCGCGATTGACTCCTAAAGACAAACCGAGCGCATTTGAAATCGAAGAAAAAGTTCTGACAAAAGTCATGTATAGCAAAAAACGTTGATTTTTTTGTTTTTTGCCGCCTCGGCCATTGCTGTGTCCTGAACTAGTCAAAAAGTGTGGCTTTTTTATGTTAGTTTGTAAAAAAAAAACGTTACAAACTGTTGCTTTTGTTGACAAGATAAAATAATTATCTATTTTAATCTTAAATAAAGGTTATTTGGATGAAGTTGTATCGAAAATTGTTTGTCTTGTTGATTGCTTTGAGTTGTTCAATTTGGGCCTCTGCGTTCCCTGTTCAGCTTTTGAGCGAACGGCACCGCACGGAGTGGAACTGGGTGAATTATCGTTTGATGTTAAAGAACCTCTCGAATTCTCCGCTTGTGAACCCGACAATCCGTTATTTTGCTGAAAATCCGAGAATCCAGTACTGCAAGGAGAATCCTAATGATAACGGCTGTTCTGGGATGCCGTATGGTATTTTTGATGTAGATTCTTCGCTTAGGGCGTATGTGGACACTTACACCTATGCGACTTCCGTAACTCCTTTGCTCAGCTATGATTCGGAATATACCACAATTTCGTTTAAAATATTAGGGAATATCCCTGCATACGCGACGGTTGAAATTCATTTCCGCCTTATAAAGAATAATGGGGCTGCGTGGGATTGTTCCCATGATTATTCGCACCAGAAAAATGCCGCCGTCCAAGAAGAAAACTTCAAGATGGTTGTTTATGATGGCGATGGAAATTTGCTGTGTGGCAATGACCCTGTCGCTGTGAAACGTGATACTGTAAATGTTTATTGGTACGACCGTGCCGGTATGACTGTTGTTTCTCGGTATGATGGCTCGGATTCTGCGAAAACACTTGAGGGACGTTTTTGGTTGCTCAAGGAAAAATCATTGACTGATGGCGAACGGACTTCGTTAAATGAAATTGGCGCAAATCTCCTAGAAACGACCCGTTATCAAGGCAAGGGGTTGCATTTGCTGAAGTCCGCTTTGCCTGTAAAGAAGAAAACGTTGGATTCGGCTCTTTCTGGATTTTATAACGCGTTCGTTGCTGATGACACGACAAGAATACCCTTGACTCTCTATCCTGATGATATTTATGAACAAACGCAAACGTGCGATGCGAACGATTCTTGCACGACTGTTGTGAATACCCGTTCTGCGATTGATATGGTGGTGGAATGCTGGCCGGATTTGCCGATGAGCGGGTGTAAGCAGGTTGTCATGCAATGCAGTGGCGATACAGCCTATATAGACCGTCGAATTATTCTGGCGAAGGTCCACAGGGATTCTTTGCAGTGTTTGGAAAGACATCACGATGTAAGGGGTGTTCGCGTACGTCAAAAGGGAATATTGACTAATGATAAAGGACGAAAAGCCGTTAATTTGACGGGATTACAGGATGTTGATTCGAAATGGCAACAGGCTTTGCAAGCTGTTGAGGTAACTACAGATTGGTTGGCGGGGGCCGATTATACGGGAGAAGGTGTTACCGTCGGGGTTTATGATGGAGGAATTGATTTCTCACATCCAGGATTTAATGAATTGGATTCTTTAGGCAATGAAATTTCGAGAAAAGCTGAAGGGTATGACGATGACAGAACTTTTCAAAATCGTAAAAATGATGAAAAAGATGGCTTTAATCATGGAACTCATGTTGCTGGAATTATTGGTGGCAATGGCAGGATGTCTGATTCTATTGCAAATGCCCACCCCTATCAATTTAGAGGTGTTGCTCCTAAAGTGAAATTTTATTCTGATACAACAGTGTATTATAATCAAAGAGGTAATGTTGTAAACCATTCGCATTATGTGAGTGAAGGACATCGTAGAGTTCAGGTGCGGTATTCTAGTGATTGGTGGGTCGATGATGATGTGGGGCTTGCTTTTTACGGAGAGAATCATTCTAATTTGGATAGGAATATTTTTAATGATTGGAAGGATTCTTCTGATATGGGAGATTGCCGCACAAAAACAGTTGTTACGGGTACAGGTAACAATGGTATTAAGGTTACGCAATCTAATGGTCTTGGCTATCATTCTATAATCAATGATTCTAAAAACGCCATAATCGTTGGCAATTTTAATCCAGAAACAATGAAATTGTTTGAGACTTCTAGTATGGGGCCGACATGGGACGGGCGTATTAAACCGGATATCATGGCTCCTGGAACAAACATAAGGTCTAGTGTTTCGAATGGGTTGAGTGGAAAATATTATGACAAAAAAACTGGAACGTCAATGGCCGCTCCTTTTGTTTCTGGAATTGCTGCTTTAATGTATCAAAAATTCCAGAAGCAGACGGGAGAACCTTTAGATTCTTTTTCGATGCGTAATTCCACGACGAAAGCTTTGCTGATTCATTCAGCGATTGATATGCAGGGGTGCTCGAATGAAAATGTGGATATTGCTAATCTTAAAAATCAGCCTAAAACGTGTACCCCATATACTTATGGCCCAGATTTTGCAACCGGATGGGGGCGTGTAAACGCCAAAGGAACTTTGGCGTTGATTGATAAGTATGATGCAAATACAAGAATGTTTGCAAATTTTCGTGAATTTGCAATGTATGAAGGTATCGGAAAACAAAAAAGTTGGAATGTATTCGTTCGTGAAGGGCGGACGAATTTAAGAACGACCCTTGCGTGGGATGATGCTCTCGGTGATTCTGATATAGATAATTATATGGTTCCTAAACTTGTTAATGATTTGGATTTATATCTTGTCTCTCCTTCAGGAAAAATTTATTATCCATGGAGACTGGATTCTTTGCCTACCCAGAGCATAAATCAAAGGGGGTGGGATGAAAGTAACGATATAAGAAAACGTCTAAGCTACGAAAAAATCTCTTTTGAGGATGCGAGTAAGCCCGCATATAATGGTTGCGGTTCGCATGATGTTGTTTTAGATACTTGTTTTGATAGGCTGAACAATGTGGAGGTCGTGGATGTCGATAACCCAGAACCGGGTTTGTGGCAGGTCGTTGCTAGAGGTTTTAGGGTGGAAACTGGCAATAGCCCTGATGGAAAAGCTCAAATAGCATCAATTGCTAGTGATTTTGAATTGATGGATAAAATGTATAATGAAGAACATCCTTACGGAGCAAACGCCAAGATGTGGGAAATTCGTGACCTTGGTGGTGGCTTCTTGGAGCATTATGTGACCTTTAGCCCGGAAACCTCCCTCGGAGTCGGTGACCACATTTATCTTTACGATGAATGGGATAATTTAATTGGCGACTATATGGGGAATTCCTTGGCAAATCAACGTGTTATTGTCAAAACGAGATTTTTAAAGATTATATTATTTAGTGACAATGACCAAAGCCAAGGCTACGGATATTCCATAAGCAAGATAGAGCATGTTCCTTATGGGGTCTTACAAGTCCTATTTCCACCATACAAGAAAGGAGAATAAAAAATGAATCGTTTCCATAGTATTCTGCTTATGCTGATTTTAGCTTTTGCTAGTTCTACGTTGGCTTCTGGTAGCAATTCGGTTGCCGCAAGATCAATGGGGGGTGGACCCTATTATGATATAGCGAACATGAATAATGAAGGCAAATATGAAATAGCCGCAATAGATTCTCTAGATGGTGTTTATTTATATGTAGAGAGTGGCTGGCTTGGCGGTTGTTGTGATTCCCCACGTTATGTAGGGCTTTTTATTGGAAAAAATTTATCTAGTGAAAGGAATGAAAGTATATGGTTTCTGACAGACTATTTTAGAATGGATTCATTGAATTCAGAACTGAAGAAAGGAAAGCCGTTGCCATTAGAGAAATTTACAAAACTGGAATTTGATTCAACTCATGTTCAATATTTGGTATATGGATTTAATCCTGATCGTCGTGTGGATATAAGGACAAATAGAGTTATTACTGAGGATACAACTTATATTATGGGGAAAAATGGGAATATTGAGGTTTTCCCTAATGTGACAAAACCCGAAGCAATTGCTTTAGACTACATACTTTTTCAGCGTGAAGATTCTGTTGCGGCCTTTTGTGGAATAATCAAATCTTGTTCTTTGGAAATGGCGTGCTTCTATCAAAATGATGGCTCCTTTGTTTTTGATTCTCTTCCTAGTATAAGTAACATGAGTTTTGATGGGTTGTGCCTTATTAGTGATGGCTCTCCCTTGCCTCCGACAAATCAAAATTTGAATAAATTGAATATTTTAGACGCCAAAACATACAAAATCAACGGCGTTCCTGCCACCAAAGGTTCTTCAAACATTGTCATTCAAAATAAACAACCCAAGCTTAGACTCAAAGGAAAATAAAAATGAAAAAGTTACTCTTTGCAATTCTTGCAGTTGCGGTACTAACCTTTGCTACAGAAGAGTGCAATACCGGAAATCGTTACAGCCTAGAAATTTCGGAAGGATCTTGCGTCAACCAGGGCTATGTTTGCAACGTTGCCACAGACCAAAATGGCGGGGTTTTGTTTAAGCTTGGAAAGACGGCAAATTGCAGTGAAATTGACACTACGATGTTTACAACGTATCCTATAAAAAGTGCAACGGAATTGGATACGGATTCTTTGAGAAATGAACTAAAGCTTTATATGAAGGAAGATCCTTTGGAAAATGTCGGTGCGTTGGCTGTAGCTACAAATACCGCTTTTATCATAAATGCCCTTAATGAAAGGTTTAGTGTTTGCGTTATTTACCACAGAGCTGTTGCTGCACAAGATTCTAATGATTATAATTTTGCTAGTATCCGGCTACAATCTATACAAAAATGTGATTGATTGTTTTTGAATGCGAAAAAGGCCCGGCGCGCTCGCGTCGGGTCTTTGAAATTTATATAACTTTTATAAAAATTGTGAAAACACGGTTTTTAAAGATTATATTTAATAATGATGGCTAAATTATTGCTTCGGCGATTATATATTTTACAGAAAAACGTCATGGCGGACTAGATCCGCCATCTTTATAGGGAATGGAGTACTGCAAGGTCTATTTCCACCATACAAGAAGGGAGATTGACATGAAAAAATGTTTAATTGCTTTATTCTTGCTTTTTAGTACGTTTGCGCTTGCCAAAACATGGGAAGCGAATTTGCGAAGCTGCGATGGGTATGGTGGTTTTTGGTTTCCGAATCATAATTGGACGGATAAAGGGGAACCTTGGATAAAGCCGTTTATAAATGGAGAATGACCATTTATGGATGGTGGATGTTTAGAAAGTTATAATGAAACAGGTATTTCTTTTAATTATGTTAAGGCTTCTCCTATTTATACGTACTATAATCCTTTTGAAATGTGGTGGACGCCAAATCAATCTAATAAAACGAATAATCCTATAGATTCAGTTTATTTTTTCGTGACGAATTGTGGAGTAGATTCAACTCAGTCGTATGTTTGTGATAAATATTTGTCGTTAGAAAATATATCAATGGATGATTTTTATTTGGTAATATCAAAATCGTATGAGAATGATCTAGATTCACGACATGAATTTAATTTAGATGATTTTTATAATTATATGACAGGAATGTATTTTATCTATAAAAAATATAGCGATAAATTTGAATACATTGCTTTGTGTAATTTAATAAGGTATGCTGTGGATTATGGTTATTTTTATGAAATCCAATGTGAATTTCAAGATGACGGAACTCTAAATTTTGATAAGATTCCTGATGCAAAAACGGTTCCCGAAGATTTTTGCTCAACGCAATCAATTCCCTCAATTCGCAGTAGCGTTTTGAAACAAAAGAATGGTTTTATGAATCAGCCTTTCTACAAAATCAACGGCGTTCCTGCTACAAAAGGTTCTTCAAACATCGTCATTCAGAATAAACAACCTAAGCTTAGACTCAAAGAACGCTAAGGTTGTTTTTAAGAGATCTGCAACCGACCCCGCAACGAGTGCGGGGTGACAAAATTGCTCCTTTACATTGTCATCCCGGCCAGAGCCTGTCCCCGCGCGTTCCTTATTGCGATTCCTTCCTACTTCCTACCGCCTACTTCCTACTAACTCAATCCGCGAATCCAATTCTCGCTTGGAAGTGGCATTGCGTCATGTCGTCGGCGTTCATCCCGAAGAAATAGGCGTGGTGGTTCGTGTTCTTGAAACGGACGATGTTCACTTTCCCGCCCAGCGGAATCTGAGAAATGTAGTTTATCTGTATCGAACGAATACGTCTCGTCTTGAGTTCGACGGGGGTTAGCGAGTCCATCACCCAATCGACGTAACGGCAATGGTTCACGTGGTTGTTCATGTCGAGGTCGCTGTACTTTGCGATTTCTGTACTTACAACTCTCGGCTCAATCTGCGGATCCAAAATATCCATCATCTCGGGGAGCGCGTTTTTGCCTGGAATCAAGGGAATCGGGTACGGCGAGTTTGCCAAATTTTCGGCTTTGCCGGTTTTCAAGTTTACCAAAAGCCACGAAGATGTCGCCTGCGCAATGGAGTGCCCCTGGGCATCGAGGATGGAGTAGTCTTTAAAACAAACTTTGTCCATAAAGATGTCTTTCGCCCATGTGGAGATGGAAAGTTTCTCGCCCCAGACCGGGTGGTGCAACAAACGAATTTTCAGGCGCGTGATGACCGTGGTGTAGCCCGCCTTCATCATTTTCCAGAGACCGAATCCGTTTTGTTCGGCATCGGCAATGGCGGTTTCTTCCATGAACAAGAAGAGGTTTGAAAGTTTGAGTCGGCTGTGGTGGTCGCAGTCCGAGAAACGTACTTCAAAATTTTTGGTGGTGACTTCCGGTTCCATGTTATCCTCACGTGGTTTATTGCGTTTTTCAGTGGCTTTCGTCACATTTAAATAAAACTGCTTTAGTAAAAATGTATAAATTTTTCTCGTATGAACGAGTTTCAATTTCGCCCTAGTTTTATCCAGCTCCCTGCCTATCATTCTTTTGAAGGTTCTCTTTGTCTTCCGGGGTCCAAGAGCATCACGAATCGCGTGCTCTTGATTTCTGCACTTGCCGAAGGGACGACCACACTCAACAATTTGCTCAAGAGCGATGACACCCGCTATATGGGTGAGGCTTTGCAGCGTTTGGGGTCGAAAATTGAATTTACGGATGATTATACCAATGCCGTTGTCGAAGGACATGCGGGCGTGTTTGACGGCCCGAGTCCGTCCATCGAACTTTTCCTGGGGAATGCGGGCACGGCGATGCGTTCCTTGACGGCGGCTCTGACGCTTGGTTGGGGGAAGTTCATTTTGCGCGGCGAAGAACGCATGAGCGAACGTCCGATTCGGGACCTTGTTGATGCGCTTCACACGCTTGGCGCGGACATCAAGTATCTGGAATCCGAAGGCTATCCTCCTGTGCGTATCAAGGCGGACGGACTCAACGGTGGCTACGTGAGCGTTCGCGGAAACATTTCGAGCCAGTACTTGACGGCGCTCTTGATTTGCGCTCCGTATTGCAAGACTCCGCTGCATATTCATGTCGATGGCGAGTTGATTTCGGCTCCGTACATCGAGCTTACGCTTGATGTGATGAAACGCTTTGGCGTGGAAGTGCGTCATGACGACCTCGTGGATTTCTACGTTCCGCATGACCGCTACAAGTCTCCCGGAAAGTTTTTTGTCGAAGGTGACGCAAGTTCCGCGAGCTATCCGCTGGCGGCGGCTGCAATTGCAAAGGGCAAGGTGCGCGTGCTCGGCGTTGGCTCCAACAGCCGTCAGGGCGATGTCGGCTTTGCGAAGGTCCTCGAAAAAATGGGTGCGAAGGTGACGATAGGACCGGACTGGATTGAATGCGACGGTCGCGATTGCGAACTGCAAGGGCTTGACATGAACTTGAACGACATCCCGGATGCGGCGATGACCGTCTCCGTGCTTGCGCTTTTTGCGAAGGGCACGACCACGATTCGAGGCATCGGCAGCTGGCGCGTGAAGGAGACCGACCGCATTGCCGCGATTTCGGCGGAACTCCAGAAGGTGGGCGCCCGCGTGGTGGCCGACATGGACCAGATTACGATTGAACCGCCAAAGCTGCTGCAACCGGCGACAATTGAAACGTACAATGATCACCGCATGGCGATGTGCTTTAGCCTTGTGTCGCTTGGCGGTGTGCCTATGAAGATTCTCGACCCTGCGTGCGTGAACAAGACTTATCCCCATTTCTTTGAAGACTTCGGAAGACTTGCCCAATGATTAAAGCCCTGAAGAGCATTGCATGTCTCGTGAGCCTCGTTCTAGGCTTTTCTGTCGCATCGGTTGCTGCGGAAAAGGCTAATTCTGTGGTTTCTGACACGCTTTCGATTTGGGTGATGGACAATGGCTTGGGCTCGAAGATTGCGATGAACCGCCTTGTGAAGAAGTTCTATCGCGAAACGCAAATCCCAGTGAAGGTGACGGCTCTTAGCTGGAGCGAGGCGTTCAGCAGGATTACGAATACGTTTGCGGATTCCAACGAGATTGCTCCCGATGTGATTCAGCTTGGATCGACGTGGGTTCCGCATTTCGCGGCAGAAGGTGTTATTCGCCCGATTGACTTTTTGATGGCCAAGATTGATTCGGCGCGCTTTTTAGGCGAGGGGCTTCGTAGTTCGCATATCGCAGGGCGTCCGGAAATTTATTCGGTCCCGTGGTTTATTGACGTTCGCGGATTCTTTGCGAACGAACGGTTGTGGCAGAAACTCGGATTCGATGATGCGGACGTTGAAACTTATCCGCAATTTATCGGTGTCTTGAAGACTATTGCGAAAGCGGATTTGAAAAATGACGATGATGTCAAGGTCACTCCTTTTGCGCTCCCCGGAAAGGACGACTGGGCGGGGCAACAGTGCATGGCTCCGTTGGTCTGGAGTCATGGCGGCGATTTCGTGGTACCGTCGGGCAAGGGCTATCGCAGTTCGCTTTTGGATTCGAATACGCTTGTGGGCCTTGCTCTCTACGCCGAAATCATGGGCGATGTGCAAATGGCTCCTTATAGCTTGTCTGAAAACTCCGCAGAAAATGCCAAGGGCTTTGTTCGCTCGGAACGCGTGCTTCTCTATGGCACTTCGGAAATTATCAAGCAACTCGACCACCCGGAAAGTGCTGGCGGCCTTGCCGATTTCGCCATTGCAAAAGACGGCATCAAAGTCATGAACTTGGTCTCGGGGCCGTCGGGCAAGTTCTCGTTTATGGGCGGGAGCCATTTGGCTTTAGGCCAAAAGAAGGACCGTTCGAAAAATGCTTTGGCAGAACAGTTCTTAGTTTATATGCTCCGTGCCGATAACATTGATGCCTATTCGCGTCAGGTTGGGTTCTTGCCTGCGGATAGGAGCATTCTGCATATTTGGAACCGCGATTCGCGTTACTCCAAGCTTGTGGCCGGGCTTGAATATTGCCGCAGTTTCCCGAACATCCCCAAATGGGGCGAGGTAGAAAATATCCTCATTGAATTATCCAATGGCATGGGCATGGCGCTTTCGAAAACGAAGGATTTGCAACAACGTAGTGAACAACTTGCGAAACTCGTCTATAACGCCAATGAAAAAATTAACGATGTTTTGGGTCATTCCGAAAATCTAGACGAAACAGAATTGTTGCCTTGGGTTCAGCAATTTTTCATGCACAAGTATAAAGTGATTTATCCTAGAAATTCCACGGAATTCGTCAGTCGCGATGAACTTGCCTCAGTTGATGAATTTATGGATAAGATGTATTCTTCGAAGCTTATGATTGTTGCCGGTGTAGGGGTTTTGGTTGTCGGTATTTTAATTGTTCTTAGCTTTGCAAGAAGAAGGAAAAAATAAATCTCGCCAATGAATAAGTTGTTCAAAAATGTCTCTCGGCTTTTGCCGTTTCTTGTGATTCCTTTGTTTGCGCATGTGGATGTCGCTTCATTCAAAAGCTATGCAGATTCGCTTATTCCTGGCGTTCGCTTTGGCATGTCGCTTCGTTCCGTGAAAATGGGGAAAGAAATCGGAAACGTGCGTGGCGATGACATGTTTACGCCGGCGAGTACGCTCAAGACGCTTACGACGGCTGCCGCGATTCATTATTTGCCGCTCAACTACGAACCGAAAACAGAAATCACTGTACTTGGCGATATTGAAAAATTTACGCTTACGGGGACTGTTAAAATCCGTGGCGAAGGCGACCCGAATATTTCGGCGAGGTATTACGACGACCCGTTCTACATGCTGAACGTCATGGTGGATTCTATTCGTGCGATGGGCATTGATACGATTGTCGGGCGCATTGACTTGGATACAAGTTATTATACGGGACCATGGAAAGCAGACCATTGGCGTAGTAATTTTTATGATTCTTGGTACGGCGCAGAAATTGCTCCGCTCGGTTTTAACGATAACTGCGTGACGGTTCGCTTTTGGCCCGGTGTCGATATTGGCGATGATGCGGATGTCGCGATTTATCCCGATGTGGGCTATGTCAAAGTTATAAACAACTTAAAAACGACAAAAGGGAAACGAAAAAATTGGGTCTATGGCATTGACCCGGACAAGTCCGTGATTACGCTTGGCGGAACGATGGGCGTAGGGCTTGATTCCGCAAGTCTGGTGCTCCCGATTCGCAACCCGGTAGGGTACTTTAGGGCCGCTTTCATGCATGCTCTCCAGAATCGCGGTGTCGTTTTCAAGGAGAATTTGTCTAAAGGCTCGAATGCGGAATTGAAAAAGTTCTCGTTCTCGTCGGCTCCGCTTTTAAGCATGCTCGACGAAATCAATCAGCGTAGCCAGAACTTCCATGCCGAAACGCTGCTTAGGAATCTCGGCGCGCAAGTGGGCGGTTCGGGCAGTGTTGAAGGGGGCCGCAAGGCGGAACGCAAGTTCCTTAAAGAAATGGGGCTTGATCCGGCGGATTACGAAGTGTATGACGGAAGCGGCCTTTCGCCCGATAACAGGGTAAAGCCTTCTACGGTGGCAAAATTGCTTGCGAAAATGGCGCGACATCCGAACAGCGAATATTACATCAACAGCTTTGCAAGTCCCGGCGTGGGGTCTGGAGCCAAGCGCATGCAGGCTTTGGAAACTCCGTGGCTCACGCGTTTCAAGACAGGCTACATTGCAGAAGTCTATGGCTTGGTGGGCTACATCTATACGATTGACAACGATACGCTTGCCGTTGCGGTGTATCTGAACGGAACGAACGAGAGCCCGGACATCAAGAACAAAGATATTCTCGATACGCTCTGGATGCGGATTATCAGTTATACGAACAACAGTTACCAATCGCTGATGGAAATGAAGACGCTGTGGCTTGAAGCCCAAGGCGTGAACGGGCTGAACAAGCGTCTGGATTATTTCTCGAAGTTGCTTTTAGGCCGTCCGTACAAGCTAGGCCCTATGGGCGAAGGCCATGTGGACTCCGTTGACGACAAACCGCTAGTTTATCTGGACTCTGTCGATTGCGTGACGTATTTGGAACATGTCGTGGCTCTTGCGATGGCAAAAAGCGAAAAATCTTTGTTCAAGCAGCTCCAGCGCCTCCGTTACAAGGGCGGCAAGGTGAGCTTTTTGACGCGTAAGCATTACCTGCTCGATGACTGGGTCGGCGAAGGGAAATACGCCAAGGTCGTCCCGATGAAGGGCGAATCTTCGATGACACGCACAATGCCCAAGAAGGATTTCTTCAAGGACCACAATCTGGTATATACAAGCAAGGAAAAACCGCTCAAAATCCGCTACATGCCTATGGACAAAGCCATCGACATGGCGAAAAAGCCGTACAAGGGAACGATGAAAGTTCTCGGCGTGGCATTCCTCGGAACATCCGACCGCATTGATGCGACGCATACGGGTTTTGTAGTGTTTTATCCGGGCAAAAAGCCGCTGTTGCGTCACGCCTCGTCCGTGAAAAAACAAGTCGTAGAAGTACCCCTCGCTGAATACCTCGAAACCCGCAAAATCCCCGGAATCACGCTATTCCGATTCATCCAGCACTAGGATTAGTACTCGTCATCCCCGCGACATTCACTTCGTCATCCTCGACCTGATCGAGGATCTGGGGATTGTCATCCTGGAGCGTAGCGATAGGATCCAACCTCCTTTGTTTTTCTCCCCCTAAAAATTTTTTACACAAAATTCATGGACAAATAGCCTGAAAAAGCGTGTTAATATAATAGGTAGAGGGCTTTCTCTGCTTGCTTTACGGGAGCGTTCCCCGATTTGACACGCAAAATGAACAAGAAAAAGTCGAAAATTTCGAAAAAGACAATAAAGGAAACGGCAAAAAAGGTGGTTTGTCGCAAGCATGATCCGTTCTTCCGCTATATTTATGCGATTCCCGAAAACACGCGAACGCTCCTCCGGCTTGCGGAACGTAAAAATTTGGAACTCCGTCGCATGCTTTCGTCCGTTGACATGCAAAGCCTCGAACTTATTCCCGGCAGTTTCAGCAATGTTAAGGAATGGGGGCAGTCGGACCTTGCTTTCAAGGCCAAGTTCAAGAATGGTTCCGATTTTTTTGTGGGAATCTTGCTGGAACACAAGTCCTATCGCAAAAGTGACGTACTTTCGCAGATTTACGAATACACGTTTGAAGTCATGGTGAACAAGAACGCGACTGACTTTCGATGGCTCCAGACGAAGGCGATTATCATTTACAACGGCCAGAGCGGCTGGGATCCGTTGGCTGAATTTCGCGAAAAGCATAAGGATTGGGAGTACGGTCCGGATCTTCCTTTCGAATGCGTCCTCGTGAATTTGGCCGATATTTCCGACATGTTGTGCCTTGCGGAGCCAAACATTGAGGCCGCTGTCGGAATTTTGGTGATGAAGCATGCGTTCGATTCTGACGGGATGAAAAAAATCGTGGACGAACTCAATAAGATGCTCTCGAAATTGGAAAACAGCGCAAGGGCTACCTTGGTTGATAAAATTGTATTATATTTGGGGGAGTACATCGACGAAGATGTCGTAGAGGAGTTGCGTATGCAAATGAGTATCGGACAAGTTTTGGGAATCCCGACTGCGGGTGACCGCCGCCGTGCCGCAGAACGCGCCGCACTTCGTCGTGGTACGAAAAAAGGTGCCGACAAACGTAATATTGAAGTTGCTCTTGACATGCTTGCCGATAGCAAGCCTATTGAGGAAATCGTCAAGTACTCGCGTCTTCCCAAGGAAAAAGTGCTTGAATTGCGTGACTCACGGCCTTCTTTCACAGCAAAATAAGCCGAAGCTTTCATCATCCCCGCGACTTTCACTTCGTCTCTTCTCTAACCTACAGCAACGAATCCAACGCCACTATCGCGACTAAACTGTAATCGCCCTTTTTTTCTTCCATTGCGGTGGCTTCGTCCAAAGCGGTGGATTCAATGACGGTCCATGCGTCGGGCGCCCAGCCGTAAGCGTTCATAGTGAGTTCGTCTCCCATGGCGATTTCTGCCGCTTCGACTTCTTCCCATTTGATATTGCTTGTTGGGGCCTTGTAGTAACGCAGCATGCCGATAGCGTCCATCATTTCGGGATAGTTATCGACAAACTCGTAAACGCAATCTTTGTAGCTCTTGCCGCTCACGCGTACAACTTGGAACGTTCTGTTGTCCTGAAGAAAAGTCGATAAGTCGTCGCGAAGCATGCTTATCTTGGCGTTACCGCTAAAAAATGTTTCGAGTTCGCGAAAAACGTCAGAGTCTTCTTCTAGGAGTGGAGAAAGTTTCTTGATGAGCGATTTAATTTCTTGAGGCATAAGTAAAAAATAAGAATTGTTCCGCTTTGAAGGGTAAATCTCCAGCATAAAGCCCCATTTTTTCGAATTATATCCTAACCACCAACCACTAATCACTAACCACTTTTTATATCTTTAAAACGAAAAAGGACCTCAAGGAAATACCTTGGGGAAACCGTTTCGGTTGTCAAAGAATTAAAACGAAGGATTTATGGCAAATCGTGTTGTAATCGGCTCCCAGTGGGGCGACGAAGGAAAAGCCAAGGTTGTAGATTTCTTAACGCTCGATGCAGACTATATCGTGCGTTTTCAGGGCGGCGCCAATGCCGGCCATACTGTGGAAGTTGGCGACAAGAAGTTCGTATTCCACTTGATTCCATCCGGCATTATGCACCCGGACAAGATTTGCGTCATCGGTAACGGTGTCGTGCTCGACCCAATCCAGACTTTGAACGAAATTGCGGACCTCCACACGAAGGGTATCAACCCGGAAGGCCGCTTGTTCATCGCAAATAACGCACATGTCGTGCTTCCGTACCATTCCACGCTCGACAAGGCCAAGGAAAAGAAGGCCGGCAAGGCCGCTATCGGTACTACGGGTCGCGGTATCGGTCCGTGCTATAGCGACAAGGTGAACCGCATCGGTGTCCGCGTGGGTGATCTCATGGACGAACGTGAACTCCGTCCGCGCGTCGAAGCCATGGCGAAGGTCCACAACGAAGAATTCAAGGTGATGTACGATGTTCCGGAAATTGACCCGGAAGTGGTCATCAAGGACTACCTCGAACTCGGCCAGAAGATCAAGCCGTTCGTCGCCGACGTGAGCGAAATGCTTTACAAGGCCGTCAAGGAAGGCAAGCGTCTCGTGTTCGAAGGCGCCCAGGGCACTATCCTCGACGTGGATCAGGGCACGTATCCGTTCGTGACCTCCAGCAACACGGTTGCCGGTTACGCAAGCTGCGGTGCAGGCATCGGCCCCACGACTATCGACCAGGTTGTCGGCGTGGTCAAGGCTTACACGACTCGCGTGGGCAACGGTCCGTTCCCGACGGAACTTTTGGATGAAACGGGCGACAAGCTCCGCAACATCGGTAACGAATTCGGTGCAACTACTGGCCGCAACCGCCGCTGCGGTTGGTTCGACGCTCCGGTGGTCCGCAAGGCGACGGTCGTAAACGGCCTCACTCATCTTGCCATTACCAAGCTTGACGTGCTCGATACGTTCGACACTATCAAGATTTGCACACACTACGAATGCGATGGCGAAAAGCTCGATCTCATTCCGAACCAGCTGTCCAAGGTCGGTCGTTGCACGCCGGTCTATGAAGAAATGCCGGGTTGGAAGTGCGACACGAGCAAGTGCCGCAAGTTCGATGAGCTTCCGGAAAACGCAAAGAAGTATTTGTATCGCATGGCGGAACTCGTCGGCGTGAAGATTGGCATGGTTTCTATCGGTGCCAAGCGCGACCAGAGTATCGTCGTGGATTTGGATTAATTCATATAAGGGGAGAAAAAATGGACGCATCTACTGTCGATTTGTTGAAGGGGGTTGAGCTCTTCTCGGAGCTCAATGAAGAACAGTTAGGGATGATTGCCAATTTGGTAATCGTTAAAAACTTCAATCGTGATGAGACTGTTGTCTTGGAAGGTGACGATTCGGTACAAGCTCTGTACTTGATTGCCACGGGTTCCGTGCAAGTCTATATGACGGGCATCGACGGTCGCGAAACCATTTTGTCTTTCCTTGAACGTGGGGATTTTTTCGGGGAGATGTCGCTTATCGACGGCGAACCCCGGTCTGCCTCCGTCCGTACGGTGACTGACGCGAAATTGCTTGTCATCCACCGTGAATCCTTCCTCAGCTTGCTTCGCAAGACTCCCGAAATCGCAATGGCGCTCATGGGCGAACTTTGCAAACGACTCCGCAAGGCGAACCGCCAGATTGGCTCGCTTTCGACGATGTCTGTTTCGGGCCGTGTGGCGGGAACGCTCCTCAACCTCATGCAGGAACGTGGTGTCCGCATCCATACAGACAACGGAAATATGGTAACTGTTATCCACAACCGTCCGACGCAGCAGCAACTTGCCGACATGTCGGGTACGACGCGTGAAACGGTAAGCCGTATTTGCTCCCTCTTGGTGCGTACAAACGCGATTGCGATGACCGGCAAGGATATCGTCATCTTTGATGAGGATGCTCTTCAGGAAAAAGCAACCAAGGGCTAAACCCAATAGAATTTGTTATGAATAAAATAAAATCGCTTTGGAACGCGCTTAGGCATACTGCCATTTTCAAGGCCTTCATCATTTGGATTGTCATCGTCATTGTGCTTGTCTTTATGGTCGATAAGCTTTTGATGCCTGCGTTTGCAGGGGCTTTCGCAAAGACGGGTGAGGTGCCGAATCTCGAAGGGCTTTCGCAACAGGCTGCCGAGTCGGCGTTGACTTCTGCGGGCTTCAAGTTCGAATGGGTTGAAGAAGGCCGCTACAGTTCCCAAGTGCCTGCGGGCATGGTGCTCGTGCAGATGCCCAAAGCCGGTCGCACGGCAAAAATCGGTCGCACGGTGAAACTCACGAAGAGTCTCGGGCTGCGTAAGGTCATCATCCCGGATTTGCGTGGCAAGAGCCAGAAGCAGGCGGATATTTCGCTTAGCCGTGCTGGGCTTGTTCAAGGCGATATTATCAAGGGCGCCCACCAGAGCATTCCGCGTGGTGTCGTGATTCGTACGATTCCTATGGCGGGCGATACGGTACGCGTGGGCGATACGGTGAAGGTCGTCATATCAGCGGGCGTTACGACGGGTCGAGTCTTGCTCCCCAATTTTGAAGGAATCCTCATGGATGAAGTTTATCCTGAAATGGATAGGCTTGGTTTCAAAGTCGGTTCCATCAAGCGTCGTAAAAGTGAAGATGGTGCCCGTTCCGGTTCGGTCATTGAAACGTCTCCGAAGTACGGCGACTATCTGAAGCCGGGCACACGTGTAGATTTTATTATTGCTGATTAGAATTTGTTAGGGAGATTTTAATGCGTCATGTCCTTTTTTCGTGGGTGCTTTCTTTGGGCGTTGCCGCTTTGTGCGCTTGTAGCTCTACAACATCTGCGAAGAAGGTGGTTGATGTCCCCGCTCCTGAATTGACCCCGGCTGATACGGTCGTGATAAATAAGGTTATCGAGAAGGTTGCCGCAAAACAGCCCGCGGTCGAAGTCGATTTGGAAGCCGCCCATGAATTCTTCTTCTTGGCGAAGAACATGGAATTGCGTGGCGACCAGCGTCAAGCGGATTTCTTTTGGAAACAAGCTTACAAGGCCGATCCGACGAGCCGTTATTTAGGCTTTGGCGTTGCCGAACGCTTGGCTGCCGCAGGCGAGGATTCCTTGGCTCTCGTCGAGGCTCAAAAAGCGTCTGCCCTTAGGGGGCGCCGCACAGCGGCTCAATTTGCTTTGCTTGCACGTCTGTACGTTAAAGCTGGTGAACAAGATTCTTGCCGCAAATACTTTGTGCTTGGACTAGATTCTTCCCGCTATCAGGATATGGGCCTGCTTTACGATTACAGCTTGTTCTTAGAGGCAGTTCGCGACGAAAAGGAGCTTGTCCGCATTTACGACATGCTGTTGCCCAAAGTCAATTACATATCGACTTTGTTCCAGCGTCAGCTTTCGCTGTTGCTGAATTTGGGGCGTGATTCCGCTGTCGTCGATCTTTTTGGAAAAGCGCACGAAGCCACTGGCGATAAGCAGTTGCTGTTGCAACAAGTGCGTGGCCTTATGGCGATGAAACGCTCCAAGGAAGCGATTGACATCGTGGATACGCTATCGAGCGCAAAGCCCGAAGACGAAGAAATGACGATGATGGTGCTTCCGTCCATGAAGGGGGACAGTGCGTATGCGTTTGCTCGTAAAAAGTATTACGAAGATGGCGTGCGGACTCCTGCGGTTTTGTGCTTTATCGGCCAGTACGAATACGATATCGATATGCGTGACAGCGCGAAGGTTCACTTGCTGGAATCTGTAGGCAAGTTGCGTGGGCAACCGAAGTACGCCAACCGTGCTTACCTTGGGCTTGTGAACATCTATGCAAGCGAAGGGAATTATAAAGAGGCTATCAAGTACGCCGAAAAGTCCGATTCCGTAAGCAACGGCGATACGCGAATGTTGCTTGCTTCTGTGTACGCCCTTGCAGACAAGTACGATAAAGCTTATCCCTTGTTGGATTCGCTCATGAAATTCTGGGAAACTTGGAAACCGCTCCCCGGTGTCGTCGATTCTGCAAATCTGGCTCAAATGGATGTTGAAGCCAAAGTCAAGTATTTGCAAATTTTGGACATTTATTCGCGTACGCTTATCGGTGAAGCTTTGGATATCGAAAAGGATTTGCGTGCGGATTCCGTGAAAAAAGCCCATGCTATGGACAACCGCAATAAAGCGCAGTCCATGCTCGAAATATTCTTTTCCAAGGATTCTACGTACAACAGAGTGCGTCTTTCGATGGCGATGAACTTGGAACGTCTCAAGCGCTTCGAAGAATCATTCCGTCATTTTGAATATCTGATAAAGCAGTCTGGCTCGCCGCATGAAATGGCTTCCACGTTGAACTATTACGGTTACTCGCTGATTGACTTGAACCGCTCTCCTGCCGAAGTCGAAAAAGGCTACAAGCTTGTGCTCGATGCGCTTGTTCTTGAAAACAATGGCGATTCAAAAGACGCTTATCTGGATTCCAAGGCTTGGGGCCTGTACCGCATGGGCCGTTTTGAAGAAGCGTATCAGGCGATGCAGCTGATCGATCACAAAAAGATGAACCGTGATGACGTGTTCTGGGAACATCTGGGCGCCATCCAGAATGCCCTTGGCATGAAAAAGGAAGCGAGAAAGTCCTACAAGACTTTGTTGAAGCTCAATCCCAAGCACCCGGCGGCATTAGAATTTTTTGGCAAAAAGAAATAGGTTCCTATGGCCGTGACTGCATTGAAATACGGCAATTTTTTGCGTGGAATTTTTTTGCTCCTGTTGCTCTCGCTTTTTTTGACGGGGTGCGTTGGCGGCAAGCAATCGACGCCTGTTGACGTGAACGCAGAAAGTGCTCCTGCCGATAGCCTGAAGGCGAAATTTACGCTGACCATTTACGGCGAAGACGGAAAGTCGCAAGAATTGGATGCGGTGCTGTTCTCTGTTCCGAATAAACGTTACCGCATGGAATTGACCGGTTCACTTGGCATTGGCGTGGCCTCGCTCCTTTGGCTCGAAGAAGGTTGGCAGATGGTGTTTCCGACCGAAAAGATGTACATGAAGGGTGCCGGCTACATGGTCGGGCTGTTGAACAATCCGTCGCTTCCGCTAGTGCATATTCATCAGGTGGCTGGAATTTTTGAAGGGAATTTGTTGCCTGAAAATCTCGAAGAAATCTCGGTACGGGATTCTTTGTACGTTGATTCCATCGTCCAGGATTTTTCCATCATAAAAATTCATGATGCTCGCGACCCTCTGACTCGCCGTTATACTTATGCCGAAAAGAATGGCGAAGTGCTGTGGCTTGCGACTCTAGGCCGTGACGGCAAGGACGAAAAGCTTGTCATCGAAGAGTATAAGGAATTTAACGGTGTGAAGACTCCGTCAAAAATTTCATTTATTCGTGACGAAACGATGTTCCTTGAAATCCGCGTGAAAAAAGTCCAACGCGGAAAACCCTTCGGCATGGGCACCTGGCGGCTGAACATCCCCAGAAGCTACCAGCTCATCGGCGGAATAGAAAAGTAAACCCGCAGGCAGCGTCATGGCGGACTTGATCCGCCATCTGTTTTCCATGACGTCTCAACAACAAGTAAATATTTTGTATTTACAAACTACTAGAAGCCCGTCATCTTGAAGGCAAGCTGATAAGGTTAAGCCGCAGGCATTGTCATCCTGGAGGCAAAGCCGATAGGATCCAAAAACTCATAGCTCATCGGCGATTAAATACCCTCACAGATATAATCTCAATCATCGTCATCTATCGTCTTTCGTCTTTCGTCTATACTCTATCGTCTAAACAGTAAACTTTTCTAAATGTAAATTTTTCTTAATTCGAAAAGCGAAATCATCAATGCTTTTTTACCAAGTTGAAAAATAATTTTCATTCGGAATAATCTATATTACATTTGAATTTTCAATTAAAGGACCCCCGTGGGCCCTATTCTAAGAGGACTCAAATGATTGGACTGAAATCGATTGCTAGAACGGCCTTGGTGCTTTCTGCAACTGGCGCACTTTTTGGGTGCGGTAGCTCATCGCAAGACGAGCTCGCCAGCGGTTCCTTGCCGCGTCAGGAAACGCTCTATTTGTCTGGGCAGCAGAATGATGCTCCTGGTACGTTCAACCCCCTTGCTGAAAGCTGGATGACGACTTGGCCTGTGAGTGGACGTTTCAACTTGATGTACGAACCGCTTTTGACGTACAACTCCCTGACGGGTGAAGTGGAATCGCTCTTGGGTACGCTCGTGAGCAAGAACAACGACTCTATCGTTGTGGATTTGAATCCGGCTGCACGTTGGAGCGATGGCGAAAAAGTCACTTCTCGCGACGTGAAGTTCATCTACACGATGGGTTCCATCAACACTAGCGAACAGATTTCCGCAATCCATGTCGATACCGTTAAATCCGAACCGGCAGGTGAGGTGGAACGCATTGCATTCCTCGTGAACAAGAAACAGCGCAACAACCCGCTTTCCGTGATGGACTTGATGCAGGCTATCCGCATTGTTCCGGCTCACGTGTTCGAACCGCTTATCGAAAAGCTCGGTTCCAAGGACGAAGTCAAGAAACTTCCGATGGACCAGAACCCGGTTGTTTCCGGTCCGTACGCTCTCCGCAGTGCCGACCCGAACAAGATTATTCTTGAACGTCGCGACGACTACTGGGGCAACGCCGCCCTCCACGAAGGCAAGCTCCCCGCTCCGAAGTATATCGTTCATCCGATTTACAAGAACAACGAACATAACACGATTGCTATGCGTAGTGGCAACCTCGACGCTTCCCAGAGCTATATCCCGCGTATCAACCGCAAGGCTGGCGCAGGCGTGCACACATGGCTCGACAATCCGCCGTACTTCTTGCCGGGCGCAATGCCGATGCTCATCATCAATACGATGAAGGAACCGCTTAACGACAAGCGCTTCCGCCGCGCTCTTGCAACCGCTATCGACTACATGGCTCTCCGCAAGTTCGCCGTGTCCGACTACACGGACCAGATCAAGCCGGGCCTCATCATGCCGACCGCTCTCGAAGGCAAGTACATCAGCGACGAAGACCTTGCCAAGTATGGTGTCAAGCTCACCATCACCGACGAAAAGGAACGCGTCGAAACCGTGAAGCAGATGCTTTCCGAAGCAGGCTACAAGTCTGTATGGAATAGCGACGGTACGCTCGACCACATGGAAAACGCCAAGGGCGAAAAGATTCCGACGATGTACATCACGAGCCCGAACGGCTGGACCGACTGGGAAGCTATGGTGACCATCGCTGTCGAAGGTATGCGCAAGGCTGGTATCGATATTCGTGAAGGCTTCGTAGATGGCGGTTCTTACTGGCCGGCTATGGGTCTTGGCAACTTCGACCTCATCATGCACAAGCCTGTTGCCGACGTGACTCCGTCTCTTCCGTGGAGCCGCTTCAACGAAATCATGGCAAGCCGCGACTGGCAGCCGCTTGGCGCCTGGGCCGGCGTGAACATTGGCCGTTACAACCAGCCGGGCACCGAAGGTTTCCGTCCGGAAGTCGATAAGCTTCTCAACGCAATCCCGCTCATGAAGAACGCCGATTCTATCGCAACCGCTTACCGCGAACTCAACAAGATCTTCATGGAAGACCAGCCGTCCATTCCGCTGGTTTACCTGCCGGAACAGTTCTACGAATTCAGCGACCGCGTCTGGACGAACTGGCCGACTGAAAAGAACCCGTACGCTCCCGCTCAGCTTCCGTGGGTAGCTTCGGGCACGAAGACCCTTTGGAATTTGAAGCTTGCTAAATAAAGGATAAAGGACTACCAATGCTTAAACAATATCCTATGCTACGTTATGTCCTGCAGAAGGCGTTCTGGTACTTGCTGACCTTCGTCTGCGCAGTGGCACTCAACTTCGCGTTGCCGCGTCTCGGCGACAACAACCCGGTTGACATCATCATGGGTCAAGCCGGTAAGGGCCTTTCTCCGACTGAAGCTCAGAAGAAAAAGGCTGAACTCCTTGTGTCCTTTGGCATGGCTGAATTGGACGACCAGGGTAACGTTATTTACGAACCGGAAACAGATGCTAACGGCAATCCTGTGATGCAGAAGGTTCCGAAGCTCGACGACAACGGCCAGCCGGTCGTGAATGCTGTCAAGCTCTTCGATGAGGCCGGTCAGCCGGTGATGGTCGAACGCCAGAAGCTCGACGAAGCCGGAAATCCGGTGTTTGTCGAAAAATCTCCTGCCGACCACAAGGGCAAGAAAGGCAAGAAGGCCAAGAAAGCTAAGAAGATGAAGAAGGGCAAGAAGGGCGCCAAGGCTGTCGAAGCTGCCGCTGCCGAAAAAATCCCTGTCATGGAAAAGGTTCAGGCCGAACGTCTCGACACCGTCATGGTCGAACAGCCGGTCATGAAAACCGACCCGAAGCTCTCGTCCGCTGTTTCCCAGTTCTTTAGCTACATCGGCAAGGTGTTCCACGGCGACCTCGGTCTCTCTTACCAGAACAACGAACCGGTGACGAACGTTATCAAGAAGTCCCTCCCGTGGACGCTCGCCATCCAGGCTCCGACGATTCTCCTCGGCTGGATCGTGGGTAACTTGCTCGGTGCTTTCGCTGCATACAAGCGTGGTATTTTTGACAAAGTATTCTTCCCCTGTGCTATGTTCTTAAACGGTGTGCCGTTCTTCGTGTTCGGTATGCTCTTGGTGGCATTCTTCTCCATCACGCTCGGCTGGTTCCCGGCTATGGGCGCTTACAGCCCGGACATTCCGGAACTCACGTTCAGCTGGTCTTGCTTCAAGAGCGTCAGCTGGTACTACGTGCTCCCGTTCTTCTCCGTGTTCCCGATTCTTCTTTCGGGCCAGGCAACGGGTATGCGTTCCATGTCCATTTACGAACTCGGTACCGACTACATGAAGTATGCTAAGTGGCTTGGTCTTCGCGAAGGCAAGATTATCAGCTATGTGTTCCGCAACGCTATGCTCCCGCAGCTCACGGGTCTTGCCCAGAGCCTCGGTGCGATGGTGGGTGGCGCTCTCATTACCGAAATGATCTTCTCTTATCCGGGTCTCGGTATGGCAATGCTCAATGCCATTCAGAAGAACGACTACGCAACGATTCAGG
>JAEEGK010006320.1_pt1 | contig 28532 bp, 24 predicted proteins | sample 8958771 | NCBI WGS metagenome assembly JAEEGK01 (sample SAMN16246547, study PRJNA631951) | gut metagenome | biome: gut microbiome; feature: rumen; material: SC-attached | host: Bos | place: Iran: Karaj | collected 2018-10 | reverse complement strand
TCATCGTAGGTATAGTCACGCCAAGTGAGTGTCAAGGTCGTCGTCGTTGATGTAGCACCAAGTGTGATTGGTTTTCGCAAGAAGTATTGACGATCGGCTACGGTAATCGAATTGATGTAATTCTCGATATTCAGGTATCCATTGGCAGCCTTCACAGTAGCATCATTCGCATTGGGATTGGTTCCATTCGCGTTCTCCCAAGCATCAGGCATACCGTCGTTATCGGTATCTGTTGGTTTTGTACCAGCAAACCAATCCCACGTGTCAGGAGCGCCGATGGGTAATGTCTCTTCGTTCGAAATGAGTGCACCTTTGAGACCGAACGACATCAGTTCATCAATCAGATAGCAATCGCTTTGATCGCGATAGGGAAGAGATGCGCCAACAGTAGGAATATTCTTTGTGATGAGTTCGTTGCCCGGATAAAGTTCAAGGGCGGGATAATCGTAAGGATCGGTCGTGCGATGATCCGAAGCTGAATAATTGGTTACCTCGGTAGGATTGAGCACACCATCACGATTAGCATCCTGCCAGTTATCGACGCCATAGCAATGGAAGTCCTGGTTTGCGCCGCCAAAGCAATTTCCTCCGCCAGAAGGACCGTTGATGAAGAGATTGGATTCGATGTTGACGTAAGATGAACCTTCCGAATCACCACCCATGATGTAGCAACCGTTTGACCAGTTATACACCACATTGTTGGCATATTGGTTGGTGCCTTTCACCTTGTTATTGCGTGTAGAATTGTCGATGTAAAGGTTTCGATAGAGCGTGATTGAATCAGCTTGCATCAATCCGCCGGCCGAGTGGGTCATGAGTCCCTGGCCAAAGATACAGTTCTGCAAAGTGATGTTCCAAGCCGCACCAAATCCATTGATGGAGAAAGTCTCGTCCAAGCCCCAGGAGAAGGAGCAATGGTCGAAAATCATGTTGGTACCGTTTGCCACACCCGCACAGTCCTTGCCGCTCGAACCATTATGTCCCATGCGGACACGAAGGTATCGGCAGATGATATTCGAAGCCCCCGAGAACGAGACACCATCGCCATAAATCGTCACACCTTCGCCAGGTGCCGTTTGTCCTGCCACATAGAGATTATTCGAAAAGACGATACGGCTTGACAACTTGATGACACCGCTTACGTCGAAAACGACAATGCGATTCGGTTGACTTACTGCATCGCGCAAACTACCTGTTCCCGAATCGTTCAAATTCGTGACATGATAGACAGTAGGATTTGTCGAATTGCGTGCTCCCGTCGCAAAACGTCCCCAGCCTTGTGCTTCGGGGAAAGCGAGTTGCTGGGCATCAATAGTGTCCCATGCAATCAGCATGGAAGCCAAGAGCAGGAGAGTTTTTGCAGGTTTCATTATGGTCGGTTAGTGTTTGAAAAATGTGCGGCTTTACGCATGTGTGCTCTAATATCGGTGCAAAGATAATATCTTTTAATAAAAAACGCAAATTTTACAACTATTTTCATTCAAAAAAAATATCCATTCCTCTATTTGTGAGCAAAAATGTAAAAATATTGGAAAAAAATTTAAGGTATAAGGAATTGTTTATATATTTACAACGAAGTAAACGGCATTTCAAGTTACCTTCCCTTCCTGTTTATAAGGTCACACTGGGAAAGCGACAGAAATGTCGTTGTTTCATTTAAGAGAAAAGAACGGGCTATGGTTTCTTCAAAAAGGAAGTTCTTTGTTCTGAATAGTTTTGTACTAACAAAATTTACTCAGATGCTTCAGATAACTGCTTAATGATTTCGTACTGGACGCTGTTAAACAGCACATTCAACATGGCAATTTGCTTGTCGAGCACGTGAAAACGATGGCTATCGATTTGGAGGACGTCAGTATAGTTTTCAAGACTACGATATCTAAATGTACAATCTGAACGCTGTAATCCTTTGGGAACAATCTTTATCATTTTGCATTCAGTAGATTTCGCTTCTGAATCTTTTTTTACGACAAGGATAATTGATGATAGATGATCCATGCGATTGAATAAAGCAAAACATTCTCCAGGCTGTGGATCAAGTTTATCCCATTCTTTCTCAAAGTAGGTCCAATAAGGTTCTTCGGCAAATAGAAAATAGGAATATTTTTTGGGGTGAGGTGGAAGATTATGATAGTATTTCATATTCAAAAAGGGGTTAAGCATTGTTTAGACTTCATTTTTCGGTGCAAAAATATGGAATTTTATTGGCATTGATAAATTATTTCAAGGTTGAATAGTAAAATTATACTTTCTCGGCCGAGAAAGTTCAATGACTCAGAGAAGCATAACCAATCTTGGCCAGGATTGGTCATACTACGATTGGATGGAGTATTTTGTCGACCGTGATAATGCTACTTACGATGATGGCATGACCATTCTTGGCCAGAATTGGACATACGATGAAAACGGGAATGTCCATTCCTGGCCAGGATTGGTTATGCGAGGAAGTGAGAATGACCATTCTTGGCCAAGTTTGGTTATGCGACAAAATGGGAATGACTATTTTGAACAAGGATTGGTTATGGCTTTATCTGTAAATGACCTTTTTATGCCAAGATTGGTCATGCTACGATTGGATTAAGTACTCTGTCGGCCGTGAAAATGATATTTCCATTTTATGCATGTCCATTCTGCGCCAAGATTGGTCATGTCGAGTTTTAAGGGATAACCAATCCTGGCATAGATTGGTCATGGGGCATTTGGAGGAAGAATATACGAGGATATAATGAACATTCCAACCAGGTGAACGTGGTTCTAAAGATTTTTTTCGAAGAAAATTACCAATTTATTTGGTGCTTTGACAAATAGTGTTTATATTTGCGGCAAAATTCTATCTACTATGAAAAAAAGAACCTATACATTCCTGTCTTTTGCAGCTTTGCTCTTAGGGTGTTCCGTACCCAAACCGGAGTATAGCTCAGTAACTGATTATCCGATACCTATGGAAGAAATCAACGAACTTGCGTATTCTGCCGAAAAATGCGCCTTCAAGCTGTGGAGCCCGAATGCCGACAGCGTTATCCTTCGAATCTATGCGGAAGGAGAAGGCGGCGAACCCATCAAGACCTTGAAGATGAAACGCCAGCCCGAAGGACTCTGGAAAACCGTGGTCAAGGAGGATTTGAAAGGCCGTTTCTACACATTCAGCATCAAAGAGGATGGAAAGTGGCGTGCCGAATGTCCCGGCATCTTTGCCAAGGCCGTCGGCATCAATGGTCATCGTGCAGCCATCATCGACATGAACCAGACGAATCCTGCCGGCTGGGAAAATGACAAGAGTCCTGAGTTGAGAAGCATAGCCGACGCCATCATCTACGAGATGCATTGGCGTGACTTCACGGCAGATCCCTCCAGTGGCTTGAAAAATTTGGGCAAATATCTCTCGATGACCGAAGAAACAGGTATCTCGGGCATCAATCATCTGAAGGAACTTGGTGTTACGCATATACACATCATGCCAAGCTACGACTATGCTTCGGTCGATGAGACTACACTCGAACAACATCAGTACAACTGGGGCTACGACCCATTGAACTACAACGTTCCCGATGGCAGCTATAGCACCAATCCTTACGACCCAGCCACACGAATCAACGAGTTCAAGCAGATGGTAATGGCTTGCCACAAGGCGGGCATCCGCGTCATCATGGATGTGGTCTATAATCACGTGATGGATGCTGCCTCCTCCAATTTCGAACTGACAGCCCCCGGTTACTTCTTCCGCAAGAAAGAGGATGGAACCTTCGCTAACGGTTCGGGTTGCGGCAATGAAACGGCTTCCGACCACCCGATGATGCAAAACTATATGGTCCAGAGCATCCAATATTGGATGCGGGAATACCACATCGACGGATTCCGCTTCGACCTTATGGGCATCCACGACATCGAGACGATGAACGAAATACGCGATGCTGCCGTAGCTATCGATCCTGTCGTCTTGCTCTATGGTGAAGGATGGGCGGCCGAAGCACCTGCTTATCCCGAGGAGAAGCTGGCGATGAAGGCGAACATGGCACACATTCCAGGCGTAGCCGCCTTCAGCGACGAACTGCGTGATGCATTGCGCGGTCCGTTCTGGAGTGACGAGAAGGGCGCATTCCTCATCGGCGAGGCTGGCCATGAGGAGAACATCAAGTTCGGCATCCTGGGCGCAATAGACGGTTGGGCCAAGGAACCTACCCAGATGATTGCCTACGTCAGCTGTCACGATGATATGTGCCTGGTGGATCGGCTTCATGCCACAGCTCCCAACGCTACAGAAGCCGAGGTTATCGCCCTTGACAAACTGGCGCAGACAGCGGTCTTTACCAGCCAGGGCATCCCGTTCATCTTCAATGGCGAAGAAGTACTGCGCAACAAGAAAGGAGTTCACAATAGCTACAAGAGTCCCGACAGCGTCAATGCCATCGACTGGAACCACAAGACCACGTATCGCGATGTCTTCGATTACTATTGCGGCCTGATAGCCATGCGCAAGGCACACCCCGCCTTCCGGCAGGGTTCGGCAGATCTGGTCCGCAAGAACGTAGAGTTCCTCGAGGCAAAGGATTGTGTGGTTGCCTATCAGATTTCGGGCAAGGATGTGGATGACGTCTGGAAAAAAATCATCGTCATCTTGAATAGCAACAAGAAACCAGTTTCGGTTGATATTCCACAGAACAACTATACGGTGGTTTGCAGTGGAGGGAAAATAAACTTGAATGGACTCGACCAACTAAGTGCAAACAAGGTCAATGTGGCTCCACAAAGTGCTACCATCCTCTGGGCGGAATAAACTTGCAGTACCTGCTTAGGAATCCGCAGAGGGCAGGGTTAGGATATTGTCCGAATAGATGATTTCCTCAAATTCAACCATTTCGCGCAATACCTGGCCAACTCGTTCGGGATTCATATTGATTTGAGCATACAGCTGTTGGGGTGTAATAGGGCCCCTTGCCTGAATCTTGGCGATGATCAGCGAACGGATCATCGCCTTTTCTTCATGTATATTGCCTTTCAGGTCCTTGCTCAGACAGACATCGCAGTGCCCGCAGCGATGATCGAGCTTCTCGCCGAAATAGTCCAACAGCTGCACAAGCCGGCATTCCTGGTTGTTTTCGACATAGTGGATGATGGCATCGATGCGACGTTCCTGTCGCGCCCGACGCTGTTCATAGATGGTATAGGGGATACGAATTTCCTGGTCCTCAAGGCGAGGCGTCAGATAAACAATGGCTGGCTTTTGGCGTGCGGGAATATAATGCAGGACATGAAAGCGGGAGAGGAGCAGCAGCTTCTCGTAGAGCGTGTTGCGGTCGAGACCTGTCACACGCATAATCTCCTCTTCGCGGATATATACATAGTCGGCAAAGAGTCCGCTATAGAGCCTGAGCACAGCCTGGATGATTCGCTGGCATTCGGTGTCGAACTGGTTGAGATGGTACAGGGATTCGCGTGACGTGACAAACATCAGGCGCGAATGACGATCGGGTTCCTCGATATACTGGATATATTCGGCCTGGTCGAGCAGCTTGAGCGCATAATGCACCTGCTGGACGGCCAGATGATAAACCGAACAGAACCGGAAGATATCAAATTCGAAGATGTTGTACAGTCCAGCAGCAATGGCTATCTGATAGAAGGAGGCCAGACGTCCATAGACGTGACGAATGAAGTCGCGCTCCGGATATTCTTCGAGCAGATGGCGGCACAGGCGCAGCTTGTCGCTGTCGGAAACAAGCAGAATGGCTTCGGCAGGTAATCCGTCGCGCCCGGCACGTCCAGCTTCCTGGAAATACTCTTCGATAGAGGGCGGCAGGTCGATGTGGATCACCTTGCGCACATTGGGTTTGTCGATACCCATGCCGAAGGCGTTGGTGGCGATGATGATTGCCGGTTTTCCTGCCATCCAGGCCTCTTGTCGTTGCTGTTTGGTTTCGGCACTCAGTCCGGCATGGTAATAATCGGCAGGTATCCCCTGGCTGGTAAGGTATTCTGCCACTTCTGCCGTTTTCTTGCGGCTCCGGACATATACAATTGCTGAAAAATCGGCATCCTGATTACCCAGCAGACGAACCAGGTTGCCCATCTTGTCTTCGGAATAAATGACCGAATAGGTCAGGTTGGGACGTTCGAACGAAGTTTTCAAGACGCGGGCCGGCTCCCGGAAATGCAGCTTGTCCTGGATATCCTTGATTACTTCGGGGGTTGCAGTAGCTGTCAACGCCAGACAGGGAGTGTGATAGGAGAGAACCGAATCCAACGTTTCAAACTCCTTGATCGGCACCCAAGGCTTCTTGTTTCGCTCACGTATCTCGTAAAGCAACTGACGGAGATTGGATATCTTGAGATAGGGCGGACGGAAGTCATAGCCCCATTGGGAGATACAATGCGCTTCATCGACAACCAGCAGACGCACGTCCATATATTGCAGCTTGGCCTGAAAGAGTCGTGTCTCCAATCGTTCGGGCGAAATATACAGGAACCGATAGTCTTCGGAAATAACTCGTTCGAAGGTCTCCAGAATCTCCTGGTGCGTCATTCCCATATAGACGGCCGCAGCCTTGATACCTCGTTCAACAAGATGGTCGCACTGGTCCTTCATAAGCGAAATCAAGGGGGTAATGACGAGCGTCAATCCCCCAAGCGCAATGGCTGGAACCTGGAAGGTGATGCTTTTGCCTCCACCCGTTGGCATCATGCCGAGCGTGTCATGCCCCTCGAGCACAGAACGGATGATTTCAGATTGCAATGGTCTGAAATCATCGTAGCCCCAGTATTGCTTGAGAATGGAATTGATCATAGGTTACGACCCTTATACGCTGACAATATCTAAAATTGAGCGTAGAGTACACCTTACATTTCCGGACTTGTCGTCATTCCGCCAATCACGTCGGCATCGTCTTTTGTATTGCGGATCAGGAGCGAAAGAACGGCAGCAATGTTGTTGGATTCACTCTCACGAATATCCTTGACAAGCAGCTGGATGTTATTCTTGCTGAAGGTATTCTCCTCGATGGTGAAGACAATGTCAAAAGGCTTGCCGCTCTTCACGATATCGAACTTCGATGCCTGATTGAAGGCAATTCCATTGTGCGTGAAATTAGTGACCGGATCGACCAGTTCGAGACGAATATGCTCCAGTTCCTTGCCAACCAGACGACTCTTGCCATGGTCCTTGATGCGACGAACGACAAACATCGGCTTCATGTTGCCAGGTCCGAAGGGAGACAGCACGCGCAACGACTTGAAGAGGCGGGGTGTAACCTCGTTGAACTTCACCTCCATGTCGATGTCAAGATGCTGGCGCTGCTGCGAATCGGTGATGTGTTCTTCGACCCATCGTTCGATACGGGTGGTGAGTTCGGGGATTTTCTCTTCCTTCAACGTTAGACCTGCTGCATAGGTATGACCACCAAAGTTCTCAATGATGTCGCGGCAGGAATTGATGGCCGAATAGACATCAAAGCCCTGGATGGAACGAGCCGAACCGCTGGCAAAGCCGAGGGCAGAGGTGAGGACGATGGCTGGACGATAATAATGCTCGGTCAGACGACTGGCAACGATGCCGATGACGCCCTTATGCCAGGAGGAATTATAGACAAGAATGGACTTCTTGTCCTTGATGTCCATCTTGTCAACCATCTGGATAGCCTCTTCGGTGACGCGCTTGTCGAGCTCCTTGCGGTTCTCGTTGTACTCCGAAATGCGTTCGGCACATGCCTGGGCTGTCTCGGCATCGCGTGCGACGAGCAGATCGACGGCTTCCTTGCCATTCATCATACGGCCCGAAGCGTTGATGCGGGGACCGATCTTGAAGACGATGTCCGAATTGGCCAGTTCCTTCTTGTCCTTCAGACCACATTGCTCGATAATTGCCTTCAAGCCGTTGCACGGATTGTCGTTCAAGCGCCGAAGGCCATTGTAGGAAAGGACACGGTTTTCGCCGGTGATGGGGACAATATCCGTAGCGATACTGATGGCGCAGAGGTCCAGCAGGGGGTAGAGCATTCCCAGCTCATTCATGCCATTGTTGCGAGCAAAGGCCTGCATGAACTTAAAGCCTACGCCACATGCCGAGAGATGCGGGTAGGGATATTCGTCGTCAATGCGTTTGGGATCGAGTACGGCAACAGCTTCAGGCAACTCATCATCGGGCTTGTGGTGGTCGCAGATGATGAAGTCAATGCCTTTCTCCTTGGCATAGCGTACCATATTGATTGCCTTGATGCCGCAATCGAGCGTTATGATCAGTTTAACGCCTATGCTATAGGCGTAATCAACACCCTTCTCAGAAATACCATATCCATCGTCATAACGGTCGGGTATATAGTAATCCAACGAAGAATAGAAACTGCGCAGGAAGCGATAGACCAGCGCCACAGAACTGGTGCCATCGACATCATAGTCTCCATAGATGAGAATATGTTCCTTGCGACCTATGGCTTCATTCAGGCGGGCTACAGCCTTGTCCATATCCTTCATCAGGAACGGGTCGTGTAGCCCTGTTGACAATTGTGGACGAAAGAAGCGGTGAGCTTCTTCGGCCGATGTCACACCACGCTGTACGAGCAGAGTGGCGACGATGGGATTGAGGTTGAGTTCAGCAATCAGTTCATCCTTGATCTCTTTCTGTTCGTTGGTGAGGGTGCGACAATTCCATTGATAATTGGTTGTCATTATATGTCTTTTTTATAATATACGAAGAAAGAGATCCGTCGTTGTCGAATGGCAGCATCCAAGACTTGCTCAGACGTACATTCTCCTTACGGACATCGAAAAGGAAGGCAAGGGCATCCTCCTTCTCGGTAAACTGTGCGACAAAGACACGATAGAGGTCTTTCGTCACCAGGATGCCTGCCTGCTTGTACCCATATTCCTTGTAGCGCTGAAGTACATCGTAGGCATAGCTTTCAGTACGGGTACAGAAGCCTACGATAAAATAGGTGGTTCCCTCTGCTACTTCCAGGATACCATCCTCCTCGGTATAAATATCGACCGGAGAGACCGGAACGGTAGCCACCAGTTCCGGATGACGCTGTGAACTCTGTTCTGCCAAAGTCTCTGCAGCAACAGCTTCGATGAGCGGATTGTCAATGGTTTCGATCGCTTCCTGTTCAGAAAGGTCGGCCAGCTCATCTTCTTCGTCCCACGTCTGGTGGACAAGTGCATTGCGTTGGATCACATTCACGTCAATCACACTGGCCATGTTGGCTGTAGTCCTGTTCAACCCGATGAAGTTAGTGAAGAAGAAGAACGCAATCATGGCAGCAACTGCCGTACGTTTCAGCCAATACTTCGGAATGGTGATAACGTCATCACGTTTGGATGCAGAGGAAGCTGCACGACTTTCGGCGGCAGACTGCTGCATCCGAGACAAACGGAACTCCATATCGGTCCAGGTCTCAAGGTGCAGCGGTTCGAAACCAAAATGGTCGGTATCAGTATGAAGGGTTGCAAATTCGATGAAATCATCGGTCAGGAGAGGAGCCTGACGCTCGATATATCGGCGTGCTTCGTCGAACGACATGCCTTCGGCTTCCATCAGAAGATTGGCAAGCATGCCATCGTCGTGGGTATGCAGCGGACTGAAACGAACGATACGCCGGGGTGCTTCAACGGTATGAAGACGACGGTCATCTGAACCGACGGTAGAGTCGGCAGAAAGGGATGCAGGTTCTTCTGCAATCATATACGCACCACGTCCCGGCACATAGCAGTAGTGACGGGTCATGAGCAGATATTCTATATAGGTAGCAAGTGTTCGCATTTCTAAAAAGTACAAATTCGGTGCAAAGATAATCAGAATTTCGATACGATGAACAAAAATAATCGAAAAAATGAAAAATTATTTGAGTTTTTCAATCAAATCGCTTACTTCGGCTCGATCGAGGCCTAATTCCAGTGCCTGATTGAGGTCGCGTCGGGCGTACTCCTTGTCACCTTTCGCATATCGGATTTGCGCCCTGAGTACATAACTGTAGCATTCGCGCGGATCGAGATCGATGCTCTTGTTTATGTCGTCGAGGGCAGCGCCAAATCGATTGGCGAAATAATAGACTTCGGCACGCTCGCGCAGCAGACCTGCATTCCGGGGATTTCTTTCGATCAGCACATCGTAGAGTTCCGAGGCTTCGCGCCACATCCCTTGCGCCTTATAGACATAGGCCATGCCCATGCGCGACTTGGCGCTGTTCGGATTGAACTGATCGATCTTCTCAAGGTCCAGGCGTGCACCCAAGGTATCGCTGTTCATCAGGCGGCACAAGGCCCTGGCATAATAGGCGTCCTCATTCTCGGGTTCCTGATAGATGACCTCGGTATAGTCTTCGATGGCTTCGGGGTATTTCTCCATCTCGGCAAACAGTTGGGCACGGTTATTGAGCAGCGTCAGGTTCTTGGGCAGGAAGGCAAGGCCGATGGTATAGGAATCTTCGGCATCCTTCAGCTTGCCAAGCCGGCGCTGGATAGTTCCCAGGTTCAGGAGCAGCATGCCATTGCCCGGGTTTCCGGGTTCGAGGCGAAGCGCAGCGCGTAGCGCTTCTTCCGCCTGTGGCAGGCTGTCGGCATCGAGGTAATCGAAGCTTCGGGTTATATACTCGTCGTAGCTCTGTGCTCTGGAAAATGAGCAGTTAAGAGCACAAATTGTAACGATAAGGGTAAAAAAAAGACAATTCTTCATGAAAAAACATTTTTTTCGGTGCAAAGATAGTGTATTTTTCGGAAAAATGTTCTATCTTTGCAACGTTTTTATATTAAATTAAATAATGAAAAGTTTTTTTGCATCCATTCTTGGCCTGTTTCTGTTGCTTGGTTGTCTGGTTTCGTGTGAGCACAAAGCCCCAACGGTTCAGAGTGTCACCTTCGATACCTTGACTGTCGATACGATCTGTCCGCTCTTTCACTCTTACGACAAACCTGCCTGTCACCTCTCCATCAAGATGGCCAAACCGGAGGCACAGACTCCTGCCGAAATTATGCTTGCCATCGAAAGCTTCATCTCAACTCTTCCCAAGGATGGTTCCTTCGAAGAAGAGGCCAATGGTTCGATCGAATCGATGGTGAATGCGTATGTAAAGGACTATATCATGCAATATCTCAACGAAGGCCATGATGCAATCGGTCAGCACGAAGGAGAAACCGAAGTAATGGAAGCAGCAACTGCCTGGATGAACTATGAGGAGATAGTCGAGGGCAACATTCTGTACAACGACAATGGCTTTGTCAGCTATCAGGTAGTGGCCGATAATTTCACGGGCGGCGCTCACGGCAACAGGACAATCGACAATGGTGTGTTCAACCTCAATACGTTGAGCCAGATATCCTTGACCGACCTCATTGCGGAAAAATCATTGAACGACCTGAACACTCTGGTGCGCAACCAGCTGATGGTACAGTATGAATGCAATACGTTGGATGAACTGGCCGAGAAGGGATTGTTCACCGCACCTAACGAGATTGAGGTGACTGATAATTTCTACATCAACGATGAGGGTATCACGTGGACCTACGATCCCTACGAAATCGCTCCCTACAGCGTGGGCGTGGTTCAGATTTCCCTCACTTGGGACGATGTCATGCCATTTCTTGCTCCCGAATTTCCTGTCCAGTCGATCGTCCAGCAATAAGTCGCCATGCCGCAACCCGCTTTCCTGCGCTATTTCCCCGAATTGACTCCTCGTCAGATTTCACAATACGAAGCGCTCCAATCCCTTTATGAGGACTGGAATGCCAAGATCAACGTGATCAGTCGAAAGGATATCGACAACCTGTACGAACATCATGTCCTGCATTCCCTGGCCATTGCCAAATTCGTGGATGAACGACAGCTTTGGCCCGCAGGCACAAGCATCGTGGATGTGGGCTGTGGAGGAGGATTCCCCGGTATTCCTTTGGCCATCAAATACCCGGATTGCAGATTCCTGTTGGTCGATCGCATCGGCAAGAAGGTGCGTGTCGCTCAGGAGGTAGCGACAGCCATCGGTCTGCAGAATGTTGAATTTCGTCATGCGGGCATCGAAGAAATCAAGGAAACCTTCGATTATTCGGTTTCTCGTGCCGTAATGGTTCTGCCCGATCTGGTCAAACTGGTTCGTCGATGCACCGGTAAGGCGCTCATCACCTTGAAGGGAGGCGATTTGGCCGACGAATTGAAGCCTCGGCAATGTCAGGGTACACTGGTAGTTCCCGTATCGAACTATTTCACGGAAGAATTCTTCGAGTCAAAGAACATCACTTTTACATCCATCAAGAAATGAAAGTTGAAACTTTTCAGTGCAACCCCTTTCAGGAGCAATGCTATGTGATTTGGGACGAAACCTCCAAAAGATGTCTCGTCGTCGATCCCGGCATGTGTACCGACTGGGAGTGGGAGAGGATTCATCGCTTCATCCAACAGAAGGAATTGACGCCCGATGCCGTTCTCATCACGCATAACCACTCCGACCACGTAATGGGAACCGGTTATTTGACCAATGCATATCCAGGTCTGCCCGTCTATGGTTCGATGGAGGACCAGAACCATTTGCCAACCATTCCAATGCAGAACCAGTTCTTTGGTGTGGATGCTGAAGTACATTATGCACCCATCACTCGCAACCTGATGGATGGCGACACCCTGTCGTTTCCCATCGAGGCCCAAGATGGAATTGCCCAGCATCGGATTGAAGTTCTCGATTGTCCGGGCCATAGTCATCATGGGCTCTGCTATTATTTCCCCGACGACCGCATCCTGTTCAGTGGCGATGTCCTGTTCTATTGTTCCATCGGACGCACGGATTTCGGAATGGCAATGGGTGGTAACGGCCCACTGCTGGTCAAGAGCATCAATTCGAAACTGATGCCCCTTCCTCCCGAGACCAAAGTGTATCCCGGACATGGTCCGATGACGACCATTGAGACGGAAGCAAACTACAATCCCTATTTATACTATTAATAATTATCAGTCACCAAACATTAATTGTCAATTGTTAATTATTAATTGTTAATTGTTAATTAAATAATGTATATTCCCAAAGATAACGACATGCTGTATAGCATGGTAAATATGAAGCTTCGCGACCAATATGATTCATTCGAAGAGTTTTGCGATTGCGAAGACGTTGATCCTGCTCGATTGATGGTTCGATTGAACGCTGCCGGATATGAATATGACGAGGAACACAACAAGTTTACACCCATTTTCGACCCCTTGGTCCTTTCCGATAAAACAAAGTCCTCTGATAATTCCGAAAAATCCGACAACTCCGAATCCTCCGAGTAATCCGGTAATTCCGATTTCCTAAATACTAAGATAATTCTTCTCAAAATAATCCCAAAAATGATTGAACATCTGATTGAACAAGCTCGAATCGCCAGTCTTTCGCTCCTCGAACGGGACGAAAAAAAACTGAACGAAGTACTCAATAAACTGGCCGACGCATTGGTCGCCAATACCGACGCGATCATCGCCGCCAATGCCCAAGACCTGTCGAGAATGGACCCGGCAGATTATCGCTACGACCGTCTGCTGCTCAACACCGACCGCATTGCCGGTATTGCATCTGACACGCGAAATGTCGCTTCGTTGCCTTCTCCCTTGAATATCCAGTTGAGTGAGGCAGTTCGTCCCAATGGGATGGTCATCCGCAAGGTTTCTGTTCCCTTCGGCGTGATTGGAGTGATCTACGAAGCACGTCCCAACGTGACTATCGACGTTTTCAGCTTATGCTTCAAGGCAGGTAGCGCCGTCATCTTGAAGGGTGGCAAGGAAGCTGCCGATTCGAACGATTGTGAGGTGGCCATCATCCATCAGGTTTTGCGCGAAGCCGGTTTGCCCGAAGCACTCTGCACCTTGCTGCCTAATGACCATGCTGCGACAGCCGAGTTGCTCAATGCGGTTGGAAAGGTGGATCTCATCATACCCCGTGGTTCGCGTCGCCTGATTGATTTCGTCCGCGACACAGCCAAGGTCCCCGTCATCGAGACGGGTGCAGGTGTTTGTCATACGTATATTGATAAGGACGCCGATACAGCGAAAGCAGCGGCCATCGTCAACAATGGCAAGACACGACGCATCAGCGTCTGCAACGCGTTGGATTGTGTGGTAGTGCACAAGGACAAGCTATCCGAACTGCCCCAGATCTGTGCTCCGCTTTGCTCAAATCCCAACAAGGCCAAGCAGGTCATCATCTACGCCGACGAACCCGCATATCATGTCCTTGAAGGGCATTATCCCGCAGAATTGCTACAACATGCATTGCCCGAACACTACGGCTACGAGTTCCAGGCCTATAAACTGTCGATTAAAACGGTCAGCAGCCTGGACGAAGCCATCCAATTTGTTTCGGCAAATACCAGCAAGCATTCCGAAAGCATTGTGAGCGAGAACAAGGAAGCCTGCAATCGGTATGCACGCGTCATCGATGCAGCCTGCGTTTATCAGAACCTGCCCACCTCGTGGACCGATGGTGCCCAATTCGGCCTCGGTGCAGAAATCGGCATCTCCACACAAAAGCTTCACGCTCGCGGTCCCATGGCGCTTCGCGAAATCACCACCTATAAATATATTATTTCGGGCGATGGCCAGACCCGGCCGTAAGCTGTGCCCTTCGGGCAGGCATTAATTGCCGGAATTTCGGCTTTTCGGTTTTCTGAAATTCGAGATTCCGATGTCCCGATATTCCGGTATTCCGGTATCTCGTTATACCGTTATACCGATATCACGGAATACCGGAAAACCGAAAACCCCTCTTAACCCCTCATACCCCACATCCCTATGAAAACCTACGTAATGTTAGCCCCCGGCTTCGAAATTGCCGAAGCAACTGTTCCGATCGACATCATGCGTCGTGCAGGTATTGATGTTCAAATTGTCAGCATCACTCCATTCAACGAAGTTGAAGCATCCAATGGAGTAGTGGTTGTCGCAGAGTCCTTGCTCGAAGACACCGACCTTTCCGATGGCGATTTGATCTTCCTCCCCGGCGGAATGCCTGGAGCCACCAACCTGAGTGACTGCGAGCCTCTTCGCGAGTCAATTCTCGAATACAATGCCGCTGGCAAATGGCTGGCTGCCATCTGTGCCGCTCCTTTGGTTTATGGACGCTTAGGCCTGCTCAAAGGCAAGAATGCAACCTGCTATCCCGGTTTCGAACAGGAGCTGAAGGGCGCCAATACCCTTAAAAAGACGGTCGTTTGCGACAAGAACTTCATCACAGGCTGTGGACCTGGAGCAACCTTTGCCCTCGGTCATGCCATCGTTTCAGCACTCATCAGCAAGGAAAAGGCCGATACCATCCTCCAGCAGATGATGTTCCAGGTGTATGAATAAATGAAAATCCCTTCATTCCCCTGAATATACCCTCTCTAATTGCATTGCAGAATTAGCAAATACTTCCATTTTCACCCGAAAAAATAGGGACAAAAGACGATTTTCGCGCAAACGGTTGCACAATTCGCAGAAATGCCGTATCTTTGCACCGTCAAAAAACAAAAACCCCTGGCAAGGTCTAAGTTTAAGGCCGGCCGAAAGGAATAAGTGATTTGATGGATTTATAAATTGCTTTTGTTTCATTATTTATTTAAGGTATTAGTATTATGGAAAGTATTTTTAAGAATAAACATTTGCAGATCGCCGCTATTGTGGCTTATTTTACTACTATGTGCTGCATTGCAATGGAAGTGCTTCGTTAAACACTTACCATCCTAATAAGATTAGAAGTTAATATTTTGGTTATAACAGGGTCGTGTGAAGTATTGTTTACTTTGCACGACTTTTTTTATAAAGACTATGTTCAATCTCACCTTCGTCGATATCATCGACTATCTGGGCACCTTTGCCTTTGCCATCTCAGGCCTGCGCCTGGCTTCTGAAAAGCAGTTCGATCTGTTTGGTGCATTCATTGTCGGTCTTGCCACCGCAGTTGGGGGAGGTACGATACGTGATGTTATGATTGGGGTCAGTCCCTTCTGGATGAACCAGTGGATCTATCTCTTTATCGTACTGCTGGCTGTCCTGGCATTTTTGTTCCTGCATAAGTTCATCAGCGAGATAGCCCAGACAATCTTCCTGTTCGACACCATCGGACTGGGGCTCTTCACCATTGTAGGGTTCCAGAAGACCTTCGATGCAGGATTCCCATTCTATACCTGCATCATCATGGGCATGTGCACAGGTGCCGCCGGCGGTGTGATACGCGACATCCTGATCAACGAAGTGCCACTTATCTTCCGCCGCGACATCTATGCTATCGCCTGTCTGGTTGGAGGTCTTTTCTATACCTATGCGCTCAAATACGGCGCACCCATCATCATCGCCCAGTCGGGGTGCGCTCTGGTAGTCATCCTGATCCGCCTCTTTGCGGTCAAATATCATTGGCAGCTGCCCTTGCTGCACGCCTATCGTATCAACCGGTTCAATGCGCAGAAGATGCACACAGGACCTCGGTTGGGCAAATACTTCGACAATCTGGGAACATCTCGAAAACACCACTGACTTTGTCAGAAGTAATAGCCGCCACTGATAAAGTACTTGAACTTCTTGGACATGTCATTCCAATATACCTTGAGGGAGATAGGTCCAATGGGCGTCTTATAATTGTAGCTGGCTTCAGTACCCCAGTTCAACGATTCCTTATTGAATGCATATTGGATATTATTGGTGTGCGAAAGTACATCGCCAGAAACCTTAATAAACTGATTCCTGAAAATCTCATATTGGGCGGTCAGACCGGCGATTCCCATGCCGTCTTCCCGGACCATGGATTTGTCGTACAAACCCGCCATAACCTGTTGCTGACGGAAATCCATTTCGTTCATGAAGCCACCCGCAAAATTGAACAGAGCCAAGGGTTTGTCTGCCGACTCTTCCTTGAAAATGGCTCGTACAAATAAGTGCGGTTGCAGGTTGAATCGTTTGGAAAAGGGAAGTGCCGCAACCCACTTGAATGATACGATGGGAAGCATCGTCTTGTCCTTATATGTAGCCAGATTGTCCGTAATAAGATCGATGTTCAGCACCAGCTGATGGCCTTTTGTCGGAAAGTTCTGGCTGTTCAACGAATTGATCTCTCCCGAGAAGTAGTAGGAGAAATGTTTTTCCTGATACTTTGAATTAGGCAGGTATTCATGGAACTGCGTATCAATCAGGATCTCCCGATAGTTGTAAATATTATAGGAAAGGCCGAAAATGCATTGAATGGAACGCCATTCCTGACTTAAATACAGATTGGTGCCATATTGACGCATCTCGCAATCGAGCACCTTTTTCTTACCATAAAGATATTTCAGGTCATGGTTTCGGTATTTTTGCGATAGACCAAGTCGCTGTTTGCCAATCGTTTTCATGCTGATATCGCCACTCATGTCAAATCGCTCGCCCAGACGAGCCTGCAGTCTGAGAAGCGTAGCATGCTTTTGCGAAAGCACAAAATTAAGCCTTGCCTTGAGGGATGCGAATTCGGAATTGTCAAAACGGAAGCCGATATTGATCGAACTGTTCAACGAGCCGTCATTTACCTTGCTAAGCGATTCGGTGGGAGTCTCATTGTTGTTCCAGCTGCCGCCTTCTGCATTTACATTTGCAAAATTATAGTCGCCCACGCGAACACGTGTTGGAGGTTCTTGAAGGTCAAGCGCCTTAGCCAACGAGTCGAGGGATGGCTTTTTAAGGCTCACATAGTAATCACCACGTTGCAGAAGCGTATCCAGCGCCGTTGGTCCAAAGGAAGCCGCGCTATAGCCGGTAACATCAATGGGGATATAGATGTCGGCATCCTTGATATTCTTCAGGTATTGGTCGCGGCTATAGAAATCCACACAGTTCAAAAGCATATCTATCGCCGAATTGGTGAGTTGTTCGTTGGTCTGCGAAACCTTCAAATCCACACCAATGATGATGTCGGCACCCATGGCACGCGCCACATCGACCGGGAAATTGTCGCAGACACCACCATCCACATAGACCACCGAATCGATGGTAACAGGCGTAAAGGCCGTGGGAATAGCCATCGATGCTCGCATGCAGGTGGGAAGATTGCCACGGGTAAACACTTTCTTGCTTCCATGGATGGCTTCGGTGCCGACACAGGCAAAAGGAATAGGCATATCCCCGAAATCGAGCGTATCCGGCAGGAATCGGGTGAGTTCCTTGAAGAACTGCATCACATTCGTGCCACCCAGAATGCCGCCCATTCCCGTGGAGGACAGACGGCGGGACATGTCAATAATATAGCGCAGAAGGTAGCTCTCGTCGTCCTTCTTGCCACTCAAGGTCTTTTGGATACTGTAATCCGGATTGTCGGTGATGAGCTTGATCCAATCCTTGCTGCGGATGATCTGCCGCATCGTGTCGGGCGAATAACCCGTACAGTACATGGCACCGACAATCGAACCAATAGACGTACCCACAACCAGATCGACAGGCAGGCCCGCATCCTCGATAGCTTTCAGCGCTGGGACATGCGCCACACCCTTGGCGCCACCACCCGCCAGCACCACAGCAACCGTGGGGCGATCCTTCTTGCTTATGGTATAGAGCTGGTCATTCTGGGCGAACAGGTTATTGCTGCAGAACAGCAGGACCAAACAAATAGTAACAAGTGAATTTTTCATAAATTACAGTATTTATGCAGAATCAGTGGTTCTTCAGGGATTCTACGCGTCCGATGAAATCTTCGCAGCGCTGGCAATATTCATCCCAGCAATCATGTATGGAGCGAGCGTGTTCGGCTCCCGGAACAATCCAAAGTTCCTTGTAGCCGTTCACCTTGGCTTCATAGCATTTATAGACCATTTCGGTGGGAACAAAGTCGTCGGCATCGCCATGAATGAAAAACATGGGCTTCTGGCATTTGGCGACCTGCTGGATGGCATCACCATCCTTGAACGACCAGCCGTTTTTCAGCGAACTAATGAAACTGGCAATGTCCAGGATGGGGAAGGAGGGAAGGCCGTACTCCATCTTGAGCTGATAGACCAGCTGATCCCAGATGGAACTATAGCCGCAGTCTTCGATGAATGCCGACACACGAAGGGAGTCTGCAAATTCCTCACCCGACGTAAACATGGTGATGGCTCCGCCCATCGACAATCCATGCACGATGATGTCCTGTTTGGGCCAAAGCTGATGGGCGAGGGGAATCCACAGGTTCTTGATATCCAGTCGGTCCAGCCATCCGAAACGGATATGGTCGCCACCGCTGTTGCCGTGATTGAAATGCTCCGGCACCAACACATCCCGCCCAAGCATTTCATAATGCAGATAGAAATAGCGCATCATGACAATCGCATTGTCGTCATAGCCATGCAGCACCAGCGTTGTACCCTTCGAAAGGCTGTCGTGACTGAGAATCAGACCATGACGCTGTGTGCCGTCATCGGCCAGCAGGAGGGTGTCGCGCAGGTTGCCCTTCACTTTCAGCGAGTCGCTCCAGGTTTTCAGTTCAGGGTATTTGTTGAATACGCGGATATAGGTGCTGTCGATCCGATGTCGATAGTCGCTTTCTGGTTTGGTGGCCACATTTAGCATGTAATAGCCGAAATAGACGGCTATGCCACACAAAAGAAGAATGACAATTATCACAAATCGAAGAAAGTCTTTCATTTTTGTCAATAAGATTAATCATTTTCGGTGCAAATATACACTATTTTTGCAAATAAACGAAATTTTTGCTGATTTTTTTTTGTCAGAACAGATATTTAGTGTAATTTTGCGCCCAAATATGGTTATGTAAAAGGTATTTGTACCAGCAAATGACGTTCAATCGTTATTTGTATTTGATTGCAAATAGCGTTCGATTGTTATTTGTTAATTGTTAATTGTTATTTATAATGTTCAAGATCGTAAGCAAAAAAATGTTCAGCGAGAAGGTGGCCTGCTTTGAGGTCGAAGCTCCGCTGATTGCCCAAAGTCGCAAAGCCGGACACTTCGTTATTGTCCGTATCGATGAGAAGGGTGAACGAATTCCTCTTACTATTGCTGATGCCGACACCGAGAAGGGTACCATCACCCTTGTCGTGCAGGCCGTTGGTGCAAGCTCGACCCGCCTCAATGCGCTGAATGCGGGCGATGAACTGGCCGATGTTGTCGGTCCTCTGGGCCATGCTACCGATATCCGCAAGTATGGCACGGTGATCTGCTGTGGCGGCGGTGTAGGTGTGGCTCCTCTGCTTCCCATCGTCAAGGCCATGCACGAGGCAGGCAACAAGGTCATCGTTGTACTTGCTGCCCGTACCAAGGATCTCATTATTCTCGAAGACGAGATGCGCGCTAATTCCGACGAAGTGATCATCATGACCGATGATGGCTCGTATGGCCAGAAGGGCGTCGTCACCGTGGGTGTCGAACAGGTCATCCAGCGTGAGCATGTTGACAAGTGCGTCTGCATCGGCCCAACCATCATGATGAAGTTTGTCGCATTGCTTACCAAGAAATACGAGGTGCCGACCATCGTCAGCCTCAATACCATCATGGTCGATGGCACGGGCATGTGCGGCGCCTGCCGTGTCACCGTGGGTGGCAAGACCAAGTTCGTGTGTGTCGATGGTCCTGAATTCGACGCTGCAGAAGTAAACTTCGACGAAATGATGTCCCGCATGCGTGCCTACAAGGCCGAAGAAACCGAGGCAATGAATAACTTAATGAATGGTTAAGAAAGGTTCGAAATGTTAAGAAAGGTTCGAATGGTTGTTTGTCCTAACCCCTCTTAACCTCTCTTTACCCCTCTTAACCCCTCTTAACCAAAGAATTAGATTATGACACTTGAAGAAATAAAGGCTCTCCGCAGTGAGCCTTGGCGTGAAGAACTGCGCAAATCCATGTCACCGAAGGATCGTGGCGCCATCGAACGTGTCCAGATGCCCGAACTGACTCCCGAATACCGTATCACCACTTTCACCGAGGAGGTGCAGCAGGGTCTGACCCGCGAACAGGCTGTCACCGAAGCCAAGCGTTGCCTCGACTGTGCCGACCCCAGCTGTATGAAGGGCTGTCCTGTCGGCATCAACATCCCGACTTTCATCAAGAACATCGAACGCGAGAACTTCGAGGAAGCCATCAAGACCATCAAGAAGACCAGCAGCCTCCCCGCCGTCTGTGGCCGTGTCTGCCCGCAGGAAAAGCAATGCGAAGGCGTCTGCATCAAGCTCAAGATGAAGCAGAAGCCAGTAGCTATCGGCTATCTCGAGCGTTTTGTGGCCGACTATGAGCGCGAATCGGGCAAGATGGAGGCACCTGAATGTGCTCCCAAGAATGGCAAGAAGGTGTGTGCAGTCGGCTCTGGCCCCTCGAGCCTCGCCTTTGCTGCCGACATGGCCAAGTTCGGCTACGATGTAACCGTCTATGAGGCGCTCCACGAGATTGGTGGCGTGCTCAAATATGGCATTCCCGAATTCCGTCTGCCCAACAGCGTGGTCGAAGCCGAAATCAATACGCTCCGCGAAATGGGCGTCAATTTCGTGCCCGACGTAATCGTTGGCAAGACCATCTCCTACGAACAGATCCACGAAATGGGCTTCGATGGCATCTTTGTGGGTTCGGGTGCAGGTCTTCCCCGCTTCATGAACATCCCCGGCGAGAACCTCATCGGTGTGATGTCCTCCAATGAATATCTGACGCGTATCAACCTCATGGGCGCTGGTCGTGGCCAGGGCTATGACACGCCTGTGCTCCGTGGCAAGAACGTAGTCGTTTGTGGCGGTGGCAACACGGCCATGGACTCGGCTCGTACCGCCAAGCGCATGGGTGCCGAATCTGTCACCCTCGTCTATCGTCGTAGCGTCAACGAGCTGCCTGCCCGTGCCGAAGAGGTACACCACGCTATGGAGGAGGGCATCGACTTCCACGTGCTCCACAATCCAATCGAATACATTGCCGACGAGAACGGCCGAGTTAAGGAGGCTGTCCTCCAGGTAATGGAGCTGGGTGAACCCGATGCTTCGGGCCGTCGTTCTCCTGTTCCTGTCGAAGGCAAGACCGAAACCATCCCTGCCGACCTCGTCATCGTGGCCATCGGCGTTTCGCCCAACCCAATCATCCCATCTGCATTCAAGGGACTCGAAATCTCCCGTCGCGGCACCATCGTAGTGGGCGAGGAGACCATGCAGAGTGCCGTAAGCGACGTCTTTGCCGGCGGCGATATTGTTCGAGGCGGTGCCACCGTAATCCTCGCCATGGGCGATGGTCGTCGTGCCGCTGCTAACATGAACGACTATCTCAGCAAGTAACACATCGGCCCCTTCGGCCCTCTGTGTCCCTTGTGTTTCTTCGTGTTTCCGTTTTCAGCCGTTTTTGGCTGAAAAAAATCACCCTTCATTTAAACTTTCCTTATTTCCCAAGTCAAAATAAGGAAAGTTATTTTATTAATTTGTATAAAGATGCGTTTTACTAAACCCGTATTAGCTTTTGCAGTCTTGTCGATGACTATGATATCGCTTCAGGCTGCCATAGTAAAAGGAAAAGTTGTTGATTCAAAAAACGAACCTCTCGAGTTTGTCAATGTGGCGTTGCTCGATGCCAGTGGGAAATTGGTGTCGGGTGGTATTGTCGATCAATCAGGTCATTTCGAGTTGCCGAATGTCAAGAACGGTAACTACAAGCTGAAGATCAGTTATGTGGGCTATGAGACCATTGAGAAGAACATCTCGGTCAATGCCAAGACGATGGACGGCGTTGTACGCCTCCAGACAATCAAGATGAACGACGACTCGGAGATTCTCCAGGAAGTCAATGTGGTAGGTCAGAAGTCGTCCATGCGCCTCGAAATCGACAAGAAGGTCTTCGACATCGGTTCGCAGGCATCGGCAGCCGGTCTGTCGGCAAGCGAAGCCCTCGAGACCATCCCTTCGGTCGAGGTCGATAGCGAAGGTACCATCTCTCTCCGAGGTTCGACCAGCGTCACCGTCTGGATCAATGGAAAGGCACAGGGCCTCACCGCCGACAATCGCGGCGACATCCTCGAGCAGATGCCCGCCGAAAGCATCGACCGCATCGAGGTCATCACCAACCCTTCGAGCAAGTACAGCGCCGAAGGTTCCGCCGGTATCATCAACATCATCCTCAAGCGCGATCGCAAGGCCGGCTATTACGGTGGTGTTCAGCTCAACCTCAACAACTTGGGCGGTGGTCGCACGGGAGCCAACATCAACTATAGCAGCGGACTGCTCGATGCCTATGCCAATATCGGTTTGAACCGTCGTGTCAACGAAGGCGGCAGCTATTCCGATCGTGACTACCTCGATGGCAGCGGCAATCGCTATGCCAAAATGATCACCGAATCGGAAAACGACGGCAAGGGCAACAACCTCTTCAGCCGAGCTGGCGCCACCTGGCACTTCACCCGTCACGACGACCTCGGTTTTGGTGTGATGGCGATGTTCGGCTCCAACGAGAACGATACCGACTACGACTACACCAACGAGAACTTCAGCAATCCCTCGCAAGGTTATAGCCGTACGCGTCACAACCACAGCGAAGGCAACAACCGCATGATTCATGCCGACATCAATTATCGGCACGAATGGAAGACCAATCATACGCTCGATGCGCAGTTCGGTTACAGCACATGGCGCGGTCCTGGCGATACCTACTTCGACCAGACCACTTATATGTATCAAGACCCCTTCAGTTCTACGCATAATCCTGCCATCAGAAGCTACCAGAGCCAGCATCGCAAGATGCAGAACAACAGTTGGAGCCTCCAGATCGACTACGTGCAGCCCATCAATAAGATTTCCAAGCTCGAAGCAGGTTATAAGGCCGACTGGCGGCGCGAAGATTCGCCCACACGAACCTGGAACGATGAAGCCCGCACCGTGGATGTCATCACCCTCTACAACCGCTTCATCTACAACATGGATGTCCATGCCGCCTACGTCAACTATGCCGGCAAGATCACCAAGCGCTTGGGCTATCAGCTCGGTCTGCGCAACGAATACTGGAAGGTTCACACCGAGAGCACCAACTTCTACCAGGAGATACGCGAACGTCGTGAAGGCGAACCCGTTCTGAAGCCCATCGACCCGCGCAATACCCACTTCAACAAGATTTTCCCCACAGCCTTCATCAGCTGGCAGATTACCGACCACGACGAAGTGCAGTTCAACTACACACGTCGTATGCATCGTCCTTGGGGCGGTCAGCTCAACTCCTTCCAGAACATTTCCGACTCGACGTCCATCTCCTACGGTAATCCCGACCTGACGCCGTCCTATACCAACGCGTTCGAAATCAACTATCTGCGCACTTGGGAAGAGCACACGCTCAGTGTCAGCTCCTACTATCGTCCAACCAGCGACGTGACGCAGGGTCTCAGCTATATGGAGGACAATATCCGTTACAGCACCACGGTCAACATCGCCAAGGAAAGCAATAGCGGTATCGAGATTGTCTCCAAGAACAAGCTTTGGCACAAGGTCGATGTCACCACAACGCTCAATGGCTACTATCACAAGCTCGACGGCGGCGATTTCACCACCACGCTCAATGGCAAGGAATACGGCATTCACATCGATGGAAGCGAAAACTTCTCGTGGAACGCCCGTATGCAGGTCCAGACCATTCTGCCAGGCAAGATTTCGCTCCAATGTCGTGGCAACTACAACGCCCCGAGCAAGATATCGCAAGGCCGTCGCGAGAGCAGCTGGTCGTTCGATGCCAGCTTGAAGCGACAGTTCTTCGATGGCAAGTTCACCGTAGCCCTCAATGGTCGCAACCTCTTCAATTCCCGCAAGTGGCGCACAACCACCGACTACCTCTCGCCCGAGATGGGCGGCTACCATCAGTACAGCAAGAACTGGCGTGGCAATCGCCGCATCATCCTCCAACTCAGCTACACCTTCGGCAATATGCGCGCCAAGCGTGGTGACCGAGATCGCGGCGACCGCGAGGATGGCAACGAGCCACAGATGGAATACAATGGCGAAGGCGGCGGTGACGATTGATTAATCTAAGGGATTCTAAGGGATGTTAAGGGATTCTAAGGGATTTTAAGGGACGTATGTTTCTTGGGTCCATTCTCTACAAGGCGATACTATCGTCCCTTAATATCCTTTAATATCCCCAAATATCCCTTAATATCCCTAAGATTAATCCCCAAAAATCCCTAAATATCTTTTAAAATAATGGACAAACTAAGCTATTCACTCGGCCTGAGCATAGGCCAGCAACTCAGAGGACAGCTTTCGCAGGAAGGCATCCTCTCCGAACTTAACGCCGACGATTTCGCAACGGCTATCGCCGATATGGTTGCCGGACGCCCGTTCCGTGTCAATCCTTCCGAGGCACAGCAGGTTCTTAACAAGTTCTTCAACGACCAGCAGAGCAAGCAGGCGGCAGCAGCCTCCAAGGCTCGCGAAGCAGGGGAGAAGTTTCTGGCAGAGAATGCCAAGAAGCCCAATGTCGTTACCCTTCCCAGCGGTCTTCAATACGAGATCCTCAACGAAGGCGACGGCAAGCAGCCATCGGCTAAAGACACCGTTCGTTGCCACTATCACGGCACGTTGACCGATGGCACCGTCTTCGATTCCTCCGTTCAGCGTGGTGAGCCCGCCGAGTTCCCTCTCAACCAGGTCATCGCTGGTTGGACCGAAGGTGTCCAGCTTATGAAGGAAGGCGCCAAGTACCGTTTCTACATCCCCTACAACCTCGCCTATGGCGAACGTGGAGCCGGTGCTCAAATTCCTCCCTATTCCGCCCTCATCTTCGACGTCGAGCTCCTCAAGGTTCTCTAATCACGCCCTTTATTCAAAATTAAAGCGATACTATCGGAAAGGATAGTATCGCTTTTTCTATTGTTCATTCAGGAGCCGGTGTTTGTCCTTGCCGCGGCCGTCTTTGGCCGCCTCCGTGTCTCCGTTCGCGGCCGTGTATGGCCGCCCTCACCAGCGCTTAGTCCAAGAACTTCACCTTGCCCCAATCCCTTGGCTTGGCATCGGGCGTCTCGTCGGGATAGCCGAAGGCGATGGCATAGAGGATCTCGTATCCCTCGCTGAATTCCAGCTTCTTCAAATATTCGGCGCCAGCCTCAGTGCGGAAGAACTGCACAGGACCACCCAGGCAGCAAGTGCCGATGCCCATCGACCAGGCAGAAAGCATCATATTCTGGCCAAGGAATCCGCAGTTCAGTTCCGTGCCCTTTGGACAAGCGATGAACACCACAGTTGGAGCGTTGCGGAACATATTCTTGAAGTTAGCATCGACCATTTTCGTAAGCCTGTCGGCATCGAGGGTCTTCTTCCAGGCTTCGGTGCAACCGTTGATGAATTCGGGATTATCCACCACGCGAATCTCCCATTCCTGCCTATTGCTGCCGCTGGGGGCATTGATGCCGCACTTCAAGATGGTTTCCATCTGCTCACGGCTCACGGGCTCATCCTTGTACTGGCGAATCGAACGACGGGTCATGATGGTCTCAATTACCACATCACTCGTGCTTTTCTCAACTTTCCCATTCTCGTTGCTGCATCCGCAGAGGGTCAGAATGGCAAGACCCATCAACATAAGCTTTTTCATAATTTGGATTTATTAACTGGTTATAATTATTTTAATTCATACCGATTCTATATAACATATGTTTTCATTGATATTTTGGTGAAAATGGATTGGAGACGCTGGGCTTCAATAGCCCGTCTCTCAATCCGGAAAATGTGCTGCCTCAATGGCAGCAGAAAATTGCTTACGCAGAAAATAAATATTCGTCTATCTCAATAACATTTGGCCCCATTTATTTTCCGCACGAAGTGCGATTTTTTGCAGGTATTGGACCTGCTCATTTTCCGGCAGTCTGGCACGGCTATTGATGCCAGTGCCGCTGCCATTTTCACCTTCTTACATCGAATCAATAGTACATGTTATTCTCTGTATTTGTTTTAGACTAATCGAAAAGCTCGCTGCAAAGATAGCGAGTTTATCGTAAAACTCCAAATAATCAACGAAAAAACTATCCTACAAGCAACGCCAGCGACAGGAATGCCGCCATCAGGAACATATTGCGCGAAGTTTCGCCCAGGATTCCGTTCAAAGCTCTGCCCGAGAAGATCCTGACCATCTTGCGCCACGTCATAAAGTGCATAACAGGATAGATCATCTGCAAGGCGAGGAAAACGAAACGCACCGGCCTACCATCGAACATTATCGTGCGGTAGCAAAGCCAGAAGACCAGCGCCGTCACAATCACGCCGATCAGCAGATAGGCATAGCGTCCGCACTTTTCTCCAAATCGTACCACTATCGTCCTTTTGCCCGAAATACTGTCCTGGTCACGGTCACGATAGTTGTTGATCATCAGGAGCGCATCGATGGCAATGCCCGCAATCAGGCTCAGCAGGATGGCATTCGTCCCAATATAGAGTGTCTGCAGATAATAGGTGCCGCAGACGGGTACGAAACCGAAGAAGATGAGCACAAGCAGATCGCCCCATCCCATATACGACAGTCGGGTGGTGTAGAGGAAGGCAAAGACCACGCATATCAGACCCAGCAGAATGAATTCCACGCCCTTCCAAGGCAGGAACTCGTAGCTCTTATACACGGCAGCAAGTCCGACAATACAAGCCGCCACCAGAACGCAGACGATGCCCTTGCGCATAGCTTCGGGTGTGATCCATCCTTGTGCACAGGCACGCTCAGGGCCCAGTCTGTCCTCGCGGTCCGTTCCTTTGCGGAAGTCATATAGGTCGTTGATCATATTGGCAGCAACCTGCATCAGGCACGCAAACAATGCGCAACACAGCCAAAGGAAAAGATGCAATCCGGGTGTCCCGAACGAGGTTTCGTCGAATGCACCCACACGATATGCCATCGCACCTGCCAGCATCACGGGGATCATCGCCCCCGTCAGCGTCTTCGGTCGTGCAGCCAGCAGCCACGCCTTCACCGAATTCACCTTTATCTCGTTATTCTTTGCCATTTCGTTATTCTGTTAAACGTCGCGGCCGTTTTTGGCCGCCTCAATCACCCTTTCTTGACCCCCGTGAACATCCTGCAAAGCCCGAATGTGAACGCCTTGGCCTCCACCTTCTCGAACCCTGCCAGGCGCAGCATCTCGCACACCTTGTCCGGCTTGGGGAAGTTCAGCACCGACTTCGGCAAATACCTGTAAGCACTCTTATTACCCGAAATAAGTCCGCCAATAAACGGAAGAATATGCAGGAAATAGAGCTTGTAGCCCCATAGCAAAATCGGATTCGAGGGTACCGAAAGCTCCACGATGCAAACCAAGGCCCCTGGACGAAGCACGCGGTTCATCTCGTTCAGTCCCAATTGCAAATGTTCAAAATTACGCACGCCGAAAGCCACGCTGATGGCATCGAAGGTATTGTCGGCATAACTCAGGCTCTCGCTGTCGTCCACCTTCATCTCGATATCCAGGCCGAGACTCTTCACCTTCTCACGTCCCACTTCGAGCATACCCTCCGAGATATCTATTCCCGACACCTTTGGCACACCGGCTTGGGCCAAGGCAATCGCGAAGTCACCCGTTCCGCACGCGATGTCGAGCACGTGCTGCGGATTGGTCGAACAGATCCGCTTCACCGCCTTTCGCCTCCAGCTCTTGTCCACATTGAGCGAAAGGATA
>JAEEGK010006318.1_pt1 | contig 28537 bp, 17 predicted proteins | sample 8958771 | NCBI WGS metagenome assembly JAEEGK01 (sample SAMN16246547, study PRJNA631951) | gut metagenome | biome: gut microbiome; feature: rumen; material: SC-attached | host: Bos | place: Iran: Karaj | collected 2018-10 | reverse complement strand
GCAGCTCAACGGCGGCAACGAACTTCCCGCAACATCGGAAATCCAGGGCGTAACAGAAGTTTACCGCTATTACAGCCACTATCCCATGGAAAAAGCCCGCAAAGGCAAGGACGACAGCAACGGTCCCGAAGTATCCGTGGCAACTCTCGACAACAACACCGTCGTAGAAGGCTACTTCGTGTCCGGCGACGTTATCAAGACTTCCGATGGCAGCAGGTGGATATGTATTGCTGGCTCGCCGTCAGCCTTATTGGGTGATATTACTGATCACAAGGCGTACTTCATTTCATTAGACAATGTAACGGCTGGACCCAATTCCAATATCATCAGCACCCAAGAGGACGCCATGATGACGGCGTACAGGTTATGCAGCTTCCTTACGACGCTTGCTGACATGAAATCCGTTGAAAATAGGTTCGTGTATGGCAAAGAGCTTGGCAACATCCTTAAAAAAATTAAAGAAGTATCAGGGGTGGATATGTCGAAAATGTTTTTGCAACGCGACAGCACATGGACGTTTATGAATGGGGTAGATGCTGTGCCCAGCATATCCCATAATTATTTCTACAATATCGCTTACGGTTCCAATGGCGACATCATGCGCTATGTGATGGATGTTACCCGCGCTGGCGACGGACGTAGTAAAGCACCTGCAGGCTTCAAGCCGGACTGGTTTCACTGGTTCTACACCAAGTACCAAAACTACGACGAATCACAGATTCGCGAACTCACCGATGTCGAGAAAACTACCTTCCTAATGAAAAAGTGGAATCTGACATGGCCGATGTCTTCCAAGGCAATGAATATTGCCGATGTGTCGAGCTTAGCACAAGTCACTTCTTTTGCCAAGCAAGACAAATGGGTGACTCTGCCGGAAACCGGCAAGACTGCCAGGTCATCGTACAGGTCATCCACTTCCAACTACCAGGCCGCCGACTACGTATATCAGCCAGGACAGGATTTCAAGACCAATATGTATAACGAGCCGGTATTGTTGATGCGCCTTATGAAACTCGAGGACGACGGTTCGGGTACTCAGACGGCTCCCGACGGCACACCAATTGAGGTGTTGTATCACATTTCCGACAAGAATTACAAATCAATCTTGAATACTTTATGGATTGGAAGCTATATTGCCCATGTCGATGAAGAAGTGCCGGAAGTGTTCCTCAACAACGTGCCGTACAAACTTCCTGCGTTTCCCACCAAGCATTAGCCCAACAAGTAAAAAAAAAGTTAACCACAGTGTATAATTAACAATTGGCGGATACGCCGGTCAATGCGCCGCCAGTTGTTTTTTTTCTGTATGCTGTCAAAAAAAAATACTCATTATGAAAAAAACAACATTATTCCTCGCCGCCGCCATATTGCTCGGCTTCTCGTCCTGCAAGGACGACGACGAACCGGAAGCAATAGAATCATCTACCGTCACCATCGACAAGGATATTCTCTCCGCTGGAATATCCGCCGAAATGAAAAGCTCCATCTTGGAAGTGCCTATCGACTGCAACGGCGAGTGGACAGCCACATTCGACAAGGGTACCGATTGGGCCGACATCCTGGACTGGCAAGTCACATACAACGGTAAGCAGACCCTCACAATCACCGTCGATGAAAATAACACCGGCGTGGCGCGCACTGCCGTCCTCTGCATCGCCAATTCCGATGGCGAGATACAGGAAATAACGCTGCACCAGAAAGGCACCGGCGACGACAACGGCTCGGGCGAGGCATTCTCCAAGAGCGGTCTCGGCACTGGTATCGACTACGACTACGTGCTCAATATCAAGGGTATCGCCGCAAGGGCGGGCGCTTCGACGCAGCCCCTCAAATTTGAACCCACCAAAATCCATCTTAACAACAACATCTTCAACTTCAAGACAATAGAAAAGTTGCAGAGCCAAAAAGATGACCCCCTGTCCGGCAACGCATACGTGGAGTCTGAAATCCGGCTGGCAGACCTCGAGGCCAAATTCTTCGACAAGTCCATCATGCAGGACAAATCGCTCGACGTATCTATCACGATGGGACTGGAGTTTGGCCCCATAGCATTCAGTGCAAACGGACACTACACCGCCAAAAAGAAAGAAAGCAGGGCAAGGCTCGACTACACCGTTGTCCGCTACGCCCCGATGTACAATGTGTATCTCGGCTCGGCAGACCTCGTGGACTACGCCACCGACCCGATGCACAACGACTTCGACCCCGAAAAGTTTGCAGAATCCGCCAAAAAAATCAACACCGTAATCGATAGGTACAAATTAATCAACTCCCAGAAAAAACCAAAGAACCTCAATGAAAACGGACTTACCGCCGCACAGCAGAAGGTAATCGACAACATGTGGTACAAATACGGCGGAATGAACGACTTCTGCGGCATCTTCTCCAACGGCTTCTGCAAGAGGTACAACGAACTCTACCAGGCTATAATGGCTACAGAAGACGGCGAAATAGACCACAAGGCGGCGCAGACTGCACTCAGAGCCATCGACAACGAATTCGGCCCGTTCTTCATCTCCGGCGGCGACTACGGCGGATCGCTCACCATGAATTGCCAGCTCGACACCACGCTTCTGAACGGCAAAGACTCGTTGGGTGGCACCATCGCCGCCAACATCGCCGGTTGCTTCGAATTGGAGGGCAACGTCGAGTATATGGCAAGCGGCACAGAAGTGATGCGCCAAAGCAACGCCAAATTCTACATCTACGGCGGCAAAGCCAACGCAACAGCCGACGGCCTGCTCGCAACGCTCAACGGAGGCTCGGCCACCAACCTCGACAGATGGCAGACTATCCTCCACGACTGGCTGTATTCAATGTGGAGCGAGGACATGTCTCCGAAGAAGAGCGAGGCTGCGCCCATCAGTTACACTATAAGCCCGATCTGGATCCTGTTTGCAGACCCCGAAGTACAGAAATACGCACAAGACTACTTCGTGGCCACATACCGCGAGCGCAACATCGAGGCATACTTGGGTATCATGAAAGGCGAATACAAATTCGGCGCAAACGCGCTCCTGGACTTCGAATCCGAAGCATACAACTAACGCTGCTCGTATTCCGTGTATTCCGTGGCTAATATAAATTTTCTGCAGTGAAAAACACAACGATAATACTAATTCTGCTGATAATGGTGTCGTGCCGCAAGGACGAGGGTATCACCGAACCCTCGCCTTCGCACGAACCCATTTCGGTATGGACGGCGGAGATCGTCAATTATATCGACGACATCGACCCCACCCTGATAGCCTGCCGAGAAGGCTACGAAAGCTTCAAAGTGAGCATCAAGGGGCGCACCGACCAGACCAAAGCCGTGCTCGTCGCATCCGACAGCGACTGGATCTCAATCAAGGGCGACACCCTCGCCAAAGACAGCATCGTCGCCCTTTCCACCACCACCAACGACGGCAATGGACGCAGGATGGCCACGATTACATTCACCGACGCCGACAACCCGCAACACCAAGCCTCCGTCACTCTTACACAGCTTTCCCATTCCGACAGCGACAGCAACGACGGCGACGCACGTTCGCAGCTTTACGTCGGCTACGGCTACAATATCTACGCCGCCCTGGAAAGCCCCATGGCAGTAAGGACGACTGCCCCGATTCTCGACATCGACTTCCTCCGCAACCGCAACAACGAGGTGCGCTACAACGTAATACAAGACTGCCGGCTGATGCGCACCGAAGTACGCTACGTAGCCAGCAACAACATCCACGCCCATGGCGAAAACCTCGTCGAGATGCAGACCGGAGACTCTGAGGACCGTATTGAGGGATGCCTCCAAAACTGTATCAACGTCACCCAGGCGCACGACAACGCCAACGGCACACTCGAACAGCAAAACATCGGGCACGGCACGCTCGAAAAGGCGGTAGCCTCGCGCGTAATAGACAAGGCGTCGCTCCTCGACCTCAAAAACAGGAACGAAATGCCTTTTACTCGCGAGTACCTGCAATGTGTATGGCAGATCCGCCACGCCTCCGGCGAAAAACGCCAGCAGCTCATAGAGCAGCTGCTTGTCAAATACGGCACGCACGTCGTAATCCAGGCCGACCTCGGCGGACGCATTGACTACTCATTCACGATGAGGAAGTCGTCTTCATTCAACAGCCGCCAGGAAATGCTCGAAGAAGTACAGTACACCCTCGGACGCATTTCCGCAGACGACCGCAAAGGCAAAAGCAAGACCGTCTCGTCAAGCAAGTCGCACAAGGGCGCAATCACTGTACGAGGCGGCAGCGCGCAGACGCGCAAAATCCTCGAGTCCGACATCAACGGCCTCGGCGGCGACAAGGCCAACGGCCAAATAGACCCGGCGCACATCACCGACTGGCTCGCCTCAATCAATTACAGCAGCAACCCCGCCAACGACCCAAATATCGACGTAATCCATTTCGAACTCATTCCCGTATGGGACATCGTGGGCGACGACCTCAGACGCGAGTTCCTGAACGCAACATTGATGATGTCCAACCGGTCCGACTGCGCCCTGCCGTCGAGTTTCCTCGGCACCGACATCTACGAATTTGAGCCAAAAAAGAACGCCGAGCTGTTTTCTTTCGCCGACAACGACGACGGACAATCCACCCTCTGCCGACTGCATTATTGCGGCTCCAACGCCAGCAACCAGGAGCCCGTATTGCAGGTATGTTCCGAGTACGTCCCAAAAATCCGCACCGATGCGCGTGTTACGATAGTATATCCGATTCACAAACAGCACATCCGCATGAATCAGGGACTCTTCATCGGCGACGGAGTACACCAGCCGGCATACGTAAGTTTCAGCGGAAGTGATTGTTATGTGGACCCTATCCCCGGCATGGCTGCGGGTGAGCACATCGAAAAATTCTGGTACGTCAACGGCAGCCTATCCTTAAGCAACCCGACCGACATCAATGGGCTCAAGGCGCGGCGGCAGACCACTACAGACGAGTACCTGTGGCTTTTCACCGACGACGAATCAGGCGCATTGTCCCATGCCCATCCGCTTGTAAAGGTAGGCTCGTCCATCTGGACGCGCCACGACATCGACCACAGGATGCTGTTTGCCGAAACCTACAACGGCGGCGGGCTCGACCAGATGAACGATGGCGTGCTATATACGATGTTCCAGTGGGACGTCAATTCAGAGTTTGACGCCTACAACGGCTGGCTGTGGGGATACAAGCCCAACGACTATTACGACGCAAGCCCCAACACCAAATGGTACTTGCCCACGTCCGACGACATCAAAAACCTCTACTCCTACCTCGGTTTCAACCCCAAGTCCCTCTTCAAAGGCGAACTTTCAGGCTGGGACGCGGAGTTCAACGGATATTACGGCAACTGCGACCTTCTCGACCGAAACCGCTACTTCGCCGGACGACAACGGGAAATGCGCTACAAAGGCTATCTCAACGTCATCTGTTCAAAAAACAGCGACGACAGCGACGACGCCTGCATCCTCGTCATCGACACCGATTACACCCTCACCATCATCGACGACAAGACCTACAAAGGCGGATACAGCACATCATGGCGAAACAATTTCTACCCAATCCGCCCGGTAAGGGGATTTATGTACGAATATCCGCTTTTAAAGACGGTTAACGACAATATGCGATAATATATGAAAACATACATAAAATACATATCCCTGGCATTACTTGCCGGAATATTGGCTGCCTGCCACAAGGACGACGACAATACGCCCGAACCCGCCCCCGAGCCCGTCGTCGAATACGACGCCCTCGACCAAATGTCTGAAGAAGACCAATATCTTTCGCGATGTCAGGCGGCGGTCATCTGTATAATGCAAAATCTGGCGGGTGTCAACGCCATCGATTCCACATTCGCCGACAATACTTACGAACCGGTATATGGGAAGGTCCTCGACGGCTCGTCCGGCATGGTGCGCACCAAGTTTTTCGACACCGAGGTCGAGGCTGAAGAAGATTTCCGCCGCATAGTGGGCCTTACGTCGGAAGACTTGATAACCAGCACCCCCGACGGCCTCGCCCTGAGCATCAAGGACGTCAAGATGAAAAACGGACAGACCCTCACCCTCGGCACACTGATGTACCACCGTGGCGGCGCAGAAACCCTCGGATACGTAGAGGTGGACATCCCTTGCATCCCGCACCTCGAACGCATCGAATACAAGACGGTGGACGCCATCGGCGACAACGACGCCGGCAATTCGCCATACCTCAGGGGCGACCTTGTGCGCTGCACAAGCAACTACTGCACCGGCTACTATCTCTGCGTGGCACAATACGACGGCAGGGACGGCATCCTCGTCCACCTCTGCGTCAACGAACCCGGTGGCGACGAGACCATCAACCTCGACGGCGACAGCGACGGGTGCTGGTATCCATACAACAACGACCACGGGCACAAGACTGAATACACCGACATCAAGACGTATGTCAACTTTATCATAAACAACCAGGACAAGGTGAAAGCCATCAAGTCATACCTTAGTGGCGAAATGGTGCAGCAGCCGTATGAGAGCGGCAAAATGTGGCACATATTCCCCGAAGGCTTCTGCAACGACTACGGCGTGGCGTTCCACAGCTCCGACGGACGTGCGGCGGCGATACGGTACCGGGCGAGATTCGGCACGTATGCGGTTGTGCCGGCATACCATTACCGAATATCGCATTACGCTAGGATTCCATACGACTGCGACGACGTGTACGATGTCAGCGACAAGGAATACGAATACGTAAGGGACTCCAAGTGGAACTCGCATTACAGCGAAATGTGGAACTACACCATGAACGTAATCCATTTCGGCAAGAATCCGGTCTCTGGCGTGTCGCTCGAGTTTAGCCCCACCAAGGATGCCGGCTACGGCTCGCACAAAAGAGACGCAATCAATGTTACCAAAGACCAGCTCGGCTGGTATTACTGCGACGACGACCGCATATACTGTTACCAAATGGAGGCCAAAGCCGCCGGTGTCAACATAATAGGCGTTGTCGTTTATGTAAACGACGGCTCCGACTTCGGCAACAAAGTAACCGAGGGCTACGGGCATGGACTCGTGATGGCGTTGAACGACGCCGCAAGCAGTTTGCGCTGGAAACCCAAATACGACATCGAGCCCGAGCAAGATGGCGACTTCACGCAGTATGTGCAGACTACGGTGGCGGCATTGTCGGATTTCGATGGAGTCAGCAAGACAACATTACTCAAAACCGTAGGCTCTGAGGCGGCGAAGGCCGCGCTCAGCTACACGCCAAAGCCAAGCAAAAGGACTTCGGGATGGTTTTTGCCGACGACGACGCAATGGCTCGCCATGCTTTGCAGCCCTGGACTCGGCGGTGCGGCGATGCCAAGCAGTGCGAGCAGTTTCCCCGACTGCCTTGGCAGCAGCGCAAATACTGCCATCAATAGACACAATTCCAACAGCGCGCTTGTAAAACTCAGCAATTCAAGTTTTTATTGGACGAGTTCTGTGTGGAACGGCAAAATTGGCGTAAGATTTTGTGCAAAGGAAAATGGCTTCAACTATTCCTCTGACGAAAATGGCGAAGCACAAGTACGCCCGATATTCGCATTTTAGAAAAATAACAGAGCTTTTGTATGAAAATTATATCTCCATACATATTCATTGTATCCATCGCAATCCTTGCCAGCAGCTGCGACGACGACATCCTCAACGCTAATTCTATAGAAACAGCAGAAGAAGTCGCCGACGCTGGAAATACATTCCTTTGGAAACGCGCGGAGGACGAAGAGACCTACGGGCAGTTTCTGCGGAATTTTGGCGTCGGATACAGTTACGATGCAGTGAAGGGCAGTTATTGCGACTGGAAGGACATCCGCTGCCAGGTGCTCAACCGCTATTTCGTGGAATATGAACAAAGGCGCACAGGCGAAAACCTTCTTTCCACATCCACCGTGCAATACTCGGATGTCGATTACAAATTTCGGTATTCGTTGCGCGATTACGTGGCGAGCGTCAACCTCGAATTCGACGAGAAAGTAAACCTCGGGCTTTACGGCAAGACAAAGCGCACCCGCCAAAATTTCATCGAGGATGGCGTAAGTGAGAATTTTTACTTCACCCTGCAAGAAAAACATATTTTTGCGCACCGCAGCATTGACATCTCGTCCTTGCTGGCACTGTACGAAGAATCCCCCGATGCTGCAGGCATGTTTACGCTGAGTTTCCGCAACTCTGTGTCGTATCTCGCCGCAACCGCCGACAACAATACCGCCGCCATCGATTCTTTCGTCAGCATCTGGGGGACGCACGTGATTGTAGGAGCAGATTTGGGCGCGTCGCTCAGCGTGGACCTCGTAAACGAAATGTGGCGTTACCGCGACCAGGAGAGCGACGATGAGATTACGGTGGACCAGTTTTTGACGGCGGTGCAGGAAAATGCCACCCACAGCTCCAAGGACGACTATGTATGGCTTGAAAATTCGCGGCTCAATATAGATGCAAAAGGTGGCGACCAAAGTTTCTTGACGCATCTTTTGGGCGAACACGCGCCCGACGGTACGCGGACTTTTTCCATCGACGGCATCAGCCAGTGGCGCACGTCGCTCATATACGACATCGACAATGAAGAGCTTTCCAACGTGGAACTCGTCGGCATGTCCGTTGTCCCGATATGGAAATTTGTGGAGGTCATCGACCCGTGGGTAGCAGTGCGTGTGCAGTCCGTCATACAGCAGGATGCAAAGTTGCAGCAGGAGCTCCTGGGCGACTGGAATTTTTTTGACACCTCATTCCCGGTGCGCTACCCGTCGGCAAAATGCCAGTACCACAAAGACGGGCACTGGCAGCAATGTTCGCGCACCGACACAGAGGATGACCCAATGATTGTCAATATAATAAGCGGCGGGCGGTACGCCGCCACAGTGTGCCACGAGTGGATAGACGGCATCGAACTATGGGTGTGCTACCCCATATATGAAGGCAAGGTGAACCTCGCCTGCGGTCTTGGCGTGGACAATTCCCAGCGTACCTACAGTGTAAGGTGGACCGAGGGCAAGGCTACTCTCGTGCCTCAGGACGCCGTAGCCGGCCAAAATTTCTACATCACATCCGGCTCCGTGGGCGTGTCGTCGTATGAAGACGAGGGCGTGGAATATGCCCCGAGCCAAGTCCTGCCGTACTTCGAGATGGCGGGCGGCGTACAGAGCGACGGCTCTTACAGCGGCAAGGTATATCCCGTAAGGAAAGCCGGCAGTACATTCCGCATCGCGACCACCGACAGCCCTACCAACATCGTCGGCTTCTCCAGGCAGCCTGACGGATGCTATACAAGGAACGACAATTACACATACATATACAATCCCAACGAATTCAAGTCGGAATGAGCATATAAAATTATTGTTAGTTCCGCGTCAAAAAAATCTTTGTTCACAAGCCGTTTTTTTTGTATAATTACCAATTTTAATTAATTTTGTAGCGAAAATAACGCAGGAACACCCGTAGCTAACGGTGAAGCATTTGAATGTGCACATGCAACGGTATGCAGTGCCTCAATACCTGCCAGGAAACATTGTATTTATAACTCAATTATGAAAAGACATCTGACATATTTCATCCTCCTGTCGCTCATGGTTCTTGCAGCGTGCCATAAGTCCGACGACGACATTGTGGAACCCGACCCTCCTCAGCCAAAGGCGGCACGTGTGCAGATGATGACCGTTTTCACACCAGGACACCTCGGCGACCAAGGCTACGCCGATCGCGTGATGAGGGGCATTATCTCATTGGAAAAAAGTATCTCCGACAGCCTTGACGTAGATTTTGCAGCATCGTATGACGTGCAATCCACATCCACGTTGCTTAAAAGTTGGATGCAGAGCGACACCACCAACAAATACAGCCGGCGGCTGCTCGTCCTCACCGAAGTCTTCATTGCCGACTGGCTTGTCGAACACAAAGACTTGATACCCAGCAATATGGAAATTCTCTTGCTCAAAGCCAACGCTGAGGACGTCGACTCGGTAGCCAAAAAACTCGGAATGGAATCTCGTATATACGGACTCAACATCTCGGCGGCGTCGGCGGTGAAACATTTTCTCGAAGCTCGAAATCAATTCATTGAGAATTATAACGAGAAAAAGCACGACCGGTCGGTCATCGTGTCACGTCTATACGGCAACACGCTAATCGCCTATCGCGACAGTATAATTGAAACTCTGGCAGAAGATTCATCCGTGAGTGTTAGTGACGGCGTGCTTTCATTTACCGACCAGGTCGGCGATACATTCAACTCAGATTTCCAAATGTCGGCCTTCGAGTTCGCGTACCGGTTCACTGGCTTTTTTGGAGAGTTAGGCAAACTGCTGGATTTGTCCGGTTTTTTTGGAATTTTCGATTTCGGCTCCGTCGCCAACGCCGTGGACATATACCTTTTGGGAAACAACGGCAACCAATACATGAAAATCCTCATGCTTGACGCAGAACCCAACGAAGATTTAAACCGTTTTTGTGCGACAAGGCATTTCGACACCGCCATCATCAAATGGGTCAACGAATGGCTCTCCAGCACAGGGAAGACAATGCCGACATCCACAGTCCACGGGGGCTGGGACGGATATTGCACCGACGACATTTACGAATCAGCATTTTATCCCATATATCAATGAAACAGATCTTTTTTTCGCATATAATCGTAATTGCCGCCCTGATTCTGATAATATCTGGGTGCAAGAAGGACGACGACGCGGGCTTTGAAGACAATCCAGCGTCGGAAAAGGAAGCCGACACAGTGATAGTGAACGTGGACGTAATACTCCCCGCCTATATACTGCCGCACTGGAAGCCCACAATCGACTGGGCTATGGAAAACATCCAGTGTGCGCAAGACGCGATCGCCCGCAAGGTGGTGCTCAATCTCCGCTATCACGACGAAGACACCGAAGACCTCGATAAACTTGGATATTCGCTCACGCACCCCGCAGAGGGCGACGACACATGCCATGCCATCATCGGGCCTTACCATTCGTCAAACGCCGATAAAATCCTGCGCTACGCCGAACGCAGCCGTCTGCCCGTGGTAATGCCCACCTGCACCGGCAGCGAACTTCAGCGCACCAACGCGCGAAATACCTATGCCTGGTTCCTTACTGAGAGCGACATCACGCAATGCGAAATAATGCTTGCCGCTGCAAAAACAATGAAACTTTCTAACGTCGCGCTCATTTACACCGACGATACATACGGACAGTCGTTCAGGGACTGGTTTGGATATTATGCGGCGGAAAACAACCTTACCGTGCCGGGCGACGGCATGTGCACATACGAAAAAGGCAAGGACATGTCGTCGTTCTTGAAGACCGTATTCGACGACTGCGAGGACCACGTGGCGGTCGTCTATTTCGCGCTTTCCGAGGCCTCCCTCTACAGCGAAGCCACAGAGGCGTTGAGGAGTTATGTTGTAGAATACAACGATCAGGAATCTGGAATCATTGCGTGCGTCTCGGTTCTCACGGACGTAGCTCTCGACGAATCGGTGATCAATCGCGAAGGTCTGTGGTATAGGTATGGTATATGCCCCATTGGTGCGCTCTCCTTCGGTTTCCCCCAAAGTTTTGAGGCAAAATTCGGCAAATACTCCCTCAACGGACACGCGCAGATATACGATGCACTGACGATGATTGCACTTGGGGCGGCACATCAGTCTGTCAACGGCGAGCGTTGCATCGTGGCGGGGCAGCAAGTCTCGTACAAGGAGCCGCCGCTCACGCCAGGCCTCACCGACCACATGCGGAGCGTCGTCTCGAGCGAGGAAGGTGTAATGTGCGGATGGAATATCGAAGGCCTTGCGCGTGCATTCGGCGCTATCGACAGAAAGGAGCCCTTCAATGTAACCGGCGCTACCGGCACCCTCAATTTTGACACCGAATCATACACCAAGATTCTCAACACAAACTACATGATAGTAAGCCCTTTTTATATAGACAAGCCATTCGTGCCGCTTATCTATCTCAACACAGCGGGATCCAACACCCAGGCATCTACAACCTCGATGTGGGAGGTGGAGAAAATAAGCAGCCAAGCCTTCAACCCCGAAGTCGAAGCCATGCCACTGCCAGATCTCAGAGATCGATGGGCCGTGGTAATAAGTCCCTCGACCACATGGAGCAACTATCGCCATCAGGCCGACGCTTTCGCCATGTACCAGCTATTGCTGCAACACGGATACGACGACGAACATATCGTCCTTATCGTAGAAGACAACCTCGCCAACGACATCAACAACAAGGCCTTCCCTGGCAAAATCTTTGTAGAGCGAAGCGACGATGCGTCCGCCACGGATATGTTTGTAAACGACGACGTGCGCAATAATGCCGTCGTTGATTACCATTTCTCCGACCTCACGCCCGACGACATTGCCGACATTATGCTGGGCAACAGCAGCAGTCGGTTGCCACATGTCATCAATTCAGACGAAAATTCAGACGTATTTTTCTTCTGGTCTGGACACGGCGGCAGTCATGACGGCCCGTTGTGGGGCAATGAGGACGCCTCGCAGTATTTTGGCTCGCAGCGTATGTACGACATTGTGGAGCAAATGATGTTTGATGGCAAGTACCGTCGAATGTTTTTTGCAATCGAAACATGTTACAGCGGCAAATGGGGCGAGGCGTTGGAAAGCCTGCCGGAGGTGCTGGTCATGACCGCTGCCACACCATACGAGACATCCAAGGCCGATATGTACGACAAACAATTGGGCGTATATCTGTCAAATGCCTTTGCCCGCACTTTCCGCCGTCAGATCAACAACAACACGCAAATATCAATATACAATCTCTACCGCGAACTTTTCAAGACCACCAAGGGCTCTCACGTCAGCATTTATAACAACGACAACTACGGCTCCGTATATCAAGAGACTATGGAGGAATATTTCGGAACGGGTGAATGATTTGTCGCGCCGGGATTTTGTGATTGCTTTTGCATCTTTGTAGAAAAAAAAATTTAGACATGAAAAAACATTTCATTATTATTGCAGCGATGCTGATGGTATTGGCATCCTGCACCAACAATCAACTCACCAACGTAGTCTCCACGGAATACGGCAAGGTGGAAGGCTACATCCAGGACAGCCTCAAAATTTTCAAGGGCATACCCTTTGCCGCGCCGCCAGTAGGCGACCTGAGGTGGAAAGCACCGCAGCCCGCCACGCCGTGGACTGATGTCAAGAAGACCACCGAATTTGCCAAAGGTCCAATCCAGGGCGACGCCAATCCCGACAATTTCAGCGAGGATTGTCTTTACCTCAATGTATGGTCGCCCGCCAAAAATGTCGATGACAAACTCCCTGTAATGGTTTGGATTTATGGTGGCGGATTTTCGTTTGGCTCTACCGCCGACCCAAGCCACGACGGCGAACTCCTCTCGCGCAATGGCGTAGTCGTAGTGTCGATAACATACCGTGTCGGCAACCTCGGTTTCCTTGCGCATCCCGAACTCACCAAGGAAAATCCCAACAACGTCAGCGGCAATTACGGCATCCTCGACCAGATTGCAGGCCTCAAATGGGTCAAGAACAACATCGCAAATTTTGGCGGCGACCCTTCCAATGTAACAATCTTTGGTGAGAGTGCGGGCGGCATTTCGGTAAGTATGCTGTGCGCGTCGCCCTTGGCAAAAGGACTTTTCCAGAGGGCGATTTCGCAGAGTGGCGGCTCTTTTGGACCTACCCGCAAGACCACCTATCCGGGCGAAAATATGAAGACCCTCGCAATGGCTGAGCAAGACGGCGACTCAATTGCTAAAAAACTTGGCGCATCGTCCCTCGCCGACCTCCGCGCATTGGACGCCAAAAAATTTGCAGGTCAGGATATGTCGGGATTCGGCGCGTGGCCCATTGTTGACGGCTATGTAATCAAGGACGACCAGTACAAACTCTACGAAAAAGGCGATTTCAACGATGTTGACATCCTTGTCGGCTACAATTCAGACGAAGGCGGCAGTTTTTCGTGGGGTGACAATTACGACAATCATCCCGCAATCGTGAAAAACCGCTATGGCAAATTTGCCGACACATTGCTTGCAGCCTATCCGCTTGGCGAAGATAAGGTGCTCAACAAGACCGCCCGCGACCTTATGCGCGACGCTGCATTTGGTTGGCAGACTTGGGCGTGGGCGTCGTTGCAGTCCAAGGTAGGCAAGTCGAAGGTTTACATTTATTATTTTGACCAGCCTCCTGCAAATGCCGAAGGTTCGTACCACGGTCAGGACGTCAATTTTGTGTTCCAGCACATCAATCAGAACGACAGCGACATCGCGCTCTCCAAGGCTATCGGAAAATATTGGACCAACTTCGCCAAGACCGGCAACCCCAACGGCGACGGACTTCCCAATTGGCCCGAGTTCACCAACGAAAACCAGACTTATATGTACCTGACAGGCCCCACACCGCACGAGGGCAAGACTCCAAGCCTTGAAGCGATGAAGGTGCTCGACAGTTATTTTGCTTGGCGACGCACTCCCGAAGGCGCGGAGTGGGCGCAGTAAAATAGTCTGTGATTCAACCAACGGATTTATAACAACAGATGGACGTTTTCACACAATCCCAACGCTCATTTGTGATGTCGCGGATTCATAGCCGCGACACCAAGCCCGAAATGTGTGTCCGGCGAGCCTTGCACGCCGCCGGATACAGGTTTCGTGTCGGCAATAAGGATTTGCCCGGCAGTCCTGACATTTCCATCAAAAAATATGGGATTGTGATTTTTGTCAACGGTTGCTTTTGGCACGGACACGAGAATTGCGAGATGTACCATCTGCCCAAAAGCAACGTTGACTTTTGGCAAAAGAAGATTGCCAACAACCGCGCCCGCGACGTCCGTGTCCTCGACCTTTATAAACAGCAAGGATGGACGGCGTTGGTGGTTTGGGAGTGTCAATTGAAACGCAAAGCCGATGCTGAATTGACCATTGCGCGGTTGCTCAATACCCTCCATTACCTCACAGGCCACGGCGAGGCTGTCGCACTTGGTGAGAGTGTTGCCATTGAGGATAATTTCGATAATATTCCCTTCAAGGATAATGAGAATATTTCTTTCAATGATAGTGAGAATATTTCTTTCAAGGATAATGATTTTGATTCACAGGACAATTACAGAATAGCCGCCGAGCCGGAAACGCCGTTTGGGGTGTAAAATAAATTTGGAGGTTTTAGAGAATAGTTGTATTTTTCGAAAAATTTTTAACGATATGGAAGTTGCAGTAAAAACAAAACGCAAAGTGATTGACATCAAGCCTGATACATATCAGGGGTTGACAATTATTGCCGCAAAACGAGGAATCAATTTGAAACATTTTATCGAAATGAGCCTTGACGAATTGGTCGATACTTATGAGGATTCTATGGCTTATGCGCGGATGTGTCAGTCGGATCCTGAAGGTATGGAGATGGTTGGTAATGATGAAAAATTGGAGTTTGAAAAACGGCTTGGCTTATGAACGTAGAATACTCAAAGAGTTTTGTAAAGGCCGTGAGCAAAGTCTCTGGCAAACAACTCCAAAGTGTACGCGATGTTATAGCGGAAGTGAAGAATGCAGAGGTATTGGATGATATTACCGACTGCAAGAGACTTGTCGGTTATAACAACGTGTACAGAATCCGTATCGGCGGTTATCGCGCCTTTTTTACATTTCATATAGAAGTCGTCGATGGCGTAGTAATGTTTCATTATCTTGTTTCTCGTGGTCAGGCATACGACAAAAAGATGGAAACAGAATTGAAGCGCATCGACAACTAAATTACATCAGCGCCTCACCTTCCCCTGACTCCTCAAACGCCGCATCAATCTTCAAATTGTCTTTGTCCATAGCCGCAGCCACGGCAAGTCTGTCGCAACGCTCGTTTTCGGGGGTGTCGTTGTGACCCTTGATCCATACGAACTTCACCGTGTGCTGACGGTAAATCCTGATGAAACGCATCCAAAGGTCGGGATTTTTCTTGCCGGAGAATCCTTTTTTGAGCCATCCCCAAATCCATCCCTTCTCCACGCTGTCAACGACGTATTTGGAGTCGGAATAGATGGTGACGTTCATACCCGGTTTTTTCAATGCTTCGAGCCCAACTATCACCGCGAGGAGTTCCATACGGTTGTTGGTGGTCTTGCGGAAACCTTCCGCGATTTCGCGTCTGTAAGGTCCCGACAGCAACACCACGCCGTAGCCGCCCGGTCCGGGGTTGCCACGCGACGCGCCGTCGGTGTATATTGTTATGTCCATTGTCTTCAATTCATAATTCATAATGCATAATTCATAATTGCCATTCGGCGGATGCCTAATTATGCATTATGAATTGTGCATTATGATTGTTATTCCACTCTGTCTTTTTTGCTGTATTTGATGATGATTGGCTTGCTCGGTGCGCTCTCCACGTGATAACGGTTGAAGGATGTTATCTTGTAGGTGTAGAATTTTTTGCGGAACCACGCCTTGCCCTTGTGGAAGAGGCGCAGGTCGCAATTGTCGGTGAATTTCAGAAAATTCTTCTGCGACGGCACGAAGTCGGGGTTTTTGCCCTTGACGCGGTAGATGGCGTAGAATACCGGAGTGTCGTCGGCGGGGAGGGTCTTCTGTTTTTCGTCGGTCCAATGCACTACGTATTGGCGCGGAGCCTTGATGATGGTAGCCTCGGGACTGTTGGGACTGTTTTCGAGCCACGGCATCTTGGGCATCATCACGTCGCGGTTGAAGCATTTTTGCTTCACCAAATTCACCATATTCATAGGATTTTTGGTGATGGTGGTGCTGCGGTATGTTATGATGCCTTGTACGTGGGGATATTTGCGGGTGATGGCGATTTGGTTGGGGATTTCGTTGGGGTCGCCCCAACCCACGGCAGTGCCCGATTCTTGGTTGTATGCGCCGAGACCGATGTAGATGTTGCGTCCGTAGGCGTGTTCGTCCCACCACTTGACGCATTTTTCAAATTGATTGTACTGATGGTTGATGTTCCAATACAACTGTGGGGCGGCGTAGTCGATCCATCCGTTTTTGAGCCACGTGAGCACGTCGGCGTAGAGGTAGTCGTAGGCGGAGAGCGAGTTGGTCTCAGAGCCGTCGGGGTCTTCGCGTTTGTTGCGCCAAACTCCCGCCGGACCCACGCCAAATTTTATCCACGCTTTTTCCTTCTTGATGGCGGCGTTGCAGTCGCGGATGAATACATTGACGTTGTTGCGTCGCCAAGCCGCCTTGTCGGTGAAGTTGCCCTTGTATTTTTGGAAAGTCTTGTCGTCGGGCAGTTCGATGAACTTCTTGTTGTCGCCTTGGACGGGGTAGGGATAGAAGTAATCGTCAAAATGCACGCCGTCGATGTCGTAACGTTTTACTACATCGACGATTATCTTGATGAGGTACTCGCGCACTTCGGGGATTCCCGGGTCAAAATATTTGCTGCCGCCGTATGTGAAAAACCATTCGGGCTTTGTGTTGGAGATGTGGTTGGCGCAGACGTCGGCGTATTGTATCGTTGCCACCGCCCTGAACGGATTGAACCAAGCGTGAAACTCCATTTTCTGCGAGTGGGTGCGCTCCACCATAAATGTCAGCGGGTCAAATTCGGGGATTGGTGCGCGTCCCTGTTTGCCGGTGAGCCACTCGCTCCACGGCTCGTATGGCGACTTGTAGAATGCGTCGGCGGCGGGTCGCACTTGGAACACGACGGCGTTGTATCCGGCGTTTTTGTATTGGGATAGGAGCGTTATGTAATTGTTTTTCAACGTGCTTGCATCGGTGGTCGCCTTTTGCGGATAGTCGATGCGCTTTGTGGTCGCCACCCACACCCCGCGAAATTCCCTCAGCGTGTCGGGGAAGTTTTGGGCGATGGCGGTGGTAGCCATAATGAGCAAAGTCAATAGTATCGGGAATCTTTTCATTTTTTTGATGATTAATTGTTTTTACAAAAGTAGTGTTTTTTATTTTTTTGTGCAAATTTTTTCGTGTTACCTATTGAACCTTACATTTTTTTTGTAATTTTACCACTTGAATCTTACAAGATTTGACTGATTTTACCTATTGAATCTTACAAGATTTTGGAGTTTTTACCTATTGAACCTTACATTGTATGATACAACGCGCTTTGCTGCAACAACTTAGAGATTGGCGTAAAAATCCCGACCGAAAACCGCTTATACTTCGCGGCGCGAGGCAGACGGGAAAGTCAACTCTTGTAGATATTTTTTCAAAGGATTTCGATGTCTATCTTCATCTCAACCTTGATGATGAGGACGATAGGATGCTTTTTGAAAAGTACAAAAGCATCGACAAATTGGTTGACGCGATTTATGTGCATTGCAACCAACGGAAATCCGATGCGCCGACGTTGCTTTTCATCGACGAAATCCAAAATTCGCCACAGGCTGTTATGATGTTGAGATTTTTTTATGAAAAGGCAAATTATCTTTATGTCATCTGCGCCGGTTCTCTGTTGGAAAGTCTTATCGGAAACAGGATTTCTTTTCCGGTGGGACGGGTTCAGTATGCGGCGGTAAGGCCGTGTTCGTTCTTGGAGTTCCTGTCGGCTATGGGCGGAGATTTTGACAAGGAACTAATTGAAAATCAGACCGCCGACTTGGCACACGACAGGATTATGTCGGCTTTTAGAAACTATTGCATCGTGGGTGGAATGCCCGCCGCCGTCAATTGTTATTCTCAAAATAATGACATCCTCGCCGCCGATGATGTTTACGAAACTCTCATCACTTCTTACAGCGACGACGTGGAGAAGTATGCGCCCACCGACACGATGGCGAAGGTGTTGCGTTTCATAATCACCAATGGTTGGAAGTTTGGCGGCGAGACAATCACCTTTGAGCGGTTTGCCAATTCGCCTTACAAAACCCGCGAAATGAGCGAGGCGTTCCAAGTCATTGAAAAATCAATGCTTTTGGAACTCGCGTACCCTGTGGTATCGGCAGAAATGCCGCTATTGCCGGCTTTTACGCGGCGTCCAAAACTCCTGTGGCTCGACACGGGCATCATCAATTATGTCGCGCAGATACGCCGCGAGGTTTTTTCGGTGGATAATATTCAGGACGTTTGGCGTGGGCGTATTGCGGAACATATTGTCGCGCAGGAACTTGTCGCTTACAATAACAAGTTTTCCGCCAAGCGCAATTTTTGGGTCAATCCCAAAAACGGCGCTACATCCGAGGTAGATTTTGTATATCCGTTCCAAGGGCTTTGCATTCCGATAGAGGTGAAGTCGGGCGTCAATGCGCATCTGAAATCGTTGCAGGTCTTTATGGAAGGTGCGCCGCACGGCATTGCGGTCAGGGTTTGGAGCAAGCCGTTGGAAATCAATGACCTCACCACCAAAGCCGGCAAGCCTTTCAAGTTGATTAACCTGCCGTTCTATTATGTTTCGGAAATAGATAAAATTTTGGCGCGGGAGGTGTGATGCAATTTAATTGTTCCGTGCAACCTTCGGATTCAAAAAAGTTTTTTATATTTGCGGAAACATTAACGGTATTGTTTTACTAAATTGAAATATGCCTAATCCGATAAAAATATTAGACCAAGACTATACAACGTGGATAGCCGAACTGAGTTCCCGTTACCGCAGAAGCCAAATTAAGGCGGCGGTAAAGGTCAACAGCGAAATGATGCAATATTATTGGGAACTTGGAAGGGATATTGTTGAAAAAAAAGCGGAAAGCAAATGGGGCAGTGGTTTTATGAAAAACCTCAGCCGAGATTTGCGTGAACTTAACCCCGATGCGACTTGTTTTTCGGAAACTAACATAATGTATATGAAGAAGTTTTACCTTCTGTACCAATCTTATGTTATAATTTCTCCACAAGTTGTGGGTAATTTAGAAAAACTACAAACAGAGTGCTCAGACAAGACATTATTGAAAAAAAATATAAATAATCCACAACTTGTGGGTTATTTTGATAATTTACAATTTACACAACAAGTTGTGGAGCAAATTAAACGTGATTTGTTCGCTATGCCTTGGGGACATCATCGTTATATCATTGACAAATTTTTCTGTCAGCCAGACAAAGCCCTTTTCTTTGTCCATCAGACGGTTCAAAACGGTTGGAGTCGCAATGTACTATTGAATTTCATCGACACAGACCTTTATGAACGGCAGGGGAAGGCGTTGACAAATTTTAAGAACACGTTGCCCGACGAGACGAGCGACCTCGCTCAGGAACTTACAAAAGACCCTTATAATTTTGCTTTTACAGGCATTACGGGCAAATACAATGAACGTTTGCTCAAAGATGCCTTGCTCAACAATATTACTAATTTTTTAATTGAGTTGGGCACAGGATTCGCTTACGTCGGCAAGGAGTATCGCATAGTGTCGGGCGAAAGGGAAAATTTCATCGATCTTTTGTTTTATAACCTCAATCTGTCGTGCTACGTTGTGATTGAGGTAAAAATCGGACAATTTGAGTTTGCCGATATAGGGAAAATTGGCGGCTATGTTGTAACCTGCAACCACACATTGCGCAAGAAAGGTCGCGACAATCCGACTATTGGCCTATTGATATGCAAGGAAAAAGACAGAATACAGGCTCAATACGCCCTCGAATCGAGTAGTCAGCCTATTGGCATTTCTGAATTTGAATTGGAGAAATTCTATCCCGAAAAAATTGAAGGTACGATCCCTACAATTGAAGAGATAGAGCGTGGACTTGAATCTTTATCGAAATCCAACGCTGACGATAAATAATAATAAAATCATTATGAAAAAACTCATCACCCTCATATTCCTCCTTCTCGCCATCCTTCCTGCCGTGGCGCAGAGCAACGACAATGTGCAACTCGCGTATTCCTATTACAACAACAAGGAGTACGACAAGGCGTCGTACTTGTTTGAGGAGTTGTTCAATCAGAGCAAGTCGCGGTCGTATTTCAATTATTACATCAATTGCCTGTTGCGCACGGAGCAGTTTGAAAAGGCGGAGAAGGCGGCGAAAAAACAGGCTTCCGCAGCCAAAAACGACCCTTGCTACCGCATTGTGCTTGGCTACGTCTATAAGCAGCAGCAAAAGCCCGACAAGGCTCAGGCGGAGTACGACGGCGTAATCTCCTCGATGCGCGCCGACCGAAACACCATCATCACGGCTACCAACCAATTCCTGACTTTCGGCGAAAACGAATATGCCGAGAAGACGCTCTTGAAGGGCCGCGAAATCACCGGCAACGACTTCAACACTGAACTTTTTTCGGTGTATGCAAGTTCGCGAAATTTCAAGATGATGGCGCAGACGGGACTTGACATCGTTGACAAGGATCCGTCGGAGATTTTCACGGTGGAAAATATGTATCAGTATTACATCAACAACGACATCAACGACGAATTTTACGAAATACTCCGCTCCACACTCATGCAACGCATCCAACAAAAACCGTCCACGCATTATTCGGAGATAATGATTTGGCTGTTGGTGCAAAAAAAGAACTTCAAGAGCGCAATCGTGCAGGCGAAGGCTCTCGACAAGAGGCTCAACGAAACTGGGCAGCGGCTCATTGCCATCGGCGATCAGGCATTGCTGTCCAAAGACTACGCGGCGGCTGCCGACGCCTACAAATACGTTTTGGCTAAGGGCAAGGAATGTCCATTCCATCAGAGGGCTACATTCGGCACATTGACCTCTATGTACCAACAGATAGAGGGCGGCGAGATTACCGACATCGAGCAGATAAAATATTTGGAGACGCAGTATGCCGCCACTTTTGAGGAGTTTGGCTACAACAGCCGCACCGTCGCCGAAATCCGCAATTACGCCCGCATAGAGACTTATTACCTCGACAAGCCCGACTCTGCGCGTGCCATCATTGAGCGTGCGTTGAAGGCTCAGGGTGTCAATTACACCACCAAGGCGACCCTCACCCTCGAACTCGGCGACATTCAGTTTTACGAGGGCGATGTTTGGGATGCGCTGATGACCTACGCAAAGGTTGAGAACGACAACAAGCAAAACGAATACGGCGACGAGGCCAAATTCCGCAAGGCGCGTGTGGCGTATTACACGGGCAATTTCAAGTGGGCTGCATCGCAACTCGACGTCCTCAAAGCCGCCACCACAAAACTCGTTGCCAACGACGCGATGGAACTTTCGCTCCTAATCGCCGACAATGCCGAGCGCGAAAATTCCATCCCCGGTGACACCACCGCACTCATCGCCGAGAATGCGCTTTCGTCGCCCGACCTCCGCATCTACGCCCGCGCCGATATGTACCGTCAGCAAAACCAACTCCAAAAATCGTTGCTTTCGCTCGACAGCATCATCACCATCCACAAGACTTCACCGCTCGTGGATGAGGCGTTGTTTATGAAGGCGCAGATATTTGCCAAGCAGCACAATTACGACACTGCGGCGGTGTATTACAAGAAGGTCGCCGACGATTATTCCTACGACATCCTCGCCGACAAGGCTTGTTATTATTATGCAAAAATAGCCGAGGAACACCTCTCGGACGTTGCCGCCGCCAAGGAATATTATATGCGCATCCTCGCCGACTATCCGGGCAGCGTCTATGCCGTGGAGGCGCGTGAGAGGTACAGGGCGTTGCAGGGAATCTAATTGCTATTTACATATAACCCGCCAGACCAGACACTTTCGTGATGGCAAATTCCATGTTGGGGCGGAGTTCGTTGAGGAGTATCGCGGCGTGGGGGATGTCCTTTTTTTCATAATACAATAGGCACAGCCACGCTTTGGCGGTGATTTGCTCCTCGAAGAGGTGTTTTTGGACGGCGAGTTGGTAGGTTTCAATTATTTTTTGCTCGGCGTCGTCATAATTCTTGCGCATCAGGTCCAATACTCCCGAATGTAGCATCAGCGAAAGTTTTGCCGCGTCCGTGGTGGCTTTGGATATTGCGTTCTGCATATCGGCTTCAAAGAGGGCGAAGTCGTTGTTGTTCCAATGAAGGAGCGCACGCGTGCCAAGCGCATCCGAGAGCAACGCCTGGTCATTGTCCTTGTCGGAAGTCTTGACCGCAAAATCAAGGAACTCCATGCAAAAATCGCAAACCCTTCCCGTCTTGCCTTTCACTTCGATGGTGTCATTGAGGTGTGCCTCGTTGTGCATCAGTTTGGTAGCCAATAGGAAATGGCAGTGCGCCATCGTGTTCCATTGGTCGTGCTCGGCAAGCAGGCGCAGCGATTTGTAGAACGATTCTATCGCATTGGCGGGCTCCCAGATGTAGGTGTAGATGCAACCGATGAGGTTGTTGATTTTAGCCTGCGCCTCGTATGCGTGGCGGCTGTTGAGCAGCGATTGAGCCACGTTGATGCACGATTTGGCGGACTGGATGTTTTGCTTGTTGACGTAGTGCATCGCGAGGAAGTCGAGTGTCGCCAGCATTTCGTCGAGTATGTCCACGTCCTTGTATTGTGTGTACGCGAGGTCAAAATATTTGACGGCGTCGTCGCTGCCGCCAGCCATCAGACATTTGGCGATGTTGAGGGCTGTGCGGGCAATTTCGGCGGGGTCGGCGTGTTCCTTTTGGAGCATATCGAGTGCCGAGCGGTAGCAAGCCGCCGCATCGTCCACGCGCCCAATTTTCTCGAGCATCAGAGCCTCGTTGTTGAGGTTGTTATACATGCCGTCAAGGTCATTGACCTCCTTGTAGCAATTGTATGCGCGGTGGTAAAATTGACTTGCCGTCTTCATCTGACCGATGGTGTCGTATGCAAATCCGATGTTGTTGGACACGAAACCCTGTTGCCAGTAGTCGTTGGTGTCCTGGTAGATTCGTAGTGCGGCGTAATAATTTTCGAGCGAGTCAAAGTATTTTTTCTGTTCGAGCAGACGCTCGGCGAGGGTGTAATAGAGCCGCGCAAGGAGAGCCTTGTTTTCGGTGGTTTCCTTGATGTCGTTGATGGCTTTTATTTTGTATTCAATGCCTTCCTTGGTGTTTTTGCGCCAGCACTCAAAGTCGCCGAGGTCGCTTGTTGCAGCCGCACGGAGGTCTTTGTCGTTCATCTTTTCCAACGACGCCATTACAATCTCAAACATTTTGGTGGCTTCCTGCTCCTTGGAATCCTGCATATATGATTTGCCGGCGAGGATTCTGTTTTCCACGCTGTAATCGATATTGTCCTCTGCAAAAACATCCGCAAGGTGCTTGTAACACTCCGTCGCGTCATTGTTTTGACCGAGTTCGAGGTGCAGCTCCGCCATCGTCTGGTAAATTTCGCCGTATGTGTCGTCAAGGTCGAGGTCGTGGTCGGTGTATATTGCCGTCGCCTTTTTGAACAATGAAATCGCCTCCTCGTATCGTTCGTCTTCCTCCGCCAGCAATGCGAGCATCTTGACGATGTCGGGCTGGAGCTGGTAGTTGCCGGATTCTTCGAGGGCGGCGAGGGCGTCGCGGAGAGCCTTGGATGCCCCGGCGTCGTCTTCGAGGTCGTGCATGTTGGCTGCGGCGTTGCGGAGCATCATCGCCTCATCGTCAAGGATATTGAGCTGTCTGAAAAGCCGTGCAGCCTCGATATTGAGGTCGCGGCTGTCAGCAAGGCGATCCTGCGCCTGATAATTGGTGGCTTGACGTGCGAGGTGGTTGGCGAGCTGGAGGTTGTCATTGAGCCTGCGGTCTATCGCAATTGCCTTGTCAGCCATCTCCACTGCCTTGTCGAATTGCCCGAGTGAAAAATATGTGCCTGATATGTTGCCGTATGAAATGGCTGTATTGATCTGGTGATTGCTCTTGATGTCTTGTTCGAGCGCCTTCTCATAGTGCGACAACGCCATTTCAAAGTCGCCCTTCGCAAAATACAGCCCGCCAAAAGTATTGTTGACGCTGCCCGCCATCGATTCTTTGATTTTGTCAACGGGCATTGCCTCCGCTTCGAGGAGCTTCTGAATGCCCTCGTCGATGCGGTCGGTGAAGCTGCACATGCTTGCGATGTTTATCAGGTCGCAATAGACATTGATGTCGTCGTTGTTGCGGCGGTCTATTTCGAGCGATTGCTTGTAAAAAGTAAGCGCGTCTTCATATTCGCCCACCTGCTGGTGGTATTCTCCAAAACTCGAATTTGCGTATGCCAAAGCCCAATTGCTGCCAATTGCGGTGGCTGTGGTCATTGCCTCGTTGAGATATTTTTCGGCTTGTGCGGAATTGCCCTTGTAGATGTTGGCGGAGCCGAGTCCGATGTATGCGCCGAGCATCTTGCTGAGTATGTTGAGCGGCTTGGCGGCGGCGAGCGCATCCTCAAAATGCTTGATTGCGCCGTCGTAATTGCTTGTGTCGCAGAGCAGGTTGCCGATATTGATGTGCAGCGCGGAGAATCCCGGCGTGTCGTTGATTTGCAGCATCAATTGCTCGGCTTTCAGGTAATGCTCGAGAGCCTTGTCGTTTTCGTGGTTGTTTTGGTAATATGACGCGAGGGCGGCGTGTGCGCGGGCTTCAAGGCGCGGGTCGTCGATGTCCTGGAGCATCTTGAGCGCGAGCATTGCCTCCACTTTTGCCCTGTCCATGTCAAAAATTGACTTGTGCGACTGCGTCATCACGATGAGCGCCTGGCATTGGGCCTTTTTGTCGAGGTCTTTTTCCGCCGATTCGTAGGCGATGTTGGCGAGTACGAGAGCCTTCTTGTGGTCGGGATGCTCGTTGAGCAGCGATGCAAATATGCAGGCGTATTGGCGCATTGCGGACGTATTGTTGGCATCGTAACGCTCCACGGTGTCCAATGCGTCGTTGAGGCAGCGGTCGCTGGTCTCAAAATCCTGCAACATGCCTGCCGCGTATCCCTGTCGGTACAATGCCTCGTGGTATGTGCGGTGGTCGCCGTCTTCGCCAGCCGATTGGTAGAGCTGCGAGGCGGTGTCGTATGCGTCCTTGTACATTCCGAGGAATATCTGCGCGTCGCACTTGTATTTGAGCGCCGTCCTGCGGAGTCGGCGGTTGGTGTCGGGCAGGGTGTCGAGTATGTGCTGCGCGTTGAGGAGCAACTGGTGCATCTGGTATTTTTGCGCAAGCGGCTCGAGTATTTCGTCGGCGTGTTCGATGTTGTCGGCATTGATGAGCAATGACGCCGGGCTTGGAGCAGCCGCTTGTGGCGTGTTGCCGGGCATAATGTCGCGTATTGCCTGTGCGAGAGCCTCGTCATTGACGGCAGAAATAATTGCAGGCGCAATGCGGGCGAGCCTTGCCGCCGATTCTTCGTCAACGATGTGGTGCTTGGCGTGGTTGCGGCAGAGTTGCAGGTATGTCTGGGCGTTGAGCTCGTTGGGATTTTGGTCTGCCGATTCGATTAACCTCTCGATGCGGAGTGCCTCTACTGCCTCGATTGGGATGGGATTGTCGAGCAGTTCGGTGGATGAGGCGTTGTCGGCGAGCGTCCATCTTCCATTTTCTACCGTCAATGCGCCCGATTCGCGGAGCATCGCAATTGTCTCACGCAAAAATAGTTGCACGCCGCCGGTGAAGGAGTACAGCTTGTTGGCGAAGTTGGACGGGAAGTTGTTGGGCGACATTGTAAAGGCAATTGTGGTTGCAATGTCGGCGAGCGTCATTGGCTTTACCTCAATGTCTGTGAATGTGACGGTTGCTTTTGAGAGCAATCCCTTGATTTCGGTGAGCGCGGGCATCAGCATCGAGGGCTGTGCCGCAATGCCGCCGTTGGTGTACGCCAATACGAGCATATAGTGCAGGCTTGATGACAGCAATGTCTGCACCAATTCGCGCAAACCGTTGAGCTGTACCTCGTTGCAGTCTTGGATTTCGTCTATGACAATTACGGCATAGCAATCCCCGGGCAGCGATGCGATGTCGCCGCCATCCACAAAGTGTATGAAGCCTTGCTTGAACTGCCGCCCTGACAAGAAGCTGTAACGCTCCACCATGCCCTCGGACGAGAGTTTTGCCCGGAGGGTCTTGATGAGCGCAGACTTGCCCACGCCCTTGGCGCCGCTGATGAACAACGCCCGGTTGTTGCCTTCTACAACATCCTCAAAGGCATCGCACGCCGCGCTGAGTGCCACTTCATTGCCATGGAATTTTTCTTCCTGCATATATCTCTAACTGGTTGGTAATTTGATTGTTGTTGCCATCCGTGCCCATCTGCAACAAACTGCAAAATTATGGAATCGTCGTGAATGTTGCAAATTTTTTTTCGTGGAGACGTTATTTTTTTGTAAACTTGCACTTTAGTTTTTATAATTAATTTGTGCTGATGAAAACAATTACCAAAATAATCATTGCAGTGGCGGCCTTGCTGATTGTAATTGGCTGCATAGCTGGATATTATGTATATCAGATGATTTACGCGCCCAATATCTCGGTGCGTGACGTGCAGTACCTCTACATCCGCAACGACGCGGATTTTGAGCAGGTGAAGCGCGATTTGTACGCCAATTTTGTGGTGGACGACAAGGAGGCGTTTGAGCGCGTAGCGGAGTTGAAGCATTATGACGGCAATGTCAAGCCCGGACGTTACCGCATCAAAAAATCCATGAGCAACAATGAGTTAATCAATATGTTGCGTTCGGGCGCACAGGAGCCGGTGCAATTGCGCATCAACAACATCCGCACCTTCCCTCAGCTCTGCGGCAAGGTGGCGGCTCAGATAGACGTGGACAGCGCGACGCTCTGCAACCTTCTGCTTGATGGCGACGCACTGCAAAAATACGGTTTTGATTCCAAGACTGGCGTCGCGATGTTCATCCCCGATACTTACGAGATGTATTGGAATACCACGGAGCGCGGTTTTGTGGACAAGATGTATGTCAATTACAAAAATTATTGGAACGAATCGCGTCTCAAAAAAGCCAAGGCTCTCAACCTGACGCAGATACAGGTTTCTACATTGGCGTCAATAGTACAATGCGAACAATCGGTGCACCGCGAGGAGCAGCCCACAATTGCGGGTCTGTATCTTAACCGTCTGCGCACCGGCATGGCGTTGCAGAGCGACCCGACGGTGGTATTCGCAATTGGTGATTTTAGCATCAGGCGCGTAACTGGCGCAATGCTCGAGGTGGATTCGCCTTACAACACCTACAAAAACGTCGGACTCCCGCCCTCGCCAATCACCTTCCCCGAAAAGAGCGCACTTGACGCCGTGCTCGATTATGACCACAACGATTACATCTATATGTGCGCCAAAGCTGATTTCAGCGGCAAACACAGCTTTGCCAAGACGTATTCGCAGCATCTGCAAAACGCCAAAGAATACCGCAAGGCATTGGACAAGAGGGGGATAAAGTAGTTGAGAGTTGAGAATTAAAAATTGAGAATTGAAAATTGAAAATGGAGAATTGAGAATTGAGAATTGAGAATTGAAAAATAAAAAATTGAAATTTTCATCTTGCCACGAGTGTATCGATATACACCGTATTCGCTGAAAAATATCCGGCGGTTTTTAGTTTGGGATTGTGGGTGATAACGACGGAGATGTTGGTGTGGAGGTTACCGTGCGCCTCGTCAAAATATCCGCCCGACCAATGCGTCTCCGCCAAAAGTGAGCGCAGGTAATTTTCGTAGGCGGCATCAATACTGTATTTGCGCTCAACTATCTGAGTGCCAACAGGAAAAACTGTTTCTGAAACTTTGGGCGCAAAGAGTTGCGACACGTCCACCGTTG
>JAEEGK010006317.1_pt1 | contig 28541 bp, 12 predicted proteins | sample 8958771 | NCBI WGS metagenome assembly JAEEGK01 (sample SAMN16246547, study PRJNA631951) | gut metagenome | biome: gut microbiome; feature: rumen; material: SC-attached | host: Bos | place: Iran: Karaj | collected 2018-10 | reverse complement strand
TCTTTCATTTTATCTATTATTTCTTTTTCCCATTTTAATAATTTTTTTCCTTTAACTATTATTTCACTTAAATCTCTTTTTTTTTTTTTTTTGGTTTTGGTATTTCTGATGAAGAAAATTTTTTTTTTATATTTAATCTTTGTAATTTTGTTATTGGTTTTGGAATATCTGGTTTTCTAACATATAAATTATTATTTTTTACTTTATTAAGATGATCATTAAATGTTTTATCTTTTCTTAAACATTTATCAAAATGAAATTTCATTTTATCATATTTATCATTAAAATATGTATTACTCTCATTTCTACTTTCTTTTTTTAATCTAAATTTTTCTATATTTGAAGAATAAATTAATAAATGACTTTTTGGTCGATGAATTATTTTTTCTAATTTTTCTTCTAATTTTTCTGTATTTTTTTGATAATTTAAATATGAAGTTAAATTATTTTCTTGATTTGCTAATGAATGATTTAATTCATCTAAAAAATTAATTTTTTTTTTATTTTTTGATAGTTCTTCATCTTCTTTATTTTTTTCTATTCTTGCTTTAAATTTATCAAATAACATTATAATTTCTTGCCTATTTAATTGTTGTCTTACTTTTAAATCAGATTGAACTGATAATGTATTATTTTTTTTAGATCTACATAATTTCTTTTTTTTCATTAATGGAAGAAAAAAACTTTTATTATGACTTTTTTTTGGTTTATGCCAATAAAATTCTTTTAATGTCATATTTTCTTCTAATTTTGTTAAAAATTTTCCAAAACAAAATGGTTGCTCATCACATGATTGTTTAAAGTAATTTTTTGGATTTGAAAAAAAATCATTAATAAATTCTTTATATTTTCTATTACTATTGTTATCAATATTTATTTTATGTGCTATTTTTACAAGTTTTTTCATTTTTTATTTTTAAATATTAAAGAATAAATAAATAAATAAAAGTTATTTAAAATTTAAAGGTTACATTTTTAAATTTGTTACACTAAAATTTAAAATAAATAAATAAACCAATAAATAAATAAATAAATATAAATACATATTTTTACAATTACAAAAATATTAAAAACTCTTTTGATCATCTTTTTAAAATATATAATTTAAAGAAGATTTTTTACCATATTTAAGATTCAATTTCATTTTTTCAGCTCTTAATAAATCTTCTCTTAATTTTAATTTGATATTTTTTATTTCTATTTTTTGTTTTTCATTAAAGAATTTATTTTTTTTTTTTTCTTGAGTATAATCCCAATAATTGTTATATATTTGTTTATAAATTTCATTTTGATTTAATTGTTTTATTTCATATCTTCCATTTCTTTTAATTTCAATTGTTTTATCAATAATATCATTTACATTACTTTTAAAAGAACTAGTTAAAAGAGGAAAATAATGCCAATCTTTAATTAATTCTTTAAGTTTATAATTTGTATTATTATTCTTTTCTTCAATTTCAAATATTCTTCTATTAATACTTTTTCTTCTTTTTAAAAAAGAATCTGTTATTGATAAATTTGTATTATCTATATTTTGACTAGGATTAGAAAATGATTGTGTTTTATTATAATCAATAGAATTAAAATCAAATATTTTTTTTGGATTACTATAATTGCTTTGTTGTAAAATTTCACTTTTTAAACATAATCTAATATTTCTACTTTTATAAGGTTCTTTTAAATTATTTGAAAAATAATTTTTTTCAAAATTTTTATAAGAAGTTGTTATGATTTTTTCATTTGAATATTCTCTATTATTCGTCATAAATAAATTAGATGTATCTTCTGTATTATTTATTGTATTTGTTTTATCTGATGAAGTATTTAAATTTGAAATATTAGTTTGATTTAAACTTCTATTTTTTTTACTTTTTGAAATATATGAAATTATTTTTTTTGGTTCATTAATTTTGTTAGACAAAGTTCTCTCTGTTAAATCTAATTGTTCTAAACTTTCATATTTTTCTATTGGAATTTTCTTTTTAGGCATTATATTCCTTGATTTAATAAATTTCTTTTTCTTTTTTGGAATATCATCATTAGTACTTAAATCTTCATAATTTTGGATTTTTGTTTTTTTAAATATTGAATCAATGTCTTTTTTTCGATTTTTCAAAATCGAGAATAAAGATTTTTCTTTTAATGAATTCGTTAATTTTATTTGGGGAACTTTTATATTATTAAAAGTTGAATAAAGATAATATTTATTTTTTTTCGATATTATTGTATCATTTTCATTTTCCATCTTTTTAATTATTAATTTAAATAAATAGAACAATCATTTTATATAATATATAAAAAGAATATCAAAATAAAATTAGTTATTTATTCTTCACAAATTATTTTTAATTATTTAAAAATAAATTTTTTAAATTTTAAATTTATAAACAATAATTATTTCTAAAGAGTTTATATACACATAATAATATTTTTTAATATATTGTTTATAAATAAATAGATAAATATATTTTAATAGTCTAATTTTTAATTTTTATTATTTTATTATTAATTAAAATACATTTTTTTAGTTATTTATAATTTTTGTAAGTTTAATGGGTATTTATTTTTTTATTAATTTTTTTTAGAAATTGATGATGAAAAAGAAAGGATAAAAATGATGTTTGATAATTTAGTAATAGTATTTAAAAAAGAAGTAGAGAAATTAAATAATTTTATAAATGAAATGAATGAAGAATTAAATTCCCAAACATTAAAATTAAATTTAACTGTTGAAAAAGCAGAAAATTCATTTCAACAATATGAATTATTATATTACGAAATTGGAACTTTAAAAAAAAATTTATTAGAAAAAGCAAAAGAAAATACAAAAGAAAACTTAGATAAAATATCTAAAATAAAAAAACCAAATGAGGCAATTTATTTATTAATGAATATGTTTATAAAAATTATATCAAAAGAAACAGACAATAATTTATCATGGGATTTTATACAAAAAAATTTATCATATGAAAATTATTCTTCTTATCTTTTATCTTTATCAAAATCGGTTAATGTTGAAATGAGTAAAAAAGATTTAGATGAAGCAATGCCTTTTTTAGTTAATTATGAAAAATTAAAATTACCTATTAAAGAATTAGGAGAAGAATATTTACCAATATTAAATTTTATTAAATCTAGTGTTGAATATAATGTTAAATTAAATATTATAAAAGATTTATTTAACTCTAATTTGAATAAAAATAAAAAAATTAATTCTATTCAAGTTGAAGTTAATAAAGTAAATGATTTATTACAAAAATGTTTATCCTTATTAGAAGAAATGAATAATGAATTAAATGAACTTTTAAAACTTAAAGAAAAAGATTTAAATGAATATAAAAAATATAAATTACATATTCTTCAAAAATATAATTTATCTGAAAAATATAATGTAATATTAGAAATAAGTAGAAATCAAAATAAAGAGAAATATATAATTAGATTAAAAACAAAATTTAAAAAAAGAGAAGAATTTATTGAACAATTACTTAAAAGTAGTTCATTATATTTATCAAAGAAAAAAGAAGAATTAAACAAAAGTTTAATTTTATATTTACTGAATAATGAAGAAAAAATAGATAATATAATAAGAATAGATAGTAAAAAATTAAAATACCCAATTAAAAAATTTAAACCATTAAATTATTTAGGAATTTCAAAAATAAAAACAAGAAGTTTCATTGGAAATAATAATATAACAAAAAGTGAAAGTTCAAATAAAACATGTTCTCTAATTTTTCAAAATAATAATATTTTATCACCTAAAAGTGAAAAGAAAAAACAAAAGAAAACAAATAAAGAAAGTGAAACTGATATTCACAATTATACAAATAAAGAATCTAATATTGATAATTCTGATAAAAATTCAAATGATGTTGAATATAATAATACAGGTAATCTTACATTAGATAATCAAACAAGAACTAGAAAAAGTCCTTTATTAATGGAAGATGATAAAGAAGGTATATATAGTTATTATTGTTGTAAATTATTTAATTAAATATATAATATTTTATAATTATTAAATTATATAATTATAATAATATTTAATACTTTTTTCAAAAAAATAAAAAAAAATAAAAAAATTTTTTAAAAAATGATAAATAATAAAAAAAACATTAAATAAAAAATAAATAAATTACTTTCCCAAAATTTTACTATTATCAATTTTCCAAAAACCAAAATTATAAAAAGTTATCATAGCAAAATAATCTCTAAAAAAGCTTATAGTAGCAGTAACAACAACTAATTTAGAACCAGGAACTTCTTTCCAATTAACAGGAACTTCCTTAACAAGTATATTACACTTTCTGCAAATATAAAGCATTTCAACATCAAAAGCCCATCTTACAATATGCATATTATTAAAAATAACTCTAGCAGCTTTTCTAGTAAATAATTTAAAACCACATTGAGTATCTTTAATACCTTTAACACCAATTAATTCTTGTACAATAATATTATTAACAACACCCATAATATTTCTATACCAAACTCTTTCTACATTTTCTAATATAATTTTCCTTGATCCAATTGCTAAACAAAAATCATTTTCTTTTGCATTTGACATTAATTTTTCATAATCTTTTATATCTGTTGCTCCATCAGAATCTAACATTAAAACATATTCTCCTCTTATGAAATTCATTCCTGTTTTAACTGCATAACCTTTTCCTCCATTTTTAGCATATGTAACACCTATAATTTTTGTATTTGAATATTTTTGAATTAATAGTTTTATTATTTCAAATGTATTATCTTTTGAACCATCATTTACTATTATTATTTCATATTCTATTTTTAAGGAATTAAAATATGTTATTGTTCTATCTACTGCACTTTCTAATCTATCTTTCTCATTGTATGCTGGGAAAACTAATGATAAAAAAATGTTGTCTTGAGATTTTTCTGATGATAATGGAAGAGTTGGATATTTAAATTCACCTTCTTGATTATATGTGTGTGGTTCGAAATTTGGATTTGATTTTTTTTCTGAGTATTCTTTGTGTGCTGTGTATATAAATATTAGGTAGATTATGAGTATAAGTATAAGGGATAAGAGGATAAAGGTTAATATTCCCATTTTTTTTATTTTTTTTATGATTTTTTTATTTTTTTTAAAGTTTATTATTTTTGGGGAATTTTTTTTTTTTTGGATATTTTTTGAGATAATATATTTTAAACAGGAGGTATTATCCCAATTATATATTATTTATTTTAAGATAGATAGATTAAAAATAATTTTCTTAGTAATATTATAGATTATTTATTTTTTTATTATTGAAAAAAATAGAGATTTTATTATAGGTCATTGAATACTTAATTTAGAGGTTATAATAAAGAATTATTATATTTCAAAATAATAATATTAATAATAAAAAATTAATTCTATTAATATTTCTATTACAAAATTCCAGGTAAATATGCAAAATTCAATTGAAAAAAATAAATCCATTCATAAAAATATTGATAAATAGAAAATTAGAATGACAAGAACTAACAAAATGGAATAGAAATAATAAAAAATAGAAATCCAAAAGTATTGATCTTTTTATATATAATTTAATGAATGTTTATTCAAATAGAGTTAATAAATTAATGAATAAATTTTTATTTATAGGTAAATTAAGTCAATTAAATGAAAAATATAATTAAAATATTGATAACTCTCTAAAAGATATGATGAGTATAAATAAATTAATGAATTTTATTCAAGTGATAACTTAAAGGTTTAACTATTTTTTCATATAAAAAAAATTAAAAAATAAGATTTAGAAGATAAATATATTATTTTAAATGAAAGTGAATTTAAATATAAATACAATCAAGTTTTTAACTTATTTTAATAAATATTCAAAATATAATATAAAATAATATTATGATTAAAATTTTAATTAATTAAAAAAAATTTTAAAAAAATATATATATGAGTAATTTAATCAATCATAAGAGAACAAGAAGAAATAAAAGAAATGATATATCAAATTCATATAGTGATGAAGATGATTATATATCTAAACAAAAAGAAAATATATTAGAAGAAAAAGATGAAATATTTAATCCAGATTTTAAATTAGACATTTTATTTCATCCAAATTTTAAATTAACTTCAAAAAAAGGACATTTTACATATTATTCTTCAGAAACAATATCAACAGGTGATTTTTATTTTGAAGTTGAAGTAACAAATTTAAATTTTGATATAAAATCATATATTAAATCAAAATGTATAAATGATGTACAAAAAAAATATTATAATCCCCTTTTAAAAAATATAAATTTATATTTACCAAATATAAGAATTGGAATAGTTAATTCAAAATGTGATTTAAAAATTCCAATTGGTGCATTTGGTAATTCATATTCTTATAGAGCAAATGATGGTTATTGTTTAAAAGGTGGAAAATATATATCAGGTAATAATATTTATAAAAATGGTGATATTATAGGTTGTTTAATTCATTTAAAACCGCCAAAACCAAAATTTTTAGAAAATAATATAAATAAAGAAAATGATTTAGAAGATATTTGTTATATTAAATATTATTTAAATGGAAATGAACAACCAATTAAAATAGAAGGGATTAAAGAAGGAAATTATTATATGGGTGTTACTTTATATAATTTTGCTGAGGTTTCTATTAATTTTTCTAAAAGAAAAATGAAATATCCTCCTAAAAATATTGAAGATGATATTAAATATATTTGTATTTGAAATTTTTTAATTTATGTTATTTATTATATTTTATAAATTTTTTAGAGTTGTTTTAATTTAAAAATTATATTTTATTATAAAATATAATTTAATTTATTTAATTTTTCATAAAATAAAAAAAGCATTTAATATTAATTTTAGAAAATATAATTAATAAAAAAGATAAAAAATAAAAATGCAAAAAAATGTAAGAAAAAAAACATTTTAATAAAATGTAGTATATATTTTATTCAAATTGTAAAAAATTAAACACTCAACATTATTTATCAAAAAGTTCACTAACAGATTATATTCCTTTAAAATCATTTTCCTTTTCAATAAATAACACATATGCATTATATGAAAATCAATTAATAACATGGATACCACAAACCCAAAATTTATATGATGACAATTTAGAATATTTATCATCAAATCCAATTACTTTTTCAAATTTTGGATTAAAAAAAATAAAAAGTATATCTTGTAATACAGATGTATGTCATGCAATAACTGAAGATGGTTGCATATTTTCATGGGGAAATGATATTGAAGAAAAAGGACTTCTTGGTTTAGGAGATAAAATTTTTCAAGTAAAAGTTCCTACTTTAAATCATAATTTAACTAAATTAAGAATTCAATTTATTTCTTTAAGTCAAAGTCATGCCGCTGGTTTAGATTATAAAAATAATTTATATACTTGGGGTGATGATTCTTATGGACAATGTGGATTAAATAATCATAATTGTAATTTAAATAATAATGATAATAATAATTTAGATTATCATAATTTATGTTGTTTTATTCCTAAGAAAATTGTTTTGAATTGTAGTTTTTTTGTTAAAAAAGTTCAATGTGGTAAATATTATACTGCTGGAATTAATAATGATGGTATTGCTTTTAAATTTGGAGTTATTAATTATAAACATTTTATAAAAAGAGATAATAATATTGTATTTTTTAATTTTAAAAATAATGAAAATTTTAATTTTACTAATTTAAATCCTGATAAAGTAAATGATATTTTTTGTGGAGAAGAATTACTTTGTTTTATTACTCAAAAAGGTGAAATGTATATTTATAATGAAATACAAGGATTATTTAAAATAAAAATAAATCAAGAATGTCATGAAAGTAGTTTAAATTATCAACAAAGACAAAATAATATAATTGATAATGTTAAATTTATTGATAGGACATTTTATGCTATTACAAAAAATAATTCAAGTATATATGAATTTATAAATTATTCATATAAAAATAATGATTTTGATTTTAATGATTATGTGCAAAATGAATATGATATAAATGAAAATATAAAATTATCAATGTTAAATCAACCTTATTATGTTAAAGTTATTTTCTTTAGAATTAAATGTTCTGATTATTTATTTAATGCATTAGAAGAAAAAGAAGAAAAAATATTTTATAAAAGACAACATCATAAAACATCAACTAATTTATCAATGACTAATCATAATTTTAATAATTTTAATCATACTTATGATTCATTTAATAATCAAAATATTACTTCAATGAGTAAAATAACTAAAATTTCAAATATGCTTAATAATATATTTGATAGGAAAATTGATAATATTATAAATAAAACTAGAGTAAATTTGAATTCAGAAAATACATTTTTATCTGGAAAAAAAAGAATTGAATTAATTAAAATTAATTTTCAAAATAATTCAGGAATTAGCTTTTTAGAAAATGAATCAATAAGTGAAATAAAAAGTTTTAATAATACTTTTAATTTATCAAGTAATATATTAAATATTCCAATTAATGAAAATTATATTCATGAAGAAGATAGAAAGATAAAAAATTCTGTTGATAAAGAAAGAAATAAATTTAAATCAAAAATTAATCAAATATTAAGTGAAGACAAAGAAAATAATAATAGTAATAATTCTAGAAATAATTTATTCAATAAAATTTTAAATGATGATGTTTTAAATTCTTCAATTAAAAAAAATCATGAAGAACATAATTCAATTAATGTTATAAATGGAAGGAATAATACAGAAAATATAATAAATGATAATGATAATCAAATTGAAAAAATAAAAGAAAAAATGAATAAATTAAGAAAAAATGTAATTGATGATTTTGAACAAAGAAAAAATGATTCAAATAAAAAAAGAGAAATATTAATAAATAATTTAAAAAATATTGATATTAATGATAATAAAGGTGATAATGGTGAAAATAAATCAAAAAATATTTTAGAAAAATTCAAAAATGAAATTGAAAAACAGAAAGAATTAAATGAAAAAAGTGAAATATTAAGAAAAGAAAATGAAAAAAGAGCAAAAGAAATTTCAAAAGAAATAAATATAAATAAAAATATGAATTATGATAATAATAAACATCATTTTATAAATAGAAACTTAAAAAAAAATAATGAGATTTTTAATAATCAAGATAATTCAAATGGTATTTCTCAAAGAAATTCAATAACAACAGGAGGTAAAAATGATGAAAATGATTTAAATATGAATATAAACAATAATGATTCTGGAAAAATAAATAACAATTTAAAAAATACTTTTAATGATTTAAAACAAAACAATAAAGATGATTTAGTAAATAAAATAAATAAAAAGAATATAGAAAATGGCTCAAATATTAATGAAAAAGATAATAATAATATTGAAAGAACATCTTTATTAAATGAAGAAAACAAGATTGATAATAATATTAGAAAGCGCTTTTTACAAAAAGAACAAAATAAAAAAGATAATAATAGTATTGAAAATTCATCTTTGCAAAATGATGAAAACAAAAAAGATAATAATAGTATGAAAAGAACATCTTTAGAAAAAAATGATATTAAAAAAGATAATAATAATATTGATAGTACTTCTTTATTAAATGATGAAAATTATAAAGATAATAATATAAATAAAAGACTATCTTTACAAAAAGATGAGAATAATAAAGATAATAATATTAATAAAAGACTATCTTTACAAAAAGATGAAAATAATAAAGATAATAATATTAATAAAAAACAATCTTTACAAAAAGATGAAAACAAAAAAGATTATAATAATAATGTTAAAAGACCATCTTTATTAAGTGAAGAAAACAAAAAAGATAATAATAATAATGTTAAAAGAACATCTTTATTAAGTGAAGAAAACAAAAAAGATAATAATAATAATGTTAAAAGACCATCTTTATTAAGTGAAGAAAACAAAAAAGATAATAAAGAAAAATTAAATAATGATTTTAGAACAACGAAAAAGTCATCTGATCTTAAAAAAGTTGAAAATAAAAAAAATAATAATGGTAGTGATGAAAAAAATGATGATAATTATCTTCAAAATAATAAACATTTAAAAGAAAATTTAAATCAAAAAAATGAAAATACTAAAAAAACATTCAATTCTCCTAAAAGTAAAAGAAATAATATTCAAGATGAAAAAGAAATAAATACTAAAACAACAGAGATTGAAAATAATAAAAAAGAAGAAAATAATAATCTTAAAAGCAAAAAAAATGAAAAAAATATTTTTAATGATAAAAATAATAATCTAGAAGAAGAAAATAATAATAAAAATAAGAATGAGAAAAATAAATTTCATAAAAAAATTGAATATAATAAAGATGAATTAAATAATAAAAATAACAAAACAAATAAAAATAATTTAGAACAAATTAAAGAATCTGAAAAAAAAAATGAAAATAATAATAAAAAAGATATTAATAATATTAATTTAGAAAATAATATACTTAATAAAGATAATAAAAAAGAAAAAAATAATGATACAAATAAAACACCAATTAACGATAATAATAATGAAAATACAAAAAATAAAAATATAAAAGATATTAATCATTTAAATATGAAAAGAAAAGAACAAAAGACAATGTCTCAAAGATTTGGTCATATTGAACCAATAAAATCAGAAGGATATAATAATAATGATATATCAGGTGATAATTTAATCAAATATATGGTTGGTCAAATAAATGGAAAAAGAAAATCTTCTTCAAATTATATGAATGATAATAATAAAAATTCTAATAAAAAAGAAAATAATAATAATAAAAATAATATAAATAAAGAAGATAATAAAAAAAGAATTGGATCTGAAAGAAATCCACATAAAAATATAAATTTATTAAATGAAAAAGATTTAAATAATAAATTAACTCATTCTCACAAAGAATCTCCTACTGAAAAAGAAAAAGAACATAATTCTAAAAAAATAGGAGGCAAAGGAGTATTTAAATCAAATTTATTAAATATATTAGAAAAGAAAAATAATGAAATTCATTCTAATGAAGATTTAGAAAATAATAATAATAGTAATAAAATTAATGACAATGATAATAATAATAATACAAAAAATCTAAATGATCAAAACAAAATATTAAAATCAGAAGAAAAACAATTAACAATTACTAATGAAAAGCCATTAAATCAAAAAGATAAAAATAAAAATGAAATAAAAGATGATAAAGAAAAAAATATAGAAAATAAAAATAATAATCCATCAATAAATATACCAAATAAAGAAAATTTATTATCAATAGATAATACAAGTTTAATGAAACATATATATAATCCTTCAGCAATAAATACACAAAAAGAATATTGTGAATTAGAACCAAAAGAACTTGAAGAAAGTTCAAATAATCTTTTTTCAATTAATAATTTTAATACTAGAACAAATAGAAGCAACAGTCTTTTTATTCCAAATGATCATAATAATATTTTGAATCATAATAAAATATCCTCAAAATTACATAATAATCCTTTAATTCAATTTAATATGCTTCATAATAATAAAAAAGATAATAAAAATGATAAAAATGAAAAAATAATAAATATTGATGATTTTATTAAAAATTCACATAATGATAATAATAGTAATGAATATGATACTTATAATATGAAAACAGAAGAAAATAAAAATAATGATGATGATTATTTCCAAGTCAAAATGAAAAATAATAATAATACAAATATTAATAATATTAATAATGCCTTGATGAATAATAATAAAAATAATCAAATTTTTTATCAAAATAACACTTTTAGACATAGTAAACAAAGTAATAATGATAAGAATTTAAATAAACATAATAATACTTTGTCTTTAAATACAAAAATTAATACTAATGATGACAAAGTAATGTTATCAAATAATGAAGAATATTTAAATAGTGATAAAAAAGGTAATGCAATTAGAACAGTTAACTCAATGAGAGCAAAAAAACCTTTAAAAATAATTGAACAAATAAAAAAAGAAAACAAAGAATGTAATGAAATAAATGAAAGTGAAAATAAAAAAAGAAATAGTGATTATAATATAAATCCATATATTAGAACTCAAAATAATAAAAATGAGAAAAAAAGTAAATCAAAGCAAATATTTAATCAATTAATATCATCTTCACCTAAACAAAAAATGAATACAACTGAAAATAAAAATATACTGAAAACTTCACCAAATAGAAAAAGTTCAAATAGAACAAAAAAAAAAAGTTCCCAAACATTAAATTCAAAATTTATAGTTAAAAATAATAATAATAAAGATAATAATAATAATAACAAAGATAATAATAATAATAACAAAGATAATAAAAATAATAAAGATAATAATAATGAAGATAATAATAATGAAGATGAAAAAATATTTCAATTATTAAAAGAAAAATATGTAGAATATTTAAAAAGAACTTTTGATGGAAATATACCAAAAATTACAAAAGAAGAGGAAAAATTAAATGAAGCATTATTAAGAAATTTAGCTAAAAAAGAATTACCAATTGAAAATGAAAATTTAGATAATATAAAATGCAGTAATGACATGAAAGCATTTTTAATTGAATCTATTAATAATTTTAAATTAGTTCAAATGAAAGATAAAATGAATGAAAATAATGGAAATCAAGTCAATAATATTCATCAAAAATTTGATCCTGCAAAATCAAATTTAATTGGTTTAATTTATTTAGATTATGAAAATGAAAATAAAGATAGTCATATGTTTGAACCTATTGAATTAGAAAAAAGTTATTTCAATGGAGCTACAAAAAAAAATCTTGTTGATTCATTTAAAGGTATGAATCAAAATTATAATAATCAAAAAATATAATGAAGAAGATTATTAATAAAATCAAATTATTTAAATTATTTGATAATATATGTTATTTGATATTATAAAATAAATATTTTTTTTTCATAGTTTTATAATATTATATTTTTAAATTGGAAATATATTTAAAATATATTTTTTATTAATTAATTATAGTCTTATTTTTCTTTAAATTGAAATAAATAATTCAAAAAAAGTTAATTCACTGTTTATATATGATTTTATTAGTATCAAAAAAGAAAAAATTTTAATAAAAGTATATATAAAAATATAAAGAAATAATGATAATAAAGAAAAATAAATTCTTTCATATTTACATTTATAAATAAAAAATATTGATTACTTTAAAATTCATTTTAAATAAAATATTGAATAATATATATTAATTATTAATAAATATATTTATATATTAAAAAAATAAAAATAAAAATTAAAATTTCACTTCTTTTTTATTTCATATTTATAATAATTATTTACTATTTAAAGGATTAATTATATATTTTTAATTATATTTAAAATGGGAAAAAGTAATAAACTAAATAAAGAATCTGAAAAACAAAACTTAAAAAAAGAAATAGAAAAAAAAATAAAAATGGAAAACAAAAATTCCATTCAATTGAATAAAAATATTAAATCATCTACAAAAAAGGAAAAAAAAATGAATAAAAATGAAAATATAAATGAAAAAAAGACATTAAAAAAGCCAATAATTTCAGAAGAAAAAACATCTAATAAAAGAATAAAAAAAGATAAAAAACCAAAAGAAAAAATAACATCAAAGAAAGAAACAAAAGAAGAAAAAGAAAAACCAAAAATAACAAAAATAATATCAAAAGATGGAATTGTAGTTGATTCATTAGTACCTCAATCTCAAAATTATCATGTAGTACCAGATGATTCAAATACATATAATGGAGAATATTTTTCATGTACTTTAAATAAATCAAATTTAGAACGTAATAATAATAAATTTTATATTCTTCAATTATTACAATCTGATATTGATAATTCATATAATTTATTTATTAAATGGGGAAGAGTTGGTGTTAAAGGAAAATATAAATTAGAAAAATGTAGTTTAGAATATGGGAAAAAAAAATTTATGCTAAAATATAAAGATAAAACAGGAAGAAATTATAAAGAAATTAAAATAGATTATTCAAATGATGAAAATGAAAATGAAAAAACAAAATTAGAAAGTAATAAAAAAAAAGAAAATAAAGAGAATAAATCAACAGAAGAATTACATAAAATATTAAGTGATAAAGTAATAGAATTAATAGAATTAATATATGATAAAAATATATTAAATCATCAAATGAAAGAAATAGGATATGATAGTTCAAAAATGCCATTAGGAAAATTAGCAAAAGAATCTTTAGAAAAAGGATATTTAATATTAAAAAATATTGAAAAAGAATTACAAAATAAATCACCATCAAAAACAACATTAACTCAATTATCATCAGATTTTTACACATATATTCCACATGATTTTGGTTTTCAAAAAATGTATCATTTCATAATAGATTCATTAGAGAAAGTAAAATCAAAAATTGATATGATAGAAACATTAAAAGATATGAAAGTAGCAACAAAAATAATAAATGAAACAATAGAAGATTCCCAATCAAAAATAATATTAAACTATTATCAACAACTTCACTGTAAAATTAATCACATACCAAAAACAGATAAAATATATTCTTTACTTGAAAAATACCTTTCAGTAAAGATAAATAATAAATCAGATTATTCATATTATAATACATCATTAAAATTATTAGAAGCATATGAATTAAAAAGAGAAGGAGAAGAAGAAAGATATTTAAAAAACTTATCAAATAAAAAATTATTATGGCATGGAACACGTATATCAAATTATGTAGGAATATTAAGTCAAGGATTAAGAATTGCTCCTCCTGAAGCACCATCATCAGGATATTTATTTGGAAAAGGACTTTATTTTGCAGATATGTCATCTAAAAGTTGTAATTATTGTTATCCTGTTAATAATATTGGTTTAATTTTATTATGTGAAGTTGCTTTAGGTAATATTGAAAAAAGATTTTCTACTGATTATTCTTTACCTAATACTATGAATAAAGGTAATAATAGTATTTTAGGTGTTGGTAAAATTTATCCTTCTGATGGTATTTTTGTTGAAAAAAATCTTTTTATTCCTTGTGAAAAAGTCTCTGTTAATAATGAATATGCTGTATCTTTTGATGAGTTTATTGTATATGATGTTAGACAAGTTAAGTTGAGGTATTTACTTAAAATTCAATATGATTGATAAATTTTAATTTATTATATATATTTTATTTATTTTTTATTTCTTTGATTTAAATTTTAGTTTTTACTTAATTTTTTTTATATTTTTTTTTATTAATTTTTAAAAAAATATTAAAGAATTTGTTAAAAAATTTTTACTGGAATAGAAATGGGAAATAAATGCGCAGAATGTGGATGTATAGGTAAAGAAACTGATTTATCAAAGGAAGCCAATTTATTAAAAGAACAATCAAAAACAGAAATAGAGAAAAATTTAGAAGAACAACAATTAAGTTCAAGAATAATAACAGATAATAATAACACATCTTCAAATACTATTGCAGAAAAATTTAAAATTCTAAAAAAACAAAAATCATTAAAATCATTGAAATCAATAAAATCAATAAAATCTATAAATGAATCAAAACAAAGTAAAAAATCAGTACGTTTTCATAATTATACATCTAATATAAAATTTACAGATGAAATGAGTCAATTAACATTAATTCCTGGAATAAAAAACAAAACAAAAGAAGAAATACAAATAATAAAAAATGCATTATCAAAACTTTTTTTTATCGAAAGTTTAACTGATAAAAATAAAGAAGATATAATTAATGAAATTAGATTAGCAAAAATAGGATCAAATAAAATAATATATTTACAAGGAACAGAAGGAACATTTTTTTATATATTAAAAAATGGAATTGTTGAATTAATAATAGATGATAAACCAATAAAAAAATTTTCAAATGGAGATAGTTTCGGAGAATTTGCCTTATTACATAATGCACCTCGTACAGGAACAATAAGAACAATAATTCAATGTGAATTATGGATTCTTGATAGACAATCTTTTAGAAAGATTGTAGATACTTCAATGAAAGAAAATTATAATGAAAATAAAACTTTTATTAACTCAGTTTCAATATTTAGAATAATGGATTTTTATCAACAATCACTTTTATGTAACTCACTTTATAAAGAAATGTTCTTAGAAAATGAAATAATTACAAAAGAAGGTGATGATGCAAATTGTATTTATATTATTAAGGAAGGAGAAGTTAATTGTGTTAAAAATGGAACTGTTATTAGAACTTTAAAAGAAGGTGAAAATTTTGGAGAAAGAAGCATTTTTGTTAATGCAAAAAGATCACTTGATGTTATTGCAAAAACTAATTGTGTTTGTTATTCTATTTCTTTTGATAGTCTTAGATATATTTTAGGTGAAAATTATAAAAATGAATTATTGAAACAATTTATTAAGTTTTCTTTTCATATAAGTAAAATTTTAAATTTTGTTCTTCCTGAATTTATTAATAAAACTTTTGATATTTTTGAAATGAAAGTTTATAAAAAAGATGATATTATTTTTAAAGAAGGATTTCATGTTTCTCAAAAAGTTATTGTTGTTATTGATGGAAATGTTGTTAAAGAAAATAATCCTAATGAAATTATTTGTAAAAGAGGAGAAATTTTATATGAGAATAATTTACTTAATGAAGGAAATATTATGACTGAAGAAAATTATGTTGCTTATCCAGATTGTTTAATATGTGAATGTGATACAGAAAAATTTTTAGATGTTTTAAATGTTCAGAATTTTCAAGAATTAAATGAATTAAGTAGAAGATTAACAATATTAAAAAAAAGTGACTTTCTTAAAAGTTTACCACTTGAAAAAATTGAAGATTTAGTTGAAAAAATGACATGTAAAAAATATAATATAAATGAAAGAATAACAAAAAAAAAAGAAAATGGAAAAAATATCTTTTTTATATTATCAGGTATTGTTTGTTATGAAGAAAAAAAAGAAATAATAAACGAAAATGAAGAAAATTCAATAAAAGAAATAATTGAATATAAAGAAACTGAATGTATAGGAAATAATTTATTATTTGAAAATAAATATTCAGAAACAACTTATGCAAAAACAGAATGTGAATTATTATTAATTGATAATAATGTATTTAAAAATACATTAGGACCAACTTTAACATCATATTTAAAAAACACTTTATTAATAATTGATAAAAAAATAACTTTAAAAGATTTACAAATTTTATTTGATTTAAGAATTGATGATACAAGAACAGTTTCTTTAGTATCATCAAAAACAAATGGTCTATTATATATAATAAAAAGTTATCCAAAAAATAGAATAATAAAAGAAAAAGAATTCTCAAAAATAGAATCACTTAAAAAAATAATGTTAAAATTAGATTATCCACACATAGTAAAATTCATAAAAATATTAAAAGATAGAAATCACATATTTTTTCTATTTGAATTCATTAAAGGAATAGAATTTAATATTTTACTAAGAGAAATAGAACACAATCCCTTTTCAACATATCAAATTCAATTTTATTTTGCAAGTATATTAATAATAATAAATTTTCTTCATAGAAATAAAATAGTACACAGAGATATTAGACCAGAAAATTTTATAATAAGAGAAAATGGTTATTTATCATTATATAATATAAGAAATGCAAAAGAAATAAAAGATATGACAAATTCAATAATAGGAAATTATAATTATATGGCTCCTGAAGTAATTATGGGAGAAGGATACTCATTTGAAGTTGATTATTGGTCTGCTGCTGTTATTATGTATGAATGTGTTATTGGTCATTTACCTTTTGTTGGTGATCAAAATGATCCTATGAGTATTTATTTTGTTATTATTAATGGTAAGTTAAATTTTCCTCAAGGATTTGAAAATAAAACTTTTGAGTTTTTAATTAATTCTATGCTTGAAAAAAATCCTTCTAAGAGATTAAGTAAAATTGAATTAATTCAAACTCAACAATTTTTTTCAGGGTTTAATTTTAGTGATATTGAATATTTGAAATGTAGTCCTCAATTTATTCCTGATGTTGAAGAAATGAAAAGTACTTATAATAATGGTTCTTTTAAGAAACATACTTTACAATTATATAATCAATGGATTCATGAAAATCCAAATATGGCTTTAAATGATTCACAAAGGGCTTCTTTTGAAGAATGGTTTGAAAATTTTTAATAATATATTTTAAATGTATTCATATATTTATATTTTATATTATATTATATATTATTACTTAAATTATTTGTATTATTAAAAAGAAAAATAATAATTTTATATTTTTTTATTTTTTTTTTTAGTATTAAATAACCAAATAATTATATTTATAAACAAAAAAAAATTTTTATTATATCAATTAAAAAAATAAATTAATCATTTTCTTCATTTTCTTCATTTTCATCATTTTTTTCATTTTCTTCACTATTAACATCAAAATGTTCTTCTTCATTAGAAATAATATCATCATCACTATTATTTCTTTCAATAGTTTCAACATTTCCATTAGGTAAAATTCTTTCTTCTCTTCCATCAGCATATTTAACTTCTTTAGTCCCATCATTTAATTCGAAAATAACATTATTATCTAAATCAATTTTTTGAATAGTTCCATCAGAAAAATAAGTTTCTTCATAACCATCACAATTAATAAATTTCTGAGAACCATCAGGGAAAAAAATTTGTTTTTTACCATCAGAAAAATGTTTTTCAATTTGTCCATTACTAAATCTAAAAACTTGAAGTCCATCAATAAAAGTAGTATGAACAGTTTTAGCTTCATTAAAATAATATACACTTTTTCCATCTGGAAATATTTGTTTTAAATCACCATTTGTAAAATAAACTATATGATAACCATCAGGAAAAATTTCCTTACGAACTCCACTTTGAAATAATATTTCTCTTTTATTATTTGAATATAAATTTATTGTTTTTCCTTGATTTGATGATGATTTTATTATTGTACTTTTATCTTTTTTATGATATTTTTCTGGAAATGTAAAATCATATGTGTTGTCGTCTAATGACATAAAATATTTTTCTTTTGATGATGGTTCTATTGTTAATGTTTTTGATTTAAAGTCATTTTTTTGTTTTTGGATTTTATTATTTGATGATATTTGTTTTTGGTTTTTAATTTTTTTTTCTGGTTGAATTATTTTTTGAGTTTGGTTTAATTTTGGTTGATTGTAATTAATTTGGGATTGAATTATGTTTTGACTTTGATTTTGGGTTGTTTTATTTTTTGGAGATGTTGTTTTTGGAATTGATAATTTGTTTATTTTTATGTTTTCTTTACTTAAACTTATGTTTTTATTATTTAGTTTCTTTTTTTGTTTTTGAATTGGATTATTTTTTATTTGTTTTATTTGATTTGATTCTATTTCAATATTTTGATTATTTTGATTATTATTGTTTAAATTTTGTTTATTATTATTTATATTTTGATTATTATTGTTTATATTTTGATTATTATTATTAGTTTGATTTATATTTGATAAAATGTTTGTGTTTGAATTATTAATATTAAGATTTTGATTTTGGTTTTTTTTTAAATCTTCTATTTCTTTTTTTAATTTTTCAATAGTTAATTTATTTGTATTATCTTTTTGCTTCATTTCTAATTGTAATTTATAAATTTGAGCTTTTAAATTTTCAATTATATCTTTTTCTCTTTTTAAATTTTGAGTTAATGTTTGATTTTGGATTTTTAATGTATTTAATAATTTTTTATCTTTTTCAAATCTTTTAATTTCTCCTTCTCTATATTTTTCAAATTCATCTTTTCTTAAATTAAATTGTTCAATATCATTATTTAATTTTAATTGCATTTTAAAATATTCATTATTTATTCTTTCAATTTTAGCTTTTTCTTCTTTATATTCTGATAACTCATTATTTAATTCATTTATTTTTTGTTCAATCATAATTTTAGTATTTTTATCAATTTCAGAATGATTTTTTGAATGTTCAGTACTTTTTTTTTTTGGTTCATTAAAACTCTTTTTTTCTTTTTCTTTTTCAATATTTTCATTTTCTTTAATCTCTTCTTTTTTCTTTTCAAAATCTTTATTTATTTCATTAATATTATTATCAGTTTTAACTATTTTTTCTTTGAAATCATTTTCTTCATTTATATTTTTTAAACTTTTATTATAATTATTATTACTATTTTTTCCATGACTTTTTCCTCTTATTTTATTATATTTTTCCTCATCTAAATTACCATCTTCATCTAATAAATCAGTATAATAAGTATATTTTTTATCATTTTTTGAAGGTTTAGAAATATTAATTTCTTTTCTTTTATATTCATGTCTAATAATTTTTTTCTTTGGTGGATTTTGTACAATATTTTCTTCTTTTTCATTTGCTAAAGTTTTTTCTAATAATTCCATAAAATTAGTATTTGTTGCTTTAATTGGTCTATCATCATAATTTATTTTTTTTGGTTTTGAAATTTCAATTTCTTTTTCTTCATTTGTACTTTTACTTTTATTATATTTTGTTTTTATTTTATTTTCTATTTCATCATTTACTATTCTTTTATTTTCATTTTGAATATCATTATTTATACTTATAAAATTTTGAAATAACATAAATGTTTCAAATAATTTTTCTTTATCCATTGGTAAGTTTTTATTTTGATTTTGATTATCCATCATTTTATTAAATTTATTTTGTGTTTCATCTTTTTTTTGATTTATATAATTTTCTTGTTTTTCTTCTTCATTTTTATTATTTTCTATTATTTTTTCTTCTTTTTTATCTTCTTCTTTTATTTCTTCATTTTTTTTTTCAATTTCATCATTTTCTTCATTTTTATTTTCTATTTCTTTATTTTCGTTCTCTATTTCTTTATTTTCTTTTTCTATTTCTTCTATTTTTTTATCTTCATTTTGGTTTTCTTTATTTTCTTCTTTTATATCTTCTTCATTTTTTTCTTCTTCCTTTTCTTTTTTAAATTCATCTTGTCTTTCATCTTCTTTTTTTTCTTCTTCATATTTACTATCTTCTTTTTCTTCTTCTTCATAATTTTTTTGTTCTTTTTCAACATTTAATGATTCATTATTTGACATTATAATTTTTAGAATTATTTTATAAAATTTTTTTTTTAAGAAAAAATTTTAAAATTTTTAATTAAGATTTATATTCATTTTTTTTCATAATTAAGGATAAAATTGAATTCTTTTCTTTTTTTAATTTATTTTATTCTTTTTTTAACCGATTAAATTTATTTTATATATTGAATCATTTATATTCTCTATTTATTCTTTTTCATCTTTTTCATCTTCTTTTTTTTTATTTGTTAAGTAATTTAAAATTCCTTCATTTTTATTTGATTCTTCTTAATTTGTTTCTTATATAACTTAAATCTATTTTATATTTGTTTTATTCTCTTAAAAAATAAACACTTTTTCTTCTGTTTTAATACTGATTTTAAATTTTGATATATTCTTTTTATCATTAATTAGAATTATATTTAATTCAATATATCTCATTATATATTTATATACTTATTTTTTTTAATTTATTTAACCATTTTTTGTATTTAAATATATAAATAAATAATTTTAAAATTGATTTAAATAATTTCAAAACTAATATATTATTAATAAAAAAGCAAAAATATTTCATTTTCTTAAACCAATTAAACAAAAAAACAATAAAAAATAAAAAATATTGAATTGTATTTAAATAAATTTTAAATGGAGATTTTAGAAACAGAAAACGAATTATTAGAAAAAAATTTTGAAAACGAAATAATAAAAATTGGTTCAAAAATAATTCCAGAATCAGAAATAACAAGAGAATATGTAATAGGAGAAGGAGCATTTGGAAAAGTATACAAAGGAAAATATTTAGAAAATTCAGTAGCAATAAAAAAAATAAAACTAAGAGAAAAAACTCAAGAAATTTTTGATAGTTTACTAAATGAAATAAAAGTAATAAAAAAAGCAGACAATCCAAACATACCAAAATTTTTTGGTATAATGAAACGTAAAAACCATTATAATTTAATATTTGAATTTATTTCAGGTAAAACATTAAAAGATTTATATCCAAATATATCAAATAAAGAAAAAATATCAGTTTTATATGATTTAAGTGAAATTTTAGAACAATTTCATTCAAAGCAATTAATACATAGAGATATTAAACCAAGTAATATTATGATTAATGATGATAAAAAAGTAAAATTAATAGATTTTGGTATATCAAAAATTGCATCACATACTTCAACTTTTACAAGAGCTCAAATTGGTACAATTTTATATATGTCACCTGAACAATTTCAAATTGATTTAGATAGATTTAGTGATCCTAATATTGATGATGTTAAACCTGTTCCTATTTCTATTAAAAGTGATATTTGGTCTTTTGGTGTAATGACTAGTGAAATTTTTAGTGGAGTTAAACCTTATCATAATATTAGTAAGAAACATGCTCCTACTGAACAAATGATTACTAGAAGACTTATTGGGAATAAACCTTTTCCTATTCCTGATAGTCTTGATAGAGATATTAGAGAAATTGTTGAAAGAGCTACTGTTGTTGATCCAGAAGAAAGAGCTAATACTAGTGAAATTAGAGAAAGATTTAGAAAATTAATTGAAATGAGACAAAATAATAATAATTATGAAAATAATAATAATGATAATAATAATAATAATAATCATGAAAGTAATAATAATGAAAATAATAATAATATTAATAATAATGTTGAGAATAATAAAATGGAGGAAACACTTTAGAAAAAAAATTTTTAAAATAAAAATTTTAATAAAATTCTTCGTAAGATATTTTTATGTAAAAATAAGTAATTTTTAAATTATATTTCTATATAATATCAATTTAAAATTAATTTAAAAAAATAATTAATTATCATTTTTAAATTAAATATTTTTATTCTAAAAGATGCAAGAAAGTTTAAAAAGTCAATTAGATAGATTAAAACAGAATCAAAAAACACAACCTCAATTACCATATAAAGGACAAAGTTCATTATTGTTTGATTTTAGAAACGCCAATTTAATAGAAGTAGATTCAATATATGAAATAGGATATGAAGGCCTTCGTAATTTGGCGGAAATAAATGATAAATTTATCAAATATCTTAAACAATTTTTTTCATCTACTTCTAAATATTTTAATAGGGAAATGATTCCTATTAATGAATTAAAAGAATATGATAATAAATTAAAAGAATTATTAATTGATTTAAGTCTTTATTTTCATAATAAAAATTCACATATGGTTATGGAATATTTGATTAGAGTTTATAAAGTTAATTTATTTTTAGTTGATGATTTTATTATTCCTTATTTATGTTATTATTATGATAATATATTTATTAAGTTATTACAAAATATAAATTTTAAAGAAAATGAAAGTTATCAATTTTTAGAAAATTATGCAAAAGAAGGAATAATTATTACAAAAGAAAGTTTAATTAAATATTTATCTGATTCACATAATTTTACTATATTAACAAAAATAATTTATTATTATATTGATAATATTAGTTTGAATAATTATGATTATTTTATTTTTATAAGTGATATTCTTAAATATAAAGTTGATAATATGAATTCTGTTAATAAAGATAGAGATAAAAATTTCTTTTTATTATGTATGAAGTTTATTAATTATTTTAATAATAAAATTGGAGAAATTATTGAATTAGATAATAATAATATATTAAAATATATTTCTACTTATCATTCACTTCTTTATTCATTTTTATCTCATTTAAATTTTAGTAATGAAATAATAAAAGCTTTGGGAAATGATATTATAATAAAAATATTTAGTAAACTTGATAATGATAAACAAAATGAAGTTTTTACTATTTTATCAATTAGTAAATTAATATCAAAAAATTATTATGAAAGTTCTACTGATAAAAATATCCCTTTATTTAAAAATGATATAATTAACAATTTTGATAGTAAAATTGATTGTATTACAAATATTTCAAATGAAATGTTAAATAATATGGAAAATTTAGAATATTTAGTTTTAGAATTTATATTATCAAAAATAAATCAAAATATAATATCACTTTTTTTTAATAATATAGATTTATTAAAGAAAATAATGTTATTATTAAGTAAAAATAAAACATTTAAAAATTGGAATTTAATAGAAGATTTAAATTTAAAAAATGTTAATATTGCTTTTATACAATTACATAAAGAAAATAAATTAAATAATCTTCCAATTGCAAATAGTAATCTTTCATTATATTTAAATTTAATTAGTTCAAGTGTTCCTCAAGTAATGAATGCAATAAGAGAATTAAATAATAATAAAAATAAAGATACAAATCAAGAAAATATTTTATCTGCTTTATCTTCTAAATTTATTATGCTTGATGATGAAATAATATTAAATTCAATATTAAATATGAATAATATAAATTTGAAAAGTATTTCAAATGAAATTTTAAATTTTTATTTTCAAATCCTTCAAAAATATAATAGTAATAAATATAGTGAAGGATTTAAATATAATATTGAAAAATTTTTATCATCAATTTACAATAATACAAATATTAAATTTGATTTATATAAAAATATTTTCTTTACTAAAAATCAAAGTATAAAAGAACTAAACTTTAAATTTAAAAAAGTAGAATTTATTAATTTATTAACAGAGATAATAAAATCAACAAACGAAACAAATAAAGGATTAAATTTAAAATGTATAACAACGATATTTGATAATTTTTATAAAAAACCAAATGAAATTGAAGGAGAAGATGAATTATTATCAATTGAGAATTTATTAGATGAAACAAATACATATAAATATTATGAAAAATTATATTATTCAATATTAAGAGGTTATATTTCATATATTTCTAATATTAATAATAAATTAATACATATTGACAATTTGACAAAAATATTATTAAAAAATTCAAATGAATTTCAAACTTATTTTTCAATTGTTTTAAATACTCATTTTTCTAAAAATAAACAAATTTATTTGGCGTATTCTTTATTAAACAATAAATCAAAAATACTTTTAAATTTTGTTTCTGATTTCATGAGAGAATCTCAAAATGAAGAATTAATATTAACAATCTCACTTTTAATGCATCTTTCAGATATGTCCTATGATAATTTATCAATATTTTTTGGGACAAAAAGAAAATGTATTCTTACTTCATTATCTTCTATAATAAATGATAATGAAGTTAAAATAAAATCTTCAAGTGAATCTCAAGAATGTTTTTCTAAATTAAAAGAAACTGTGTATAATGACAAAAATGAATTGAAAATAAATAAAAATTATATTTATAGATTATTTGAATCTAGTTTAATTGATGTTCAAAATTTATATATTTTACTATGTAATTTATTAATTCCTGTTTATAATGAATTATTTGAAAATATATCTATTAAGATTCTTTCATTATTTACTAAAAAAATTATTTTTAAAAGTGAAAATAAAAAACAATTATTAAATCATATTGAAAGCTCTATTCATAATAATAAATTATGTAATCTTCTTCTTAAAAATTTCTTAAATTATTTTCCTAATAGTGAAAAAGAAATAATTTTCTTTTTAAAAGATAAAACTGATGAAATTTTATCTCAAGATATAATTGACATATTATTTAAAGAAGGTTTCCCTTTAAATTCACTTAAAAATCCAGAAGAATTATTTATTATTATTAGTTTTTGTGTTAAAAATAATATAAACCCATTTCAATTTGATTTACAATTTAATGAAAATGAATTAGATGAATATTTAAATTTTATAATTAAATCAATTAAAAAGAATAAAATTAATGAAAATCAAATTATATATTTTTTTAAATGTATTATGGTATATCCTAACTATGAAAATATACAGATATTAAAAAAGACTTTTCAAATTTTAAAATTAACAAAAAATATTATTATCAATATTTGTTACTCAATATATGGAATTAGTAAATCATTAAAAAATATTTCTAAAAATGATTGTGATGAATTGTTAAATGAATTAAATGAAATATTTACTAAATTAATAGAATCTCTTGATATTGAAAATGAATTAAATTATGAACAAGAAAAGAAAATTCAATTAATTTTAGGAACATCAAATCATTTAACAAAATTAATAAAAGGAATTGATAATTCATTAATAATAAATTCATATAATATAGTAATGAAAAATAGTAATTTGGCAATAATGATAAAGACAGAAATATTTAATATAATTTTCAACTTATTAATTGAATTTATTGAAAATATAACTATTGTTGAAAAAAAAGATTCCTTATATTATAAATATATTGAATTAATTATAAAACATCCAGAAACACAAATTAATTCTGAAATACTTATTAAGTTGTTTAAAACTAAGATTATGAAAGGATTATGTTTATCATTTTTTTATTATAAATTATACGAAAAATTTCAAAATGAAAAGAGTGAAGTTTTAAAAAAATTTATTTTAAATGAAAAGAATAATTATTATAATAATTTATATGAATGGGTAAAATTAATGGAAAATATACTTAAATTAAAAGATACAAAAGAAATATTAATATTAGATTTAGAAGGGAATATAATTTCACATTTATTAAAAATGAAAAATGATTTTTTTGAAAATTCAATGAATGATAATTCAAATGATGAAATTTCAGAAATTATACTTAATATAGTTACAAATATATTTAATAAAGAAAAAGAAGTAACAAATAAAATTTTCCAATTTTCAAAAAAACAAAATTTACTTCCTTATTTATTCCAAACTTTATATAATATAAAAGATCAAACTAAATATTCAAAATCCAAAAATTTTATATTAAAAGAAATTACACCAATGATACCATCATCAACTCAATTTTTAAATGAATATATTTTAAATGAAATAATATTAAATAAAAAGGAAACAAAATTAGAAAATTTAATTTATATATATAGACTTTTAACAAAATTAACAAATTCAGAAAGTAATTCTAATTTAATTAAAAAAGCACTAGATATAATAATAAATAATAATTTAAAACAAAAACCAAAAAATTATGACTCAAATTTCTATTTATATCATTTTACAATATTCAGATATTTAATTCATATTTTTAATATTTTTGATATTAACTTTATTTCATATTTTAATGACTTTATTCCTATATTTATAGATGGAATGAAAATTAAAATTTCTGAAAATGAAAATATATTAATAAAAGAAAATAAAGATATAATATTAGAGAATTTAAATAATTTAACTAAAGGAAATTTATGTGGTTATCTTTCACCATTTTTAAATGATTTTATTGATGTAATTACAAATCTACCTTTTGAAGAAAATAATAATGAAATTATAAAAAATTTATTAAGTGAAATAGCAAAAAAAACTGAATTTGATTCATCATTTGATTCAATTAAATTTAATTCTGAAAAGCAAATGAATTCATTAATATTATATTTTTTTAATTGTGTCTTATTAAATGCAGATAAAATTGTTATTGTAGATATGTATATGGATTTAATACAATTTTTTACAGAATTATTAAAATTATCTCAAAAAAATTTAACTGATATACAAATGTGTTTAAAAACATTAATTTTAAAAATGAATGAAAAACAACTTAAAAAAATATTTGAATTTCTTCTAGAATATTTAAATGAAAGAAATGATTATAAAGAATATAAAATTACAAATTCAATAATAGTTTTTCAAATATTTAATACATTATTAAATATAATAAGAGATATTTTTATTAATAATTATTATTCAAAATATAAAAAAACACAAATTGAATTAATTGGTTTATCAAATGCATCAATTTTTAAAAAGAAATCAACACCAGTTAAATTAAATAAAAAACATGAAAGACAAGATGATGAATCAGATATAAATGAAGAATTTTCCTATTTAAAATTATCAACTTTACTTATTGAAAATATTAAATTAAATTTCAAATATTCAAAAGGTGAATTATTATCAGAAATAATTGAAGATTTATTTGATCCAATAATTGAACAATTTAAATTAAATGGTAATGAAAAAGAAATGAATGATTATTATGAAAATTCAATTAAAGATTGTGTTTATGAAATGTTTTTAAATATAAAATCAGATGATCAATTTAAAGAATTTAATGATGAATTATTAAATTTAACAAGAGAAGAAAATTATATTTCTAGATATTTATTAGTTAAAATGGTTTTATATTTATTTGAAAATATAAAAGAAAGATATTTAACATTAGTAAGTGATATTGTTCCTTCGATTGTTGATTTACTTGAAGATTCAAATGAAATGGTTCAAAAAGAAACAATAAATTTAATTAATTATATTGAAAAAGTTACAGGAGAAAGTTATCAATCTTATTTAGAATAATAATTTTTTTTATAAATTAAAATCCAATTTTTAATTTTTTATAATATTAATTTAAATTTTTTTCATATTAAATGATTTAATTATTATATTTAATTGATTTTTTATAATTAAGAAAAATGAATGAAAGAATGGTTATTAAGACTGCTAAAAGTTTAAATAGAGAAAAATATCAACTTGATAAATTAAATAAACAAATTCAATCTCTTCAAGAAAAAGAATCAAATTTAAAAAAAGAATTTAAAGAAATAACTCAAAA
>JAEEGK010006316.1_pt1 | contig 28543 bp, 27 predicted proteins | sample 8958771 | NCBI WGS metagenome assembly JAEEGK01 (sample SAMN16246547, study PRJNA631951) | gut metagenome | biome: gut microbiome; feature: rumen; material: SC-attached | host: Bos | place: Iran: Karaj | collected 2018-10 | reverse complement strand
AAGGCCATCTTCGACGAGGTGTTCCAGGAGTACAAGGAGAAGTTCGAGGCCGCCGGCATCGAGTACTTCTACACCCTGATCGACGATGCCGTGGCGCGCGTGATGCGTTCCGAGGGCGGTTTCATCTGGGCCTGCAAGAACTACGACGGTGACGTGATGTCCGACATGGTGTCCACCGCCTTCGGTTCCCTGGCGATGATGACCTCGGTCCTGGTGAGCCCGGACGGCAAGTACGAGTACGAGGCTGCCCACGGCACCGTGACCCGTCACTACTACAAGTACCTGAAGGGTGAAGAGACCTCCACGAACCCGATCGCGACGATCTTCGCCTGGAGCGGCGCTTTCCGCAAGCGCGGTGAGATGGACAACCTCCCCGAACTCGAGAACTACGCCAACCAGCTCGAGGGCGCCTGCTTCGACACCCTCAACGAAGGCCTCGCCACCAAGGACCTCGTGAACCTGATGGAAGGCATCACTCCGAAGTGCCTGACCTCCGCCGAGTTCCTCAAGGCCATCCGCGAACGCCTCGAGAAGCGTCTGGGTGCGTAATCGGTTATTACTCAATGAAAAAGGCTGGTATTTCTACCAGCCTTTTTTGATGTTCTCCGCCATCTCATGCGCGAGCCGTGCGCGGGCTTCGACGCTGTACCAGGCGATGTGGGGGGTGAGGAAGATGCGCTCGGGGTGCTTGGAGTGGAGGAAAGGATGGTCCAGGGGGATGGGTTCCTTCTGATAGACGTCGATGCCGATGCCGGCGATGCGGCCTTCGTCGATGGCGCGGACGAGGTCCGCTTCGACGGCGATGCCGCCGCGGCCGGTGTTCACCAGGAAGGCCGTCGGCTTCATCTTGCAGAGGCCGGCATAGTCGATGAGGCCTGCCGTACGCTCGTTGTAGGGGGCATGGATGCTGATGAAGTCGGATTCCTTGAGGAGTTCGTCCAGGGAGACGGCGGGGTAGTCCTTGCAATGCGCCGTGCCGGAGGTGGAGTAGTAGATGACTTTCATGCCGAAGGCCGTGCCGATGGCGGCGACCTTCTGGCCGATGGCGCCCATGCCCACGATACCGAGCGTCTTCCCGAAGATTTCGGTGAAGGGATGCTCCGCATCGACATGGATGCTGCCCGCGCTGTAGCGGCCGTCCCGCACATAGGCGTTATAATGGAATGCACGGCCGGAAAGGGCCAGAATGTGCATCCAGGCCGTTTGGGCGACCGATTCCGTGGAATACCCGGCGACGTTCCGGACAATGACCCCCCGCTCGTCGCACAGTTTCACGTCGATGTTGTTGATGCCCGTCCCCGCCTCGCACACCAGCTTCAGCTTCGGGCATGCGTCCAGGAAAGTCTTGTCCACGATGACCTTGTTCAGCAGGACCACATCCGCGTCCGCCGCACGGGCGCGGGCCTCTTCGGCCGTGGAGGAAGGGTAGCAGACAAACTCGCCCAGGGCGGCGATCTCCGCCATCGACGCATCGCCCATCGTAGCGGCGTCCAGGAAAACGATTTTCATGACAGCTTGGTTTTGATGCATTTGATACAAATATAGGATTTTTTTGTATCTTTGAACAATCTAACCGCACCGAATGGACACGAGACAGGCATATCAACTGCTGGTCCAGGACCTGAAAAAACAGCTGGACGCCGAGATGCCGCTGGCCAAGGAGGCCGACGACACCCTCGTCGCCAAAGGTCTGCTGTCCAACCCCTCCGAAGCGGCCCACTTGTTCACCAGCCCCATCGACGGTTACATCGACCGCATCGTCGCGGAAGTATCGGCTGCGGCCTACAATGGCCATCGCTATACCGTCGCCCTCTACCAGCGCGACGACGAAGCCGCCCTCTGCGACGCCATCGCCGACCTGGCCTTCGCCCAGCTCCAGCGCAAGCCCGTCATCAAGAAAGCCAAGCCGGCAGGGGAGTATGAGAACGCCGTCGCCTTCGTTCTGGGCCTTTACACCTGCTTCGTCATCCTCCATCTCGGCTTCACCTCCGCCGACTTCACCCGCCTCCATAAGCGCGCCGTGTACAACTACTATCTCAATCACGGCTCCCGCCAGATCCGCCACCTCTACGACACCGGCTGGCACGGAAAATACGCCCATCGAAACATTTTTTATCCGTTGGGCTGATTATTTGAAAAATATTGCTACCTTTGCAATCCCAAACGGCCTTCCGGCAGTCGATCATCCGGCCGCAGGCCCGCGGAAACCCTGGGGTATTAGCTCAGTTGGTAGAGCGATAGGTTCGCAATCTATAGGTCAGGGGTTCGAATCCCCTATGCTCCACGAAAAAAGCTCGGCTTTCGCCGGGCTTTTTTCGTGCAGCAAGCTGTTCTCACCCCCGCCGGAGGCGGAATCCCCATATTCAGAGGCAATCATGTCGTTTTGTCGAAGATTAATCGTATCTTTGAATGTATTAGATATTGCATTAAAAAAGAATCTACCATCCCATGTTCCACCTGATCGACCTCCCTTATCCCATCGACGCCCTCGAGCCCGTCATTTCCGCTCAGACATTAACCTTCCACCACGGCAAGCACCTCCAAGCCTATGTGGACAACCTCAACAAACTCATCGCCGGCACGGAGTATGAGTCCATGCCCCTGGAAGAGATTGTGGCAAAGTCCACCGGCGGTGTGTTCAATAACGCCGGCCAGATCCTGAATCATAATCTATTTTTTACGCAATTTGCACCGTCATGCCCGGCCCCGACCGGGCATCTGAAAGCCCAAATCGAGGCCCAATGGGGCACCCTTGAAGCCTTCAAGAAAGATTTTGAAGCCAAAGGCGTCGGCCTCTTCGGTTCCGGCTGGGTCTGGCTCCAGGCCGATGACGCCGGCCAGCTGTCCATCGGCCAGTACCCCGGCGCCGACAACCCCGTCGCCCACGGCCTCCGCCCCATCCTCACCTTTGATGTTTGGGAGCATGCCTACTATCTCGATTATCAGAACCGTCGCGCAGCGCACCTGGAGGCGTTGTGGGGGATTGTGGATTGGGAGGTGATTGATGGAAGATACGGTCGATAGGGGAGGCATTCCGAACCTTTTTTGTCATTTGCGGCCGATTTCTCGTCATTCCGGGCTTGCCCCGGAATCTCCCGAAGCCAAGGTTGCAAAAACGGCCACTGGTGCACTCCAGCGCAACGTATACCCATCCGGATAAATAACGAACACAAAGCCCCTGCAATCAAGTCGTCAAATTCGTAACAACCCTTCGGGCCAACCACTTAAATGTGGCTGGCCCGAAATCCTTCAATAGTTAGTGAGCAAATTGCACGTGAGGAAACTCAATTGCAGAATAGCTGAATTGCCGATTCTACGGCAAATGACAACCGTAGATAAGGCAGGAAAAACGCGGTTATGCCGAAAAAATTGCGTATATTTGTATTCTTACGTATACGCGTGAGTACGCGAACCCCGGACTTAGGTCGTTTTCCTGGATAGGAAAGGCCGGTGCGGGTATGTTCTCCGTTGATGAAAAATTCGACGGGGAATGGATGAATTGTACTTAATTACCATTTGAATCTCTATTTGTCGTACATTCTTGTTTTGATAAAATGACTTCAAAAAAGAGAATAATGCTCGTTTTCGGCACCCGTCCCGAGGCCATCAAGATGTGCCCGCTGGTGAAGGAGTTCCAGAAGTATCCGGAGGAGTTTGAGACGATTGTGTGCGTGACGGGGCAGCATCGGGAGATGCTGGATCAGGTGCTTCGCATCTTCGATGTGAAGCCGGATTATGACCTGAATATCATGAAGCAGGGGCAGGATCTTTACGACGTGACTGCCCGCGTGCTCACTGGCATGCGCGATGTCTTCAAGGGGTGCAAACCGGATGTTGTACTGGTCCATGGTGATACGACTACCAGCACTGCTGCCGCCCTCGCTGCATTCTATCAGCAGATTCCCGTTGGCCATGTCGAGGCCGGTCTCCGGACGCACAACATTTATAGCCCATGGCCGGAGGAGATGAACCGGCAAATTACAGGTCGCATAGCCACCTATAATTTCGCCCCGACACCCCTAAGTGAAAAGAACCTGCAGGACGAGAAGGCCCATGGCCAGATCTTCGTCACCGGCAACACGGTCATTGATGCGCTGCACATGGTGGTCGATAAACTCAAGAGCGACAAGGCTCTTGCCGATGAACAGATCAATGTGCTAAAGACCGCCGGCTACGATGTCACCCGCCTTGACAACGGAAAGAAACTTGTCATCATCACAGGCCACCGTCGTGAGAACTTCGGAGAAGGATTCATCAGCATGGTCACTGCGATGAAGGATCTCAGCGAAAAGTATCCTGATGTGGATTTCGTCTATCCGATGCACCTCAATCCCAACGTTCGCAAGCCCATCCACGAGGTGTTTGGTGAAGACCTCACTCGTCCCAACTTCTTCTTCATCGAACCGCTCCAGTACCTCGAGTTCGTTTATCTGATGGAGAAGTCCGCGGTCGTTCTCACCGACTCTGGTGGCATTCAGGAAGAGGCCCCTGGCCTTGGCAAACCCGTGATTGTGATGCGCGAAACTACAGAGCGTCCTGAAGCTCTGAAGAGTGGTACTGTTCATCTTGTGGGTACTAATCACGATCTTATCGTGAGTGAAGTAAGTACTTTGTTAGACGACTCCGTTGCCTATGAACGTATGTCCAAGGCCGTGAATCCTTATGGCGATGGTAAGGCTTGCGACCGTATTGTGAGAGCGCTTACAGGCGAACATGTAGATAGATACGAAGTGGAATAAAAATGACAAAGATTTAACTATGATCAACGTAATTGGCCTGGGCTACATTGGGCTGCCCACTGCATTGATGATGGCCTCCCATGGTGTGAAAGTCATTGGAACGGACTATAACAAGGAACTTGTCGCTACGCTGAACGCTGGCAAGACCACTTTCAAGGAGGATGGTCTTGACGAACTCTTCCAGGCGGCCGTGGCGAAGGGCATCAAGTTTACCACAGAGTATCAAAAGACAGATATATACATCGTCTCTGTTCCCACGCCTTATGATAAGTTCTCCAAGAAGGTGGATGCCTGCTATGTCGTGGCTGCGGTCAAGGATGTGATGAAGGTATGCCCTAAGGGCGCTATTGTCGTGATTGAATCCACTGTCAGCCCGGGAACTATCGACAAGTTTGTCCGTCCTGTGATTGAGGCCAATGGTTTCAAGATCGGTGAGGACATCAACTTGGTCCATGCCCCCGAGCGCATCATCCCAGGCAATATGGTGTACGAACTGCTGCACAATAATCGTACGATTGGTGCCGACAGCAAGGAGATTGGCGAGAAGGTGAAGCAGTACTACGCCTCCTTCTGCCAGGGTGAAATCGTTGTCACAGACATTCGTACGGCCGAGATGACCAAGGTGGTCGAGAACACTTATCGTGCTGTGAACATTGCCTTTGCCAATGAGCTCAGTCGCATCTGCCGACACGACAATATGGATGTCTATGAGATTATCAAGATCTGCAACATGCATCCGCGCGTGAATATTCTTCAGCCTGGTCCTGGCGTTGGTGGTCACTGCATCAGCGTGGACCCGTGGTTCCTGGTTGGGGACTATCCCAGTCTCGCCAAGGTCATCGACGAGTCCATGAAGACCAATGACAGTCAACCGACGTTCGTACTGAATCGGATATACGAGATTATGCAGGAGAACGGTATCACGGATAACCGTAGGGTTGGACTTTACGGTCTTACATACAAAGAGAATGTCGATGATGTGCGCGAGAGCCCGACACTACAGATGCTGGAGATTCAGGAGCGGCATCTTGCAAGGCCATTGAAGACGTTTGATCCGTTCTTCACGGAGAAGGAGATTGTTATAAACCAGATTTTGGACTTTGATCAATTCTTAAACGAGGTAGATATGGTGGTAATTATGGTAAAGCATGATCATCTAAAGGCTAATTGGGGGAAGTTAAAGGGGAAGGTTATCCTTGATTGCCATAATATTTGCCCATTAGAGGATGTGTACCACATTTAGTATTCCCAAGTTTGAATAAACAGACACATAACCAGTATATGCAATCGTACGTTTTTCCTGGAAATATCGATAAATCGATAATGAGTATCGGTGCACAGCCATTTTTGTATATGAGAACCGATGCGTTTTCGGAGATTAACAAAGAGTCAGAAAGGATTCTTCTTGATTTAATTCACTGTACAGGTGGTAGAACCATTATTTATACAGGTTCAGGTACAGGTGCTATGAGTGCCGTGGTGGAGAATTACTGCACCACCAAGAAGAAAGCTTTTGTAATTGATGGCGGCTCTTTTGGTCACCGCTGGTTCCAGCTCTGCAAGTATTATGGTGTACCTGTGGTAGATTACATCGTCCCATTCGCCAAAGATATTGACTATACGGATTTGGAGAAGAGAGTGGCTGCTGAGCAACCGGATGTTTTCCTCTGCCAGCATCACGAGACTAGCACCGGGCAACTCTTTAACTTGAAAAAGATCAGCCGCATCTGCCATAAATACAACGTGTCACTGGTCGTAGATGTCATCAGCACATTCTTAGCTGAGGAACTGAGTATGGACGAATTAGATATCGACATCTGCATAACCAGCACTCAGAAGGGGCTCAACATTCCCCCTGGATTGTCAGTACTGTTTTTCAGCAAGAATCTGGATGGTTATAATTTCAATCACAAGGGTTATTATTGGGACTTTGATGATAACTTCAGCAACCTCAAGCGTGGACAAACCCCTTTTAGTCCTGCTACCATTCTTTATCTTCAGCTTCATGCCCGTTTGAAGCAGTTGCAGGCAGAAGGTGGTGAGTATAAGAACATTGAAGAAGTAAAGCATCGTGCTCTTTATTTCCGCACTCTTTGCAAGAAATACGGATGGGATATTCCCGCCGAGAATCCATCAATGGCTGTAACCGGCTTTCAGACTTCGGATACTGTTGAGCGTAAAGTCTTCAAGGGTTTGATTGCAAAATATGACACTTATATCATGCCGGGTTCCATTCCTGGTTTTTATCGTGTTTCTCACATGGGGTTGCAGACGGATGAGGAGTTGGATCGACTTGCGGAACATATTGCCGAATTATCAGAGTCGTAATAGGCGTCAAGGTTTTTGATAGAGAAGTGTAGATTATTGTTTTGGTGTATTGCTCTCCTGGTGTATGCAGGAGGTTGCTCATCGTCTGATTATAATAATACAGATTATATTGAACCAGACGGAATTATATCGATTCCCAACTATTTTGTTGAGCAACTGGAGGATAAAGAAGATCGGATCAATAACGCAATTCAGTCCACCGATGGGAGTTATGCGGCGCTTATTTTTTTTACGGATGTCCATTGGGGGTATAATCAAAAGAATTCACCGGCACTCATTAATCATCTATATCACTTTACTCCAGTTGATGATGTGGTTTTTGGTGGCGATGTAATCACGACATCGTTTGACGATCCCCAAGATGCTATTGCTTTAGGGAAAGAGTTTCGCTTAGCGTTTGATTCGATAGGTTGTAATATGTACTATTTGTATGGGAATCATGACAATAACTCGGATGGGCACCCTACCGAAGTGGAACGTCATCTTTCCGATGAGCAAGTATACGATTACCTTCAGAAGGGGATGGGCGATTGTATTTATGGGGGTTATTTCAACTTTTATTTCGATAGACCTGAAGGTAAGACGAGGTTTTTGTGCCTGGACACTGGCCGGTATTACTATTCGCAGTTACGAGGCAACACAATAGAGACAGTAAAGTTTCTTGTCAATGCTCTGAATGAGACTCCATCTGGATGGCGAATCATCTTATTAAGCCATCTGTGGGCTCATTTGGATTATGGAGAACCTTATTTGTCATCGTATATGAAGACGATTATTCGTGTGTTGGATGATTTTAATGCCGGGAAGAAAGGAGTATTCAGATATGCGGGAGATTCTGTTCAGTATGATTTTTCCGGTGCTTCCTCAAGAATAATATGTTGTATTGGTGGACATTGTCATCTAGATGCTACCATGTTTTCAGATGGAGGAATACCTATCATTTTAACGACGGCTGATAGAAGAGTGATTGGTGGCAAGACGTCCGTCATCGGGACGATTGAAGAGCAGGCTGTTTCAGTCTTTGTTTTTGATTATGTAAGTGCTTCTATCAAGATGTTCCGTGTTGGAAGAGGCAATGACATAGAAGTTCCATTAAAATCAGATAGATGAGCAAGGCAAAGGAATTAACTCCAGACCAATTTAGAAAGATGCAGTTGATTGAACTGGAAATGCTCGTCGAATTTGATCGGGTTTGCAGAAAGAACGATATCAACTATGTCTTGTTTGGAGGAAGTCTCCTTGGCGCTGTTAGACACCAAGGGTATATCCCATGGGATGATGATGCCGATATCGGGATGCTTCGTGAGGATTACGATCTGTTCAAGAAGCATATGAATGAGATGAATCCGGAGATCTGTTATTTCCAAGATCATGAGACGGATTCGGAGTACCGCTGGGGTTATGGAAAACTTCGCAGGACAGGGACTAAGTATGTCCGTGTCGGACAGGAGCACTTGAAATGCAAGACAGGGATATTTGTCGACGTGTTCCCTATGGATGACATTCCATTAAGTGTTCCTGGGCAAATCCTTCAGGACATGCATTGTTATTGCTTGAGGAAAATACTCTGGTCTGAAGTCGCGAGGGTCAATTCAAAGGGATTCTGGAAGTTGTGGTTCTCTTTATTGTCGAAGATATCCGTTAGCATTCCGTTTTCCGGATATGAAAGATACTCTAGGAAGAGCAAGAACAGTTCGCCCAATAGAGTTAGATGCCTGTCATTTCCCGCAACGGGAACATTGTATAAAAAGAACCCCATTTCTGAGCGATACGGGATGCCGAAATCATGGTTTACCGATCGGGCCGAGTACTTGTTTGAAGGAAAAATGTTTTATGGCTCACGAGATTATGATACGGTTTTGAAATATATTTATGGAGATTATATGAAATTACCGGACGGCAAAGGGCGCGAACAACACTCGCCTTTTTCCGAAATTGAATTTCCAAACGAAAAAAAAGGCTCGTTATGATTGTTAAATGCGGAAGAGACGACGGGCAGAAGGTGCTCTCTTATATCGGGTCGGATTATTCACGAAGCCTTTATCTTTATCTGAATCTACAGAAATATGGTATGGATTCGGAGATCATTGAAGTATACTTTCAAGAAGAAGGAAAAACTGTGACGGCGGTGATGCTGAAGTATTATACTTGCCTTCATGTGTATTCGAGAGATGGCATCTTCAATGCGGACGAGATAGGCTCCTTCTTTGCGGACAATGGTTTTACGATGCTGTATTCCACAGCAGAAACGGGAAGCCGCTTATTCTCTGCCCTCCCTGGCTCCATTTCTAAGGATGCAACTATTTCAAAAGGTTGGGTCGCCCGGATAAAGAATATCGACAGGGAACCCAAAGGATTATCAATTCCGGCACAGGATGACGATTTTGTTCAGATCGTAAAGTTGATTTATGAGGATGAGGATATCGGGAGATCGTATAATTATGACGATCTGGCCAGACAATTGATGGAGCGCAACAAGGAAGGATATGCCAGAAACCTTGTGATTAAGAATGACGGTTTGGTCATAGCCCATATATGTACCAATGCCGAATTTGGAAAGGTTTCGGTGATTGCCGAATTGCTTGTCAGAGAGGAGTACAGAGGGAGGGGCTACGCTTCAGAGATGATGAGGAGTATTTGTAGCGTTCTTCTTTCGGAAGAGAAGGAGGTATATTCGTTCTATTATTCGGAAGAGTCCAGAAGGCTCCATAAGCACATCGGCTTTTTTGAGGTTTGCGAGTGGTCGAAGATTGTAATCAACAGCTAGAAACATATGGGTAAAGAATCACTGAGGAAGATTTGGGACGTGGAGCTTGACTTGCTGGAGAAATTAAAAGAGATCTGCAAGAAATACAGTCTCAGCTATTGTGCATCTTCCGGGACGCTTCTTGGCGCAGCCCGGCATAAGGGCTTCATTCCGTGGGATGATGACATTGATGTATTCTTGCCGTGGGAGGACTACAAGAAATTGCTTGCCGTGGCCCCGGACGAGTGCCAGTATCCATATTTCTTTCAGAGTTTCCTGACAGAGACGGAAGGAGAGGCGAGTGCCAGCCGATTGCGCAGAAGCGACACGACGGGATACACGTTGTGGGAGCAAGAGAACGTAGGACCAGAATATAACAAAGGCGTTTTTATAGACATTTTCCCACTCTTTAAGGTCCCGGATTCGGAGCATGAGAGGAGCGTCCAGAAAGAAACGATCATGTTCTTCTGGAAGTGTATGCGCGGCGGGAATGCTCGGACTCAGATGAAGAGGGGAAAAGTCAACGATGACTATGCCCAGTATATCCCTTATTATGACAGCGTCTGCAAATCCATGAGCATGGTTGACATCAAGTGGGCTTATCTGTATGCTTGCGCAATGGCAGACGGTGATACTAAGGAGGTGGGCGCGACATCCTCCAGGGTTCATCTGCCTTCTTTGATGTGGGACTCGAGGTTATTTGAATCATATGTAGATCTTCCGTTCGAGAACACGACAATCCGTTGCCCTGCTGAGTACGTGAAGGTTTTGGATAAGCAATATGGTAATTGGCGCGTTCCGATAGAAAACGGTTCAAGACATGAGATGGCAGTCATTGACACCGAGACCCCTTGGAGAGAGGTTCAAATTTGAGTTTTCCATGGTTCATTTAGTTATTAATGGACATTTAGTTTTTTATGATAAAAGTTATTACATACGGGACATACGACCTTTTCCACTATGGTCATCAGCGACTGCTTGAAAGAGCGAAGGCTCTGGGCGATTATTTAATTGTCGGTGTCACCGCTGATGATTTTGACAAGTCTCGCGGTAAGATAAATGTGCAGCAGAGTCTGATGGAGCGCATCGAGGCCGTTAAGAATAGCGGCCTTGCCGACGAGGTCATTGTAGAGGAATATGAGGGGCAAAAAATAGATGACATCCAACGTTATGATGTGGATATTTTTGCTATTGGGAGTGATTGGCAAGGCAAGTTTGACTACCTGAAGGAGTATTGCGATGTGGTGTATCTCGATCGTACGCAAGGGGTGTCCAGTACGGAACTCCGTACAAAGCGCAACGCTGTCCGGTTAGGGCTGGTGGGGCGTTTCGGCGGGATTCGCAAGTATATGGCGGAAAGTTTGTATGTGAACGGTTTGGATGTGGAGGGTGTCTTGGTTGACGATAGGGAACGATTCATCAAAGAGTTCCCAGATGCTCCGTTTATGGCAGATAGCTATGACGAACTGTTGGATAAGGTGGATGCTGTCTATATCGTATCACATCCATCTCAGCATTATTTGCAAGTCCTCGAGGCGTTGAGAAAAGGAAAGCATGTGTTGTGTGAGTCGCCCGTTGTTTTGAATGTGAACCAGTACGAGGAATTGACTGCGCTTGCTCTAGAAAAGGGACTAGTACTGATGGATGCAATCAAGACTGCCTATGGAATGGCATATAATCGATTAATCTTACTGCTAAAGGGTGGTAAGATAGGGCGCATTGTTTCCGTGGATGCAATCTGTACCAGTTTGCAAGATTTACAGAGTAGCGATTACAAAGATTTGGACAAGAAGTGGAACAGTATCTGCGCTTGGGGGCCGACTGCCTTGTTGCCCGTGTTCCAATTGCTTGGATCCAATTATAGAAGCAAGGTCATTACCAGCAGTTTCATCGATCGGGAACTGCATTTTGACATGTTCTCGAAGATAGCCTTCATTTATGATCATGCTGTGGCGTCGATTAAGGTGGGCAAAGGTGTAAAGAGTGAGGGAGAGTTGATAATCAGCGGTACGCAAGGCTATGTTTATGTGCCGGCTCCGTGGTGGAAGATGGATTACTTCGAGTTGCGCTACGAGGACAGCAATCGTAACCGTCGCTATTTCTATCAACTGGACGGAGAAGGCATTCGTTATGAGTTGGTATCGTTTATCAAGGCCATTGAAAGTGGTCGTCCTAACCATTATTTGCAGTCAACCACATCGTTGGCAGTTATAAATGTGATTGAGGATTTCTATAATAAAACTGATTTGATTGAGATATAGGCATGGATGGCCACCAGTTGACATTGAGGGAGCGCCAAATGGAGTACCTGCGAATCTTAAAGGAATTAGACAGGTATTGCACTGAAAATGGCCTTCGTTATTATATGGGGTGCGGTACGTTGATAGGGGCTGTACGTCACAAAGGTTTCATTCCATGGGATGATGATTTGGATGTTTTTATGCCCAGGCCTGATTTTATGCGATTGGTAAGAGAGTATCAGTCGGATGGTTTTAGATTACATACAATTTACAATGATAAAGCTCATCCTTTTAATTTTGGACGGCTCTGTTGCGATAATGTTTATACTTTGGTTGGTCGGAATAAGGTTTATTCTTTTGGAATTGACATATATGTGATTAACGGGGCTCCTTCTTCTCGAGACGAACAAGAGAAGCATAAAGAAGCTGTTATGACCTATATTAAGCTTAAAAGCAAGTTACAAGCATTCAGAAACTTCTTGGTCAAACGCAATTTATGGCCTTTTAATGGGCTTGAGTTTCCATTAATGAACAGGGTTTTGATGAAGGCGGAAAAGGAATTTGCCAAATATGATTATGATACTTCTGAATATATTTGGCCATATGGTGGTGGACGGCTTAATATGAGGAAGGAGAATTACGGAACACCGGTCAGACTCCATTTTGAAGATGGGATGTTCAATGCACCGGAGCGTTATCACGAAGTGCTCACCTTGGGATATGGTAATTATATGCAGTTACCTCCTGAAGAAAAGCGGAAGCCTTATCATACTGGAACGGCATTCTTTTGGGTATGAAAGAGATGCAAATTAATGAATAAGCAATCATCAAATACAGATAAAGCGATAAAAGGGATGTCGTCACAGACCCTCGTGACGATTGTCCTTGGCGTTGTGGAGGTCGTATCGTTCTCCATAATGTCGAGACTGCTTACACAAGAAGATTTTGGATACTATGCGGCAATTACTGCTATTACTACAGTCTTTGCAAGTTTCTCTGAAACAGGGATAGGATCGGCTATTGTGCAGCAAAAAGAGTTGTCGAAACGCTTTGTAGACAATGCCTTTACACTAAGTCTCCTTTTTGGCTCTTTTATTTCACTTCTTCTTTTTGTACTGGCGAGACCGTTGTCTCGCACTGTGGCTGATGAAAGTATGATGATTCCCTTGATGTTGATGTCCGGGACATTGTTATTGCATTGTTTAACATCGGTCAACACAAGTATCATGCATAGGAGACTGCAGTTTCTTCGCATTGGATCTATCCGATTGACCGCTTTGGTAGTAACGACTATTATTGCTATATGGCTTGCCTATAAGGGATTCGGCTATTATGCTATTCTGACAAAAGCGATTCTGACGTCCGTTATCACCTATATTCTATCACTCATCATGTGCAAGACTAGGTTTGGATTTGCACTTGATGGACCCACTTTCAAAAAGATATTCTCTTTCAGTGGCTGGTTGATGGCAAGTGTTGCATTTCGGAACCTCGCTCATCAGATCGATCGTTTAATGATGCCCCGTCTTTTGTCGGTAACAGCTTTGGGAGCATATAATCGTCCCAAAGATTTTGTGGAGCAGATTTCCAGCAAGATTAGTGGAATCTTTGATTCAGCTCTCTTTCCTGTATTAAGTGGTTTACAGGATAATAAGCAGGCTCTTAACTCGAGTTTTCGGCGCTCAATGTATATCATGAACATGTTTGCCTTATTATTGTCGATGGCATTTATGTTTAATAGTGATTTACTGATACGGGTTTTTTTTGGTGAACAATGGCTGCATCTTCGCCCAGTGTTTTTTGTGGTGTCGTTTTCTATCTTGTTCAACTTTGATGGACGTTTGGCAGATTGTTATCTTCGCAGTCTTGCCATGACAAAACAACAGTTTTTCTTTCGCGTGTTCGAAACCATTTTGAATGTTGTTGGTGTCCTTGTCGGTTCTAAGTGGAGTATTCTTGGTGTAGCCATCGGTGTCGTGATGACCAATACGGTTGCGAAATTGGTTAAGATTGTTTTTGTTGGCCTGAAAGTGAACATGACTCCTGGTTCAACCATAGGGATAATATTATCTTCGTGGAAATATGCATTGCTTTTTCTTCCCATCTGTGTTTTTGCCTATGTTTTTCTTCCGAGTTCCTGGAGTGGAGATATATTTATGGCGTTAATCTTCGTGTTGACGGGTTGTTTGATTTTTCTTTTTATGCCCGCTTTTGTAGGCCACGAGTATAAAGAAGAATTTTTCGGCAGAATCATGTCATTTCTGAAAGATAAACTTAATCGTTTCGTTAAGCAAAATTAAAAATGTTTGATTTTACATGGAGTGAGCATACCCTGATCAATGTCCTGTATTGTATCTTTATATACGGTCTTTTCATCGTGCTGTTCTATAAACGGTATGTATCGAACGCGCAGTCCCAGAGTACGAAACCTAACTTTTGGTTGATTGTATTTGCGCTGCTCTTAATCATTTCCGCGTGCATTGATACAGACTGGTTTCACTATCGTGAGTTAGTGTACGGTTTTGATTTTTCAATAGGTGCATCAAATTATGGTGAACCTGTGTATGGGTACATTATAGATTTTGTAGGACAAAACTATCTTTTGTTCAGACTCGTTGTTTGGGGGACTGCTTTATGGTTAACGTGCCTTGCTTTCAAGAGATTTGCAATCAACATCAATTTGGCAGTTTTCTTTATAGTAGCGGTTTTCTTAATTAAGTTCAACTATGCTAGATCGACTCTTGGAATGGCGTGTTTTTATGTTGGACTTTCCTATCTGCTTAAACCAATAAAAGGGCGCCTTGTTTTGAGTCTCGTCTGTATGGCTCTGTTCTTTTTAGGTGCTTACGAGTTTCATCATAGCATGTTGATACTCGTTCTTTTGGCTCCTCTCGTTGTTTTCCTCCCGATGGACAAACCTTATATCCTTATTCCCGTGCTATTGGCTTTGCCGTTTCTCGCATCAATTCTCAACGATAGTTTCATACTTGTTGATCAACTTGACAGCGAATATCTTTCTGATAGGTTATTTAAGCATCTGGATAGAGAAGGGACTCGTGCCAATCTTTATGGAATCATTCAGAGTTCTATCAATTATGGTGTATTTCTTATTCCGTTTGTGCTAGATACTGTTGTGATCTCCAAGAGACATCGCGCTGTCTCTCCTCTTATGATAAAGCTATATCGTTTTACCATAAGCATTCTAGTCCTTGCTGCTTCTTTTCTATTTATGGACTTGGAGTCGAGATTGTTTGTATATCGTATTTTATACATGTCTTTTATTCCGTTGACTATACTGACAGTCTATTTGTTTGAAAAACAACTGATGAGTCGTGGGTCATATAGAATCATTATCTGTTGGGGGATTCTTGCTATATCATTTACTTTGCTCGTTTTGTTGTATGGTCGTTTATAACTTCATACAGATAACTATCAACAAAGAGTGTTATTCATTATGCTGACATTGAAAGAGTACTACAATACGCCGTCATTGTTCTTCCTTGGTTTAATAAAAAGATTTAATTATCTATTTCCAGACCGATATTATCTGAAATTACTCTATAGGCTTGAATTGGGGCGAAGTCTTGACCTTGAACACCCAAAGCGCTATACCGAAAAATTACAATGGCTGAAACTTCATGACAGGAATCCTTTATATACTCAACTGGTAGATAAACAATCTGTAAAAGATTATGTCTCGAAATACCTTGGAGATGAGTTTATTATTCCTACGCTAGGCGTCTGGGATAGTTTCGATGAGATAGACTGGGATCGTCTTCCGGATAAGTTCGTGTTAAAAACAACGCATGGAGGAGGTGGATCGGGAGTTGTTATTTGTGAAGAAAAAAAACTATTCGATAAAGATCGCGCTAAAGTCATTCTTACCAGAAGCCTCAAGCAGAGTATTTACCCTACATTACGAGAATGGCCGTATAAAGACGTCCCTCATAGGATTATAGCGGAGCAACTCTTAGATAAAGATCCTGTTTACAATGATGTCCCCGACTATAAGTTCTACTGTTTTCACGGAGTCCCAAAGGTATTACTGATTGCTTCCAATCGTTATACTACTCATAATTTTGATTATTATGATATGGATTTCAGACCGCTTGGCATCACAAGTAACATGGGGAGTAACTCCTCACTTAGACGTATTATACCGACGTGTTTTGATGAAATGAAACGTGTCGCAGCAATATTAAGTCAGGGTTTTCCACATGTGCGTGTCGATCTGTACTCTTCCAACAATAGAGTGTATTTTGGGGAACTCACGTTTTACGATTCCTCGGGATTTGATAATATGTCATCAGATCGAGTCGATTTAGAATGGGGGAGTTGGATTCATTTACCCGATTTATCATCCAAATAGTCAAAAGAAAGCATATGAAATTGCTGTTTGCTGGAGACTTCTGTCCATATGACCGCATAGTAGCTGCCTTCGAAAAAGAGAACTATGGATCTGTACTATCGGAAGTTCAACTCATTACATCCACTGTCGATTATTCATTTGTTAATTTGGAGTGCCCGGTTTTGTCTGGCGATGCAAATCCGATAATGAAGCATGGCCCCAGCCTGCATTGTTCGCTGAAGGGGATCAATGCATTGAAGTATGCTGGTTTTGATTGCGTTACTTTGGCGAACAACCATTTCCGTGATTTCGGTGATACTGGCGTGAAAGAGACGATAGAGGCTCTCAATGAAAAGGGGATAGACCATGTCGGGGGGGGGGCGAATATCGCTGAGGCTTCCCAGGTCTTATATAAAGAAATCGCAGGTCATCGATTAGCAATTATCAATTGTTGCGAGAACGAATTCTCAATAGCAACGGAAAATAGGGGAGGGAGCAATCCTTTAAACCCTTTACACCAGTATAGAGATATTCGGGAGGCAAGGCAAAAAGCAGATTATGTGGTAGTCATAGTTCATGGCGGTCATGAGCAGTTTCAGTTACCGTCTCCTCGGATGGTTGAAACGTATCGCTTCTTTGTGGATGTCGGAGCTGACGCTGTAGTGAATCATCATCAGCATTGTTATAGTGGTTACGAAGTATATAATACCAAGCCAATCTTTTATGGACTAGGGAATTTCTGTTTTGACAGTCCAGACCATCGTAGTGGCGATTGGACAGAAGGATTTTTTGTAACCATTGACTTTTCTGATACGATACAGTTTGAGTTGCACCCTTATTGTCAATGTGCAGATAAGCCGGAGGTCGTATCTCTTCCAAAGTATTCTTTCGATGAGAAACTCAGTGAACTAAATGCCATCATCGCAGATCCTGTTCGGTTAAGAGATGCTGTAGAAAAGTATTATGCAGGATGTGCTTCGGTTTATAAGAGTATTTTTGAACCATTCTATAATCGTTATTGTATCGCTGCACGGGCACATGGTTTTTTCCCATCCTTCATTAGTAAGAAGCGAAAACTTGCGGCACAAAATTATGTTTGCTGCGAGGCGCATAGGGATAAGTTGATGTGGTGGTTGAATCATTGAAACTGATAATTCAATGAAGAGAATCCTTTGTTTGATTGATTCACTTTCTTCTGGGGGTGCTCAAAGGCAAATGAGTGTGTTGGCGCCATTGCTGAAAGATAAAGGGTTTAGTGTTAAAGTTATTACCTATTATGATATCCCATTCTATCTTCCTCAATTACAGGATTATGGCATAGACTATGAGTATATTTCGTGTGGCCGAGGTCTTGTTAAGAGATTATGGAGAATTGGGAGGAGTATTAAGCGTTTTCGACCGGATGTGTTGATCTCGTATCTTGATACTCCAAATCTCCTGGCTTGTTTTCTGCATATTATGAATAGACGTCAATGGAAATTGATTGTCAGTGAACGAAATACTACCCAAAAGATTACTATTCGGGAACGTGTCAAATTTCATATATATCGATTCGCCGATTGTATTGTTTCAAATTCGTACAGTCAAAGAGACTTCATTGAAAAGAACTTCCCGCAAAATGCAGAAAAGTGTTATGTGATAACAAATTGCGTGGATACGGAGTCGTTTATTCCGAAAACAATTGATACCAGTCATGAGCAATTGCGCATCATAGGTGTGGGGCGTATAATAAAGCAGAAAAATATACCTATGTTGATTAATGCTGTACGGATTATACATGAACAAGGAAAAACGGTATATGTTGACTGGTATGGAACTAGTTTAGGAGCCTATGCAGAGTGTAAACAATTAATTAAACGATTTAGACTTGAAGATTTCTTTGAGTTTCACGATTCCTGCAATGATATAATTGAGAAGTATCAAAAGTCTGATTTATTTGTTTTACCGTCTGCTTTTGAAGGTTTCCCAAATGTGTTATGTGAAGCCATGGCATGTGGTCTGCCTGTTATTGCAACTAATGTATGTGATAATGGGCGCATTGTTCGACATAATGAAAATGGGTATCTTATTCCTCCTGATGATTCAAGGCAACTGGCGGAAAGAATTATTCAGTTTATGTCCCTTCCGTTAGAAAAAAGGGAAGAGATGGGGGCGAAGAGCCGTGACATTGCTGTACACCAGTTTTCTAGAGACTCATTTGTAAGTAAATACATTGAACTGTTTGATTGATATTATCATGTTAATTCATTTCTATAGATTGAATAATTGGCTTTATCGGCATCATGTCCCTTTGCTGCCCAATCTTCTTTGGAAGCTTCAATATCTTCTCTTCAATTGTTCTGTACCAGGTAGTTGCAAAATTGGAAGAGGTACAAAGTTCGGCTATGGAGGTATCGCGGTGGTTTTACATTCTCGCGTGGTAATAGGAAACAATTGTATGATTGGTCAAGGTGTGACCGTTGGAGGGAAAAGCGGTTGGTATGAAGTGCCTGTAATTGGGAATAATGTTATTATCAATGCGGGGGCTAAGATTATTGGACCAATTAGGATAGGTGACAATGTGGAAATAGGCGCGAACTGCGTTGTGCTGAAAGATGTGCCATCAAATTGTGTAGTAGCAGGGGTGCCCGCAAGAATCATTAGGAGCAATATGAGCGAGGATGATTGGAGAGAAATGAATAAGTACAAGGAAAGAGGTGATAGCGACTTTCCAGTGACCCCTTATAAGTAGTTCTAAATAATACATGATGAATTCTCTCCTAATCATAGGACCGGATATTAATCAACGTGGAGTGGGGGGAGTCACTATTCATGTGCAGAGATTAAAGGATTTTCTGTCTATTAAGGGATATGCATATGATTTTTATGACTCTCGGAGCAATGGGCTTATAAAGCTTTTCAAGGCAATTGCAAGACATCGCATTATTCACGTTCACATTTCAAATCCGCAACTACAGTTGGTTCTCGTTTTGTTTGGACGGCTAATGGGGAAAAGAGTAGTAATGACACTTCATGGAGATTATGGTCGGTTTGGAAGATTGAAGAACCATTTAACGAGATTGGCTATTTCTACGTCAAGTATTCCAATTGTCTTAAATGCAAAATCATATGATATATGTAAACGATTCAACGAGAATACACGACTTATACCGTCTTTTATTCCTCCTCAAAAAGAGGAATTGCTTCAGAAAGAGGTTTTGGATATGTTAGAGCATTTTCGGAAAGAAAGAAAGTTTATTGTTTCCACGAATGCTTCGAATACTTCTGTAGATAAAGAAGGGAAGGATATTTATGGTATTGATTTTTTGGTCGATTATTATAAAGAGGCTACCAATGCCGTACTGGTGATTTCGGATCCATCAGGAAACTATCGAAGACGTTACGGAGGGTCTATGTCGAATTCGGTTTTTTTTATTGATTATCCCCACTCTTTTTTTCAAGTATTAAAACATGTAGATTGTTTCGTTCGTAATACTTCTACTGATGGTGATGCCCTATCTGTTAAAGAAGCATTGTATTTAGGTGTTCCGGTGCTATGTACCGATGTGGTAGACAGGCCGGAGGGCGTTCGGTTGTTTAAGTACTGCGATAGAGAGTCTTTTGAAAGTGGAATGAAATGTCTTGCTAAAAGATCTGTCACTCTTGAAAATGGTGCCGAAATGGTTTTAAGTATCTACAATTCATTTTTTATCAACTGAATTGGTAAATAATATGATTCTGCCTTTCAAACAGACTATTTCCATGATGGTAGTATCATCTATCATCTGTTTATGTGAGGATAACTTGATTTCGGCTAGAGAGCGTATAGTGTTGTCTGGTACGAAGCCAATTTCATCACAAATGTCGGCAACTCATAAAGGTGCATTATATGTTGTCGAGACGGATTTCGATTTACGTGGAGATAGAGTATCGATTCCTCAAGGGGCCATTCTTTCATTCGAAGGTGGTCGTTTCATTAATGGAGAACTCGTGGGGAATAACACGACTATTGAGGCTGGCAGATATAATATCTTCGAGTCAATTACAATGTCCGGTACTTGGACTTTAGACGGTATTCCCGTGGAATGGTTCGGTGCCATTCCGAACAGAACTGATTCTGATTGTTCCAAGGCAATCAATACTGCAATCTCAACCGGAGTGTCCATCAAAGCCCCCGCTCTTTTAGGGTCGGGAACGTATTATACTCGACATACCATTGACATCCCTGAAGGTGGAGCATTGATAGGTTCAAGTCCTTCATCAACGACGATAAGGTATAATATTGAGGCAAGGATTGGTTTGTTCATGCAAGGCCAGTGTGTTACTTTGAGAGATGTCTGTGTTCAGGAACATGAGATGGAAAGAAAAGGGATTTGTATCAAGGTTGGTGATTCCAAAGAAAAAGTATCTTGTACGCGTGGATATTTGGAGGATGTCTACGCGCTGGGTGGTAAAATAGGCCTTGATTTGGAGTATCAGTGGTGCAATAAGATAACAGGAATCAAATGCCGGTATAATGAGACGGGGCTTTATGCTCATTCTACTACCCCATACATCGAGAACGCTGTTATTGAAGGGAATTACAAGTGCGGAGTTAATTCGGAAGGCTCTGGAATCAAGGTATATCATGCGGTAATCGAAGGCAATACTATTGGATGTATTTTGAACGGGAAGGAGAATCTTCTGGTCAATTGCTATTTTGAGGGGAACACTGCCTCAATGCGAGACAAAAGTGCTCTCAAAGATACATATGGATTTGATATTGATGGTGGACACATTTATGCGGGGGAAACCAGTACCATAACCAATTTGATTATGTTGGGGTGCCATATTGTTAATACGTATAAACACAATAATACAATTAGGATTGACAAGTGCTTGAATTTTACCTCGATAGGGTGCAATTCTCTGGATTATCTGGACTTGACGGATAACTGCACGGTGAAATACATAGACAGTACGTTTGAAGACCAGGTGGATTTCGGAGAGTTTTCTTTGGCGTCAAGAGTTCCTAGGGGACCCTCTATGGATGAAACCAGTGTATTTCAGTGCACGGATTTCAGCGGTGCTAAGTTCTCTGATTCTGAAGTTCATCTTGATGAGAATGGATACTATAGATTGTTTGGCAACAAATCGCGTTTTGAGCTTAAAAAGGAATCCTCTTTATTGTGCCTGAGAAAGGAAAATGTGAAGTATCGAGAAATCTTTCTCCGGATTTATGATCCACTAATACTGCTTGGCGATACGGACGTTGTTCTTTCCACTACCGTGAAGTATCCGATTAATATGAGTGGGATTACCCCTAGCCAGGGGCTCAGTTTGACAGGGAAAAACAAATCAGGCAAATCCGTCACGGTCAAAATCGGAAAAGGCTACACTTCAACCAATCAAAAAATCCGGGCAGGGAACACGATTTCATACGAAGTTAGAATAAAAAGATCCTATCTAAATAATCTTGTCAGGCAAAATAGTCTTACAAAAATCGAATACATAGCAATGAACAATTCGCTCGTTTACGATTCGAGCACCATTTCTTCTGATAGTAAGACAGATAATGAGTTTACCATTGTGGGAGTTTCTGTTAGCAAGGCGAAGGGGCGGTAATCATGCGTTTTTCATTATTATTACATACTGTCAGGCATCTTCGTCCCGTACAAGTGTGGTATCAAATCAAACGTAGGGCATTCAAAGCAAAGTATGTGCTTAGGGATGCTCCCTCTTTTTTTGTGAAGGAATTGAGGGTGAATCCTATTCCAAGGGAGCATTGCCGTGATGGAAATGTCTTCTCATTTGTAAATTTGGAGCACGAATTCGCCGGGTGGGGTTTTAATGAGTTTGGGAATCTCTGGACATACTGTCAGAATTATTTTGATTGGTTGAATCAGGAAGGGGCTTCAGAAGAAGGTGTGGAATGGATAGATCGATTTATAAGCGAGGTTCTGAGTTACCCGTACAAGGCAGGAATGTCTTTGGATTCATATCCGATTGCATTACGAAGTATTAATTGGATTAAGTTCTTCTGCCGCTATCCAGGGCTTGCCACAAAGAAACGTCTAGATTCGTTGTACTCACAATTGAGACTTTTAGAAAAAAAGTTAGAGTACCATATTCTTGGCAATCATTTACTGGAGGATGCTTATGCGTTGTACTTTGGCGCCTCTTTCTTCAGTGATCGACGCTTATTGAACAAGGCGGAGAGTCTGCTCAAGTCTCAATTGAAAGAGCAGATTCTCCCAGACGGCGCTCATTATGAACAGTCTCCGATGTATCACTGTATTCTTCTTGACAGGCTGTTAGATTGCATCAATATCCGTAAAACGGATGACTTGGAGCGCTATGCGGAACTAATGCTCGGTTATTTGGAAAGCATAGTATGGAATGATGGAAGAATTCCATTGTTCAATGATTCTGTCTGGGGGATCGCTCCGGAGCCAAAGCAAATCTTCGATTATGCAAGACGTCTGGGTATCAGTTGGGAACCAGTTCGGATGTTGGAAAGTGGGTATAGGAAGATGAAGGAGGGGACAATGGAAGCCATTGTAGATGTGGGAGACATAATGGCAACCTATCAACCTGGGCATTCTCATGCGGATACTTTTAATTATGAACTTCGAATCGACGGGGAACCAATAGTGATAGATACCGGAATCTCCACCTATAATAAGACGGAACGTCGCCAACTTGAGCGTTCTACAATGGCACATAATACCATTGCCGTGGATGGAAAGGACTCTTCGGAAGTGTGGGGTGGTTTCCGTGTTGGACGTCGGGCGAAAGTTGTGAGTGTAAAAGAAGAATTAGGAGCGAGGGTGGGGGGCGTGATTGAGGCGACACACAATGGGTACAAGAAATCCTGTAAACGGCGGTTTGAGATGAAAAACGGTCTATTCGTGGTTGACGACTGGTATGATGGAGAGGCCGTGAGTTATATCCATTTGGCGGAAGGTGTCAATGAAAATCGTATTATGGTAGAAGATGCTCTTGGCGTTGAAACTAAGCCTTGGAACTATTCGAATGAATACAATCGTTTCATGAATGGGAAAGTGATGGAGATTACTTTCAAAGGGCATTGTCACTACTCGATACAATAGTTTTATGAGAATTCTTTATCTGACATATTATTTCAGGCCGGATCTTTGTGCCGGTTCATTTCGGAACTCTTCCCTTTTTGAGGCTTTGCAGGAACAGATCAAAGAAAATGATTTTGTGCATGTGATAACTACCGTGCCTAATAGATATGGTAGTTATAGTGTGGAGGGACTGAGAGAGGAAACAGGCAAGAACTACAAGATTGATCGTCTGTCCGTTCCTCCGCATGCCAGTGGAATGATGGAACAGGCGAAAGCGTTTATCTCTTATTACAAGGGGGTGATGAACCTGATCAAGAAGGAGCGTTTTGATTTGGTTTTTGCCTCATCATCCCGCTTGTTTACCGCTTTCTTGGGAAAAAGATGTGCGACCAAGAAGAAGTGCCCGCTATATCTGGATATCCGTGACATCTTTGTGGATACCATGAAAGATATCTTCAAGGGCAAGAAATTGATACAGATTCCTGCGGTATGGGTGCTGGGACTGATTGAACGATACACATTTAAGAATGCCAATCACATCAATTTGATTTCGGGCGGTTTCAAAGACTATTTTGAGAAATACAGGAAACCGACATATTCTGAGTATCCGAACGGCATTGACGAAGTGTTTATTGAAGCAGGCCAAGAGCTATCCGTCGATACTGGGAAACCATATTATATCACGTATGCAGGTAATATCGGTAGCGGACAGGGCTTGGAAAAGGTGATTCCCGAAGCGGCTAAGCAATTGGGACCCGATTACAAGTTCAGAATCATTGGTGATGGTGGAACGAGAAGGCTTTTGGAAGAGAAGTTACTGAAACTGAATGTGGATAACGTGGAGTTGCTTAATCCCATGGCCCGTATTGAATTGATTCGGTATTACAAAGAGTCCACATTCTTGTTCTTTCATTTGAACGACTTGGAAGCATTCAAGAAGGTTATGCCATCCAAGATGTTCGAGTACGGTGCTTTTGACAAACCGATTATTGCTGGTGTAGGTGGATATGCTGCACGATTTGTCGAGAGCAATATCCCGAATCATATTTTGTTCAAGCCTACAGATGTGGATGATTTCGTGAACCAGATCAGGACGTATAAATTGAGATTTGAACGGAGAGAAGAGTTCATCGGGAATTATTCCCGCAGGGCGATTGACAAGGAATTGGCGGCAAGTATCATCGGCCTTTTATATAATCAGAAATAAGTCATGAGGATATTGATTACCGGCATCCATGGATTCGTGGGAGGAAACCTGGTGGATTACTTGGCTCCACAGAATGAGATTTACGGTCTTGATATAGTTTCGCCAGAAAAACAAGGAGTAGTAAAGACCTTTTCCTGGGATGATTTGGATGTTGGATGTGTGCCTGATGTAGATGCGATTGTTCATTTGGCTGGCAAAGCTCATGATACGAAGAACCACGCGTCGGCTGATGTGTATTTCAAAGTCAATCGAGACCTTACCATAAAGATATTCGATTACTTTATATCACATGATATCAAGAAGTTTGTGTTCTTCAGCACTGCAAAAGCCGCCGCTGACAGGGTTGACGGCATATTAACGGAGGAAGTCATCCCAGCCCCTGTCGGTCCGTATGGTGAGAGCAAAATCGCCGCAGAGAATTATATCCTGCTAACGATGGAGAACCAGTCTTCTTTGTTCGAAGGGCGGGGCGTTTATATATTCCGTCCCTGTATGATTCATGGCCCCGGGAATAAAGGCAATTTGAACCTGTTGTATCATACGGTAAGCAAAGGCATTCCATGGCCTTTGGGTGCATTTGATAATCGTAGGACCTTCACTTCTGTCGAGAATATCTGTTTCGTCGTCAACGGTGTCCTGACAAGAGAGGTCCCATCCGGGGTTTATAATATGGGTGATGACGAGGCGCTCTCAACAAATGAACTCATAGACTGTATTTGCGCCTCTCTCGGAAAGAAGGCACATATCTGGAAATTGCCCAAGGGATTGATGAATGTAGCGGCGAAGATGGGTGGTTGGCTTCATCTGCCCTTGGATCCGGAACGACTGCGAAAATTAACCGAGAATTACATCTCTTCCAATGCCAAGATCAAAACTGCATTGGGAATCGATCGGATGCCGGTCCGGGCCGTGGACGGTTTGAAGAAAACATTGGCATCTTTTGCGGATTATAAACGATGATGGTCACTGTTGCCAAATATATCACAATTGCCATTCTGCTGTTGATCGCAGAGTTGGTCTATTTCCGTATAGCGGACCATTTCGATATAATCGATAAGCCCAATGAGAGGAGTTCTCACTCAAAGGTGGTTCTTCGGGGAGGTGGTATCATATTTTTATTTGGGGCATGGGCTTGGTTCGCTTTTTTCGGGTTTCATTATCCCTGGTTCCTGATTGCGATAACGCTTGCGGCGGGAGTGAGCTTTATCGATGATGTTCATTCATTGCACAATTCTGTCAGATTGATTGTTCAGTTCCTGGCCATGGGATTAATGTTCTATCAACTGGATTTGATGCATGCTAATCTGTGGTGTGCTGTGATTCTTGCCTTGATTGTATGTGTTGGGGCGACGAATATCTATAATTTCATGGATGGGATTAACGGGATAACTGCCGGGTATTCGTTGGCTGTTTTGATTCCGCTTCTTCTTCTGAATAATCGAGAAGGTTTTGTAGAGTCTTCTTTCATTGTGGTAATGGTTTTATCCGTATTAGTATTCAGTTTTTTCAACTTCAGACCGAAGAACAAGGCAAAGTGTTTTGCTGGCGATGTGGGAAGTGTCGGGATCGCTTTTGTCCTGCTTTTTTTTATTGGCAGTCTTGTGATGAAAACCCGGGATATTACATGGTTGATTTTTCTTCTTGTTTATGGTGTGGATGGCTGTTGCACGATAGCGCATCGGGTATTGCTGCGTGAGAACCTGGGAGAGGCACATCGGAAACATGCTTATCAGTTGATGGCAAATGAGTTGGGGATGAACCACGTGGTGGTGTCGCTGGTTTATATGGCTTTCCAACTGGTGATATCCTTGATGATGGTTTATATGGTTCCGGATACGGTCACGGCACATTGGGTCTTTCTCATTTTGGCTGCTGTGGTTTTGGTCGGAGGGTATCTTCTGTTCATGAAGAAGTATTATCATCTTCACAGAGAGTATCTGAATTCACTTGAAGAATAGATGGACAAGAATTCTAGAGCATTTTTCGCGTTACTAAAAGCGGGGCTTTGGGAGCAGAGTGTCTGTCTCTTGCCATATTCCCCACTGAATTTCGACGCTTTATACCAGATGGCGGATGAGCAGTCTGTCGTGGGTTTGATCGCCGCAGGCCTTGAGCATGTTACTGATATGAAGGTAACGAAACCGCAGGCTATACCTTTCTTGAAGAAGGTATTCTCGTTGGAAGCGCGGAATACAGCAATGAACGGTTTCATCGGAGACTTAGTAAGCAGACTGAGGGGAGAGGGGATAGATACGCTGCTTGTCAAAGGTCAAGGGATAGCCCGATGCTATGAGCGACCTCAGTGGAGAGCCTCTGGCGATGTGGATCTATTCTTGAATAATGAGAATTATGAAAAAGCCAAAGCATTCTTGATTCCAGTAGCTGAGTCGGTTGATAAAGAGGATCCTGCTCGAAAACATCTTGGGATGAAGATTGAATCTTGGTCGGTTGAACTTCATGGAACGCTTCGAGGACCTCTTCTTAAACGTATAAATCCCATGATTGACGAGGTGCAGAAAGATTTATTTGAAAACAATCGTTTTCGGGTATGGCGAAATGGCGAGAAGGATATTTATCTCCCTTCTCCGGATAGCGACGTTATTTTCACCTTTACGCACATTCTTCAGCACTACTTTGGGGCGGGAATCGGCCTTCGGCAAATCTGTGATTGGTGCCGTCTCTTATGGACTTATCATGATGAAATCGATCATTCTTTATTGAAAAAGCGTCTGACAGCAATGCAACTATTGACGGAGTGGCAAGTATTCTGCGCATATGCAGTCCATTATCTAGGCGCTCCTCCAGATGTAATGCCTCTGTACAACCCCAACAGACGGTGGATTTGGAAAGCCGGAATGGTTAATTCTCTTATCCTCGATTACGGCAACTTTGGTCAAGGTCGCGATCTGTCTTATTATAAAACTCGCCCATATTTGGTCCGCAAGGCAATTTCCTTCAAATATCGTTTTTTTGATGCCATTAGGAATATACTGATTTTCCCTAAGGATTCATTGCTGGCTTTTTCCCAAACCTTTAGACGTGGTCTATTAGCGGCTTCAAAAGGGGAGTGAGTTGACTTGTTTTGTGTATGATTATCAACAAAACTATACTTGACGACCTCACCGCCCAGGCGAAAGCCTCTCCGCGGCTGCGGATGAACCTGGATCTCCGTAATTCTCCGGATGACAATTCCCAGCGGATGCTGAACGCCATCGAGCCGGGGACGGTATTGCCTATCCATCGGCATCGGAACTCTTCCGAGACGGTAGTGTGCCTGCGTGGGCATTTCGAGGAGTATTTTTACGACGCGGAGGGCCGGCTCTCCGATATCATCGACATGGTTCCCGGAGGCACGCTTATCAACATCCCTGCCGGCCAGTGGCACAACCTGAAGAGCCTGGAGAGCGGCACGGTGCTGCTGGAATGTAAGGATGGCCCATGGGAGCCGATGGGGGAGGAGGACATCTTACGGCAACCTGGGATCTAATTGAACGACTTCCATGGACAAACTCGTTTTCTGCAAACGCTTCATGCTCTGGACCGCCATCATTGTCGCGGTCGCCATTGCAGTAATCGGCCTATGTTTCGGGAAGGTCGTGGAGGCGACGCTGGCAGAGGAGATAGGGAAGTGGGTGGTCGCGGGAATCTTTATCATCGGGATTTTCGAGGTGTTCGCCTACGTTTTGGCGCCGCTTTTCTATCATATAATCCATGACAAGAAGAAGTGAGATTCCCGGTCAAGCCGGGAATGACGGGGGGCGAGCCGGGAAGGACGAGGGAAGAACCGGGAATAACGGCAATTACCCCGTCACCCCCAACAACATCCACATGGAATCGTCTTTCAAGGTCAGTAAGGATGATTTCGAGAACGAACTGAAGACACTCC
>JAEEGK010006315.1_pt1 | contig 28546 bp, 18 predicted proteins | sample 8958771 | NCBI WGS metagenome assembly JAEEGK01 (sample SAMN16246547, study PRJNA631951) | gut metagenome | biome: gut microbiome; feature: rumen; material: SC-attached | host: Bos | place: Iran: Karaj | collected 2018-10 | reverse complement strand
ACAAAAAAAAAAAAAAAAAAGAGAATTAAAAAAAAAAAAAAAAAAACAAAAAGAAAAAAATATTATATTTCAAAAAAAACAAAAATTATTTAATGAACAAAATAAAATTTTATCTAAAAATATAAGTCAAAAAAATGAAATAAGTTATAAAAATTTACAAAAGAATAAAAAAGAATTACAAAAAGATAAAGAAGATAATATTACTTGGGATGAATTAAAAAAATATGATTATGACCATTTTATAAATGTAAAGAATGAAAGAAGTAATGATAATAATAATAATATTGAATTAAATAATAGTAAAGATTTTAATAATGAAAAAGTTAATGAATTATTTAAAAATGCAGAAAAAAGTGGAATTATTGATTCAGATGATGAAGAATTATTTACTCATTTAATAGGAAATACAAAAAAAGATAATGTATTACAATTAGAGCCAAATAATAAGATAAATAAAAATAAAAATAAAAATAATAATAATAATAATAATAATAATAATAGTAATAATAATAATAATAATAGTATAACAAGTATAGGAAATTCAAATATTATAACAAATAAAGATGTCATAAGAGATTTTGAAAAAAAAGAGGAAGAAAGAATTAAAGAATTTGAAAAAGGTTATAATAATATTCAAAGAATAAAATTAAACTCAGATGCAAATGTTATAAAAAAATATGAAAAAACAAGACAAAACAAAAAAATATAATTAAAACAAAAAAAAATAATAATTAATATTATGTATAAATTTCTTTATAATATTTTAATTTAAACTCTCCTTTTCTTTATTAAATAAAAACTGAGATAAAATATCTAAATCATAATAAACAACACTAATAAAATGCTGAACAATTTCTTGATCTAATTTTTTTAAATATATAAAAACATTTTGATGAGAACAAACTTTATCAATCATTTTAGTATAAAGCATAAAATAAATATCACAAGCAGTTACAATAATACTTGGATAATCAAAATCAAAAGATGGTTTTACTCTACTATAAAATTTATAACTTTGAGAAAAACTTCCACTTGTTATTTTTGTAAACATTGAAGTATAATCTTCTAAACTTTGTTTTTGATCTTCAAAAGATAAATATTTCTCAAAATATTTATAAAAATTGCTTTCATTATTATTTAAAGAATTATAAAAGTCACTTATCATTTTAAATGATGGAGTATTATTTTCTGAATTTACTTTTATTCTTTCTTTCATTAATTCATTTTGAGTTAAAGGTATTGATTCATTATTTTCAAATATTTTTGTTATGTAATTTTTTGTTAATCCTAAATTTTTTAAAAAAATTTGATGTTCTTCAAATATTTTTAAAGATATTAATATTGTTTTTATTGAATTATTTAAATCTATGACTCTTCCTAATGATAATGCTAATGATAATATATTTTCACATTTAAATCTATAATCTGATTTAGTATATAATTGTTCTATTAATGATATTTTTTTACCAAAATTTATTGTATTTTTATATAATTCTGTATTATTGATACTATAATATTTTTTTATTTCATTTAATTGTTCATGTCTTTTTGTTACTGTTATCATAATTTTACTTTGAAGTTCTGCATCTCCTACTTTTTCCTCATCCATTAAATAATAAAATTGTTATTTAAAATAATTATTATATGTATTTTCTATTAAATGCTTTACTTAATTTTTTATTAGATTTAATCATAAGAAAGATTAATGTTTCAGTTAAATAATTTGAATAAGAAAAAAAGAAATAATTTATAAAAGAAAGTAAATATTATATTTAAAGTTACAAATTTATTATAATTTAAATAAAAATTATTTAAGTAAAAATTGGTTTAAAATAAAATAAATTATCTCTTGAAATTTTTATACGAATTATTAATGAAGAAATTAAATAAATAAATACTAATTAAAATTAAATAATTATGTCAAAAAGAAATTCCAAAAGTCAAAATAAAAATGAAGAATCATCTAAAGTTGAAAATTATCCAAGTTCGAAAAAAATGGAATTTTTATTTAAAAAATTTATTGAAAAAAATAATGAAGAAAATGAAAAAATAAGAAAAGAAGCGAAATCAGTAACAAATAAAAGAGTAAAAGAAAAAATATTAAAAAGGGCAAAAAATGTAAGTATGAATACAACATTTAAATATGATTTAAATGGGGATGAAAAAACTAAAAATAATCCTTATTATTATGATTTAAAAAATATGTCAAATGATATTATACAATTAAAAAAAACTTGTTTAGATTTAGAAAATAAAGTTAATTCATATTGTGTTTACCAAGATTCAAAAGCTTTTGAAGATTTTAAAAAACTAAAAATTAATACAATTAAATTAAATGATAATATTAATTATATTAAAGATGAATTAAAAGATTTAACAATAAAAAATCATGAATTAAATAAAAGAATAAATAATGATGAATATAGTTTTAAGAAAACATTATTAAAAAATCAAGAAATAAATCAATTTATATCTCAATTTAAAAATTTAAATAACAATATAATAAAAAACCAAAGTTATAATATTTCTAAAATAAATTAATCCTTTCACAAATTTTAAATTAAATGAAAAAACACACAACACCAAAAACAAAAAGGAAATCAATTATTTAATTTTTCATTTTTTAATTCACAATAATTTTATTTAAATTTTGTTATATTTTTTATAAGTAAATATTATTAAATATGAAAATTAAAAAATAATTTTTATATGGAAAAGAAGCCTAATGTGTTTCAAAATTTTTATTCTAGACCAAATTTAAAAATAAATTTGGATTCTTTAAATAAAAAAAAGTCAATTGCACTTCCTCCAGCAAATCCTTTAATTGAAAGACAAGTAATTCCAATTCAACAACCTAAATTTGGTAAAAATATATCAATTATTGAACTTCCTAATTTTAAAAGTGATAATGAATATGAAGAAGAATTTACTTTAAATGAAGGAGAAAATTATAAAACTTTATTACAAGAAAATATTTTTGAATTATATATTAATTCTTATAAAATGTTAAAAAAATTAGTTTATACCAAAGAAAAACCAAATGAAGAAGGAAAAGTTTCTATTGGTAATATTGTTAATTTAAATGAATTTGAAAGTACAATTAAAAGAAAGAAAAAAAATAATAATAATAATATAAATGAAGAAGATTATTTACCAGAAAATTTAATAAAAAATAATGGTTTTAACTTAGAAGATACTTTGATATTTGAAAGTAAATTTGAAAGTGGAAATTTACAATTAGCATATTTAACCGAAAAATTTGATGATGAAAATAATATAGATAAAATAGATAAATATCAACTTTTTTTACATAATGATACTAATACATTAGGATATACTCAATGGTTTTTTTTTAAAGTAAATAATATGAAAATAGGAAAAACAGTAAATTTTTCAATATTAAATCTTTTACGTCAATCAACAAAATATTCAAATGGAATAAAAATATGGATTTATTCAAAAAAATTATTCGAGGAAAAAAAAGTAAGTTGGCATCACACAAAAGAATTAGTAAAATATTATAAAAATCATTTATATAGATTATCAAAAGGAACAAGACAATATTTTTATACATTATCCTTTAATTACACATCCAAATATGAAAATGATGAAATTTATTTTGCAAATTGTATTCCATATACATATACAGATTTAAACAAAGATTTAAATTATTATATAAAATATGAAAATAACAAATATCCTTTTTTTCACACAAAAACATTATGTCAAACATTAGCAGGAAATGAAGTACATTATATAACAATAAATAATTCAAATTTAAATAATTATAAAGAAGATTCAATAAAAAAGAAAGGAATAGTATTATTAGCAAGACAACATCCAAGTGAAACAGTTGGTTCATGGAAAATGAAAGGAGCAATAGATTTTTTATTAGGTGAAAGTGATGAGGCAAAATTTTTAAGAGATAAATTTATTTTTAAAATTATTCCAATGATTAATGTTGATGGTGTTATTTGTGGTAATACAAGAACTTCTTTTGCTGGTTGTGATTTAAATAGAAGATGGAGTCATCCTGATGAATTTTTACATCCTGAAATTTATTATGCTAAAGAATTAATTATGAAATTTAATAATAAAAATAATATTGAATGTATTGTTGATTTTCATGGTCATTTTGGTGCTTTTAATTCTTTCTTTTATGCTAATCATAAAAATGAAGATTTTTCTTATTGTAAATTTTTTCCTTTTATCTGTGGAAAAATTAGTAATATTATTTCTTTTGAAAAATCTTCTTTTAAAATGCCTAAGTTTAAAAATGGTACTGGAAGAATAAATTTATTTAGGGAATTTGATATTGAAAATGTTGTTACTTTAGAAACTTCTTATTTTGGTTGTGTTAATGGAAAATATAAAAATCAATATATTACAGTAGAAAAATTAAAAGAAATTGGAAGAGATATTTGTATTGGAATTTTATATTTATTTTATCATAATAAAATGAAAATTGGAATTAATATTTTAAATAATTATAATGTCTTAAAAGAAAAAAGAGAAAATGAAATTCAGAAAATTGAAAGTGAATTTAATGAATATATTGATAATGTTATTAATAAAAAAAATGATAAAAATAAAAAGAAAAATAGCGAAGAAGAAAATATAAGTTCTGAAAGTGATAGTGAAAGTGATCCAAGTGGAGATAATTTAGATATAGAAGAATTAAGAAAATTATTACCTAGAAAACCAAAAAAAAAGAAATTAAAGAAAAAAAGATCTAATGGTAAAAGAACAAATTTATTTTCAAATATGAAAAAAAATTCAACTTTTAGAGAAATAAATAATGATAATAACAATAGTAATAATAATAAAAATTTAACTTCTACAAATTTAGCTTTACCCAAATTAAATACAAGTGATGGGAAAAAAAATAATAATAGATTTTTTTCAGAAATAAAAAAAGAAAATCTTCAAATTAAAAAGAAAATTTCTCAAATGCCTTCTTTTAAAATAAAAAATTCAAATATTAATTCTTTACACTTAAATAATAAAAAAAAAATAATTTCTAATGAAAAAATTATGGTAGATTCTCATACTCAAACAGAAGATATATTTTTTAAAATGCATTGGTCTTATTTTATTGGTTCTTTTCAAATTTTAACTGCTAAAAATACTAATACAAATATATTAAATAAAACTACTACTGTTACTGATTATATTTTTCAAAAATATGGAAGTATTAATAAAAAAAGAGTTAAAAGTTTTAAAACACCATTAATGAATAATGGGGAAATGTTTTCTAATTATATTGAAAAATATAATAATGGTGAAAATTATAGTTTGTTTAATTTACAAAAAAATTTTAATAATAATCAAAATTATAATAAGAATTCTAGTATAAATTATACACTTAAATCCTTATCAAATGCTTTTAATATTTCAAGACCTATTAAATTAAGTGATAATATAACTAAAAATAATGATTTCAGTGGGAAAATACAGAAATATGATTATAATAATTAAAATAATATGAAAACAAGTTAATATATAAATAATTTTTTGTATTCAAATTTGTGTAATAAAGGAAATAACTTTTTAAGAATAAATCTATTTATAAATTTTTTTTATTAATTTTTATGGAGGAAAAATATATTTTTATTAAATTTCATTTAATTGTTTAGCTTTTATATATATTTAAAAGAAGATAATAATTTCCATTTTCTTTTTCTTTTATATATATCCCTAAGCTTTATATTTTATTTATTGTTGATCTTAATAAGTTAATCTTAAAAAAAATTATCCATTGTTCTAGTATCTTATTATTCTTTTTTTTTATATCTTTTGAGTCATTTTATAAGATCCTTTAAGAAGATCTTTTTTAAAAGTAGATTATACTTGTTAAATCATTAAATTATTTAATATAACATTATATATAAAACTAAAGTAGCTTTTTTTACAAAAATTTTTTTATTAGTATTTGTTTTAATAAAATTCAAAATTAATATATAATTAAAGATTAAAACAAATTAATTTATTTATATATATCATAATTTATTATTTTTACAGATTAAAAGAAATATTATTGAAAAAAATGAATTCAATTTCAAAAGTGTATTCTCAAGATTTTGATTATGAAAAACAAAAGAAAGAAAATTCGTCAATATTTAGAGAAAAATATTTAAAACAAAATATAGAAAATTTATTTGTCAATCCATCCAATTCATTATCAAGAAATAATGAATCGGTAAAAACTCCAAATAATAGATATCAATTTAATCTTTTTTCTAATTCAAATTCACCATTATTTTATTCAGATAGTCAGAAATATATAAAAATGAAATCTTCGGATAATAGTATTAAAATTAATTCTAAAAAAAATTATTTTAGTGAAATAGGAAACAACGTTTTAAATCAAGAAAATTCAAAGAATCAATCTAAAAATAAACCTACAAAAATTTTTTTTAATAGTCGCACAATTGATTTAATAAAACATGAACATATACTTGACCAATATAATAATTATGATGAAGAATACAGAATAAGAGAAAAAAAAAGAAGAAAAAATTTAGCAATTAAACATAATATATTTAAAAATGAAATTTTAAATAATTCTGACAATAATAATAATAATTATAATGTAGAAAGAGAATATTATGTAAATAATCAATTATTTGAACCTCAAATTCAAAATTATAGTAAAAATGATTTTTTAATGAATCATAAAAAAAATATTGATAAAATTAAATATAGTGAAAATAATGATATGGAAAATAATAAATTTATAAATAAATTATTTACCGATAAAAATATTTCTAAACTTTATGATAAAAACAATTTATCATCGAATAGATATTCCAATTCTAAAGATAAAGAATTAAATAATTTTGAAGTAAGAAAAAATCTACAAAAAAGTGAAGATATTATTTTTCCTTCAAGGAAAATCTCTGATATAAAGGAAAAAAATTCTAATAATAATATATTAAAAAAATCTCAAGAACTTAAAGAAATAAGAGAAATAAATTTAATAAAAAAGTTAGAATTCTTTGAAAAAAATAAAAATGAAAAACCAATTTCAAAAGACAATAAATATAGATTATTAAATGACAATTATAACACAATAAACACAGAAACAATAATAGACACAAATAATAATATTAATAAATTAAATCCTTCTTTAACAGATAATAACAATATAAATAATAATAGCGAAAAGAATAGCAATATAAATATCAACAGTAATAACACTAACATTATTAATAATAATACATGTAGTTTAAAATTAAGAGCAAGAATAAAAGAAGGAAATTATATTAAAGCATCATATATATATTCGAGAGCAGGTAAAATAGATAATGTAACAACAAAAACAAATCAAGACTCATATTTAAAAATAGAAAAAATTAATGGTTTCTCAGATTTTAATATATTTGGTATATTTGATGGTCATGGTTCAAGTGGTCATTTAGTAAGTAAATATATAGTAAATTTCCTAACAAATTATTATACAACAAACAAAGAAATAAAATCTAAAAAAACAATAGAAAGTATATATTCCTTATTAAAGAAAAAAAATTATTTTTTTATAAAAGAATCAATAAAACAATCAGAAGAATCATTATTTGACAGTGATGAAATAGACAGCACATTTTCAGGAACAACATGTATATTATTATTTATAATAGGAAATAAAATAATAAGTGTAAATATAGGAGATTCTCGAGCAATAATGATAAAAGATAAAAGAAATATAATAGAATTATCAAAAGATCAAAAACCTGAAAATTTAGAAGAAAAAGAGAGAATAGAGAAAAATGGAGGAGAATTAAGAAAAATAATAGAAGATAATGAAGAAATTGGCCCAATGAGAGTTTGGGTTAAAGGAAAAAAATATCCTGGAATTGCAATGAGTAGATCTATTGGTGATTCTGTTGCTAAAGAAATTGGAGTTTGTAGTGATCCTGAAATAAAAGAATTTTTTATTGATGATGATAATTATAATTTTATTGTTATTGGAAGTGATGGTTTATGGGAATTTATGAGTAATGAAAAAGTAGGAAGATTTGTTTATAGATATAAAGATATAAATTATATTAAAGAGAATACTGAACATTTAGTTGAAAAAGCTAGGAAATATTGGGAAAAAAATGATGTTATTATTGATGATATTACTGTTGTTATGATTTATTTAAAGGGAGAAGAAGAATAATTGTTGTGTTTATTTTTTTTAGTTTGTTTGGTTTGATTTTATATAGTTTATGGTAAATATTGTTAAATGATATTTTTACTTTTAATTAAACAATAATTAAAAGTATTTATGTATAAGATATATTTAAAAATGATATTATTTATTTTTGAAGTAAAATATATTATTCATTCAATAAAATATTTTTTAAAATTGTATGAATTAGAATATAAATAAAATTACAAAAAGATATTAATATTTTCTTTTTTATATAAATTAAATTGTTTATTATATATAAAAATAATATTATTGAAAAGTTTTTCATTTATTTCATTGAATATACGAAAGCATTAACCCTAATCCTTTAAATGTAAAAGAATTTTTAATTAAATTAAAAACCTAACCAATCTTGGAAAATCCTTCTTCTTCTTCATTAAATAAGTTTTCACTTTTATTATCTTGAAACTAATTAAATATTTAAATAATTAGATAATATCATTTATTAAAAGTTATAAAGCTTGATTAACATTCCTTAAAATAAAATTATATAATCATTAAATTTATAAAAAATTTATTTACCATTTACTTTATTTTCATAAGCATATTTTGCTTTTTTAATAGAAACTCTATTTTGTTCATTTACAATTTCATTTGTTTCATCAATAAATTTTTTTTTCCCAAGAAAACCATCTTTCCTATTATTCATTAATTCTTTTTCAATATTATTTTTTTCTACATAATTTTTCCAATCTTTTTTAGATTTATCCATAGTACTAATATTTCTTTTTTTTGCTATTTCATTTATTATTGCATCTAATTCTTTATTTGTTCTTTTTTTATTTATTTTTTCAACTTCTTTCTCATTTATTTCTTTTTTTTCTTCAAATTCTTGTCCCGCGAAATAATATTTTTCACTTACTGTTTTTTGTTTAACTTCTTTTGATTTTTTAATGGCTTCTTTTATTTCTTCTTCTAATTTTTTTTCTTTTTCTATATCATTAATTGTATTCTTTTTATCATTATTATTTGAATTTTCATTTTTTAAATTAAGATTATCATTATTTGAATGTCTTAGTTGTTTTAATTTTTCCCAAATAGCATCTACTTTACTTTTATTTACTTTAATATTTTCTTTTTTTTTATTTTTCATCTCTTCATTTGATTGTTCTAATTCCTTTTTAGAAGGAATATATTCATCATCATTTGAATCAGAATCAAATTCTTTAGTAAAAAGTTCATTCATTTTTTTCTTATATTAATTTATTACTTAAATAAAAAATTAATTTGTATAAAACAATTAATAAGCAATTAATTAAATTTATATCATTTATTTATATCTAAAAAATGAATACATTAAATACACAAAATCAACTTGGTAAAACAGTATTATTTATAAGTGAACTTCCAGATAATATATTAGATACTGAATTAGAAGATTTTTTTTCTGAATATAAAGATAATATTTTAATGATTCAAATAGAAAGAAATTCTAAAAATTATGATTTTTTCAATACAAGAAAACCGAAAGCTACAATAATATTTAAAGATCATGATAAAGCAAATGATGCGAGAAATAATTTAAATATGAAAAGATTAAAAGGAAAAGCATTAAATATAATGTGGCATGAAAAAGATAATAGTATTAGATATAATAATACTTCAAATATATTTGTAAAAGGAATTCCCCCTGAAGTTAAACCTAGAGAAGTTTTTGAATTATTTAATAAATATGGTGAAATTATTTCTATTAAAATTTGCGAAGATGAAGATGGAAATTTATTAGGTTATGGTTATATAAATTATTATTCTCTTGATTCAGCTGAAAATGCTATTAAAGAATTAAATAAAAAAAAAATTTGGAATAGTGTTTTAGAAATTGAACATTTTCAAAAGAAAAATGAAAGATTACAATCTAATTTAGGTAACAATTCAATTTATATTAAAAATATTCCTGATAAAATAAATGAAAATGATATGAAAGATTTATTTAAAGAATTCGGTGAAATAACTTGGTCTAAAATAATTCTTGATAATAATGGAAGGAAATTTGCAATTATTGTTTATTCAAAATCTGAAAGTGCTTTAAAAGCAAAAGAAGAAATGAATGATAAAATAATTGCAAATAGTGAAATAGGATTATATGTTGATTTACTTCAAAAAAAATCAGAAAGAAAAAGAATATTAATTTCAAAAATTGGAGATATAAATAATAAATTAAATCAAGAATTTAAAAATTGTAATTTATATATTAAAAATTTACCATATGATTTAACCGATGAAAAATTAAGAGAAATATTTAGTAAATATGGAGAAATAAAATCAGTAAAAATATCTAAATTTACTTTAGTAACAAAAATAAAAGATGAATTAAAAGAAATAGAACAATCAAGAGGATTTGGATATGTATGTTATACAAATCCAGAAAGTGCATCAAAAGCAATAGAAGAATTAAATGAAAAAAATTTACCAGGATATGAAAATTCAAAAAGACCAGTAATAATATCATTATTTATGCCTAAATATGAAAGAAAACCATTTTTGAATAAATTACAATCTAATACAATGAATAGATTCCCATTAATTATGGGTAATCCTATACCAATGATTCCTTTTAATAATTATTCTCAAAGAAGATATTTTAATGGAAATAATAATAAAAGAGTGAATAAAAATCCAAAAAATAATCAAAATGTTCAAAATAATAATATTAATAATAATAAAAATAATACAAATAATAATGTTAATAATACTAATAAAGAAGATGAACCTAATTCACAATATTTAGATTCTCTTGAAACCATAGAAGCTAAAAAAGATTATCTTGGAGAATTTTTATTTAAAAAAATTGAACAACATCCTCTTGCACATAAAAAGAACTTTACAATTGATACTATTGGAAGAATTACTGGAATGATTCTTGGTATTGAAGATATTAGAGAAATATATGATATTACTACAAATTATAATAGCTTGTCTTCGAGAATTGATGAAGCTTTAAACTTATTGGAAAATCAATAAGTTTTTTAATTTTTACATAGATTAACTATTTCCAAAAAAAATTAAAAAAAAAACTACATACAATATTTTTTTCTATTATTATTTATTATGTCTTTAGATAATTATCTTATGTTTTTTTTTATCGTCATTTTTTCTTCTTTTTAAATAATTTATAAATATTCTATATTTTTTTAAATTATTAAATTAATATATTTGTTTTTATGTATTTTTCTTCTGATATTTATTCTAAACAAGATATTCATAATAATGAAAATAATAATAATGAAATAACAAGTAAAACATTTAATGAAGATGAGTTAAAAAAATTTTATGAAGAAAGGAAATTATATTATGATGATTTATTGAATAATAAAAAAACAAATAATTTAAAAAATATAAATGAGGAATTAAAATATAAGAAAAAGCCTTTAGAAAATTTTATATATCAAAAAAATAATAATAGAAATAAAATAAATCATAATGATAAAAAAGACAACATAAATGAAATTAATTGTGGAAATATAAAAAACAACATTAAAAAAGATTATATATTAAATAATGAAATAATTGAAGAAGAAAAAGACGAAGAATTATCAAAAGAAAACTATTCTTCAATGACAGAGAATAATATAAATAAAACTTCAAACTTAAATTCCCAAATAATGTTTACTGAAGGGGATATTTTTAATAGAATAAATGAAAAATATAAAGTTTATTCCTTTTATCCAAAAAAAAATCAAAATTTAAAACCTGAAATAATAAAAAATAGGAAAGAACAAATAAATTTATCTCCTATAAAAACAAATAAAAATCCTAATTTTAAAAAGATAAAAAATTTATCAAAATCTAACATAAAAGAAAAATATAAAAATGATTTAAAAAAAGTTTTATTAGAAAGAATAGAAAAACAATCTCCTAAAAATATTAAAAAATTAAAATTAAATATATATGAAAGAGGAAGATTATATTCTCAAAGAAGTAGAGAAAAATTAAAATTATTAAAACAATCAATTAATAGAAAAGAAACAGAAGAATGTTCATTTTCACCTAATTTATCAGAATCTAATTTATTTAAATCTTCTTCAAGAAATAAAAGTGATTTTTATAAAAAAAACATAGAATGGAAAAAAAAAATAAATAAATCATTAAATAATTTACTAATATCAATAGATAAAAAAACTTATGAAGAATGTTCTTTTCGTCCTAAAACAAATAATATTTTATCACTAAATAATAATAAAATAAATAAACCCGATTTTGTTTATAAAAAAAATGTTATTTGGATGAAAAAAGTTAATGAAAAAAAGAAAAAATTAACCTTAGAGAAAATGGAAGAAATTAAATTAGAAATTGAAAAAATTCAAAAAGAAAATAAACTGGCTACAAATTTTTTAAGTGAAGAAAGAAAATTAATGAATCCTGTTGAAAGTTTAAGAAATTTATCTAAACCTAATAAAAAATTAAACTTAAATGATAATAATAATATAAATATAAATCATAATTCTAAAAATAATTTTTCAGAAATTCAAAAATTAATTAGTTCCCTAAAAGAAACTTTAGAAATCAATAAAAAAATAAATAATGAATTATTTAATAAACCTAAAAATAATTAAAAAAAAAGAATAAAACATCAAAACAATAAATAAAAATTTTAATAACCCTTTAAATAATATTATTGAAATTAAAAACAAACAAATAAAAAAAACATTCAAATTTTATTCATGAATGATCCTCACAGCATCTCCTTTACTATATAGATTAACGCAAGGAACAATTCTTTCATTAAAAGTAATAGAATGATAAGCAGTTTTGATTTTATCATCATTAACTTTAAAAGAAATTTTCCCTGAAACAGTATCAACAATAACAGTAATTATAGTTCCATTAGGTAAAAGTTTTTCATTTCTATAATTAAAATTACTATAAGAAAGAGGAGGTTGACAATAAAGTCCTCCTGAATTAGAATAAAAATACCATCCACAAGAATTATAGCAAAGAGAATTTTGATTTATTGATTTTGGAGCAACTCCAAACATTATATAACTATTTGAAGTTGTGTTTTCTATTTTAAAATTTATTATTGTTATTGTTCCTGGAGTTATTTCCTCACTTCCTATTGCATTCGCATTCCATCCATCTCCAGTGTATTTTGTTACTGATTTATTATCTTGACTTATTGTATAATTTGGACCTGCTATAAATGTTCCTCTATATTTACGAATTTCTGAGCCACAACATGGACATTGTTCTATCATTTTCTTGTTTTTAGTATTTATTTTGGTTTATATTGCTTTTTTACTATAACTATTTTTTAAATAAATATTTAAGTTTTATAATTGTTTTAGAATTGATCTTTTCTATTTTTCTGTTTTCAATAATTGTTTATTAATGTTTCATTTTTAAATATGTGTATTATAAGGAATTTAACATTAAAAACTTTTAATTAATTATATGATATCAATGTTTACTGGTTTCATCTAATTATATATTGAAAAACATAAATTTTTATTTAAAATTAATATTAATTATTTATTTTATTTAAGCTAAAAATGAGTAGTGAAATATCAGAAGAAGACCTAAAGCCATTTAGAAGAAGAAAAGGTTCAATTAATTCTCGTTTTGCAAAAAGATTAGGAGTTTCAAATAAGAATACTCAAAAAACTCATTCAAGAATTACTTTTAATTCTTCAAATTTAACAACAAAACAAGAAATTATTTTAATGTTAAAAAAACATTTTATAATTTATTCTCGAAATGCGAAATCACTTTTATTTATTTTTTTAACACCTATTTTTTTTATGTATATGTTACAAGCAATGCAATATTTAACAGATAATTATAAAAATAAAAGTGTTTCTTTAAACTATCCAATTGTAAATATTGATAATTCAGAATTAAATTGTCATATAAATTTAAATATGACTAATTGCATTAGCTTAGGAATAAGTATTTTAGGAGAATTAAATGAAAAACAAAATGAAGAATTAGATTATTTAATAGATTCAATATCAAATAAAACAAAATTACCAAAAAATGAAATAAAAATAATAAGTAAGAATTTTTCAAATCAAAATGAATTTTATAAAATATTTGATAAAAAAAATAACACTCAATATTATGATTTTATTTATCAATATATAATATCATTTTGTTATGGAAATTTTCAAATAGGAAATATATCAATACCATGTAGACCAGAAATAAATAATGATGATTTCTATTTATATACTATAGTTTATAATATATCAAATACTCCAAATGCTTTCTTAAGTGGATATAATTCACCTTATCCAAAAGATGAAAAAATAATAAAATTACAACAAATAATTGATAATTCATATATTGAATTATTTACTATTAAATATAATAAAACTTTTAAACAAAATCCAAAAATAAATAATATTTTTATTCAACCTTATCCTTCTGTTCATTCTAGATTTTTAGATAATGCTAATGTTATTTCTAGTTTTGGAAGTTTTTACTTCTATTTCCCACCTATGATATTATTTTCTATAATTTTACTTGATATTGTTAAAGAAAAAGAAACAAAATTAAAAGATTTTACTATATTAAATGGAATGAGTTTAATATCTTATTGGGCTTCTTGGTGTATTGTTTCTTTTATTTTTTCATTTTTATTAACCATTGAAATTTTATTTATGGGTTATTGTATTTTTAAATATGATATTTTTACTAATGTAAATCCTATTATAAGCTTCAATTTATTTTTTTTATTTAACTTATCTTTAATGTTTCTTTCAATGATGATTAGTAATTATGTATCTTCTTTAAATAGTGCTACAACTATATCTTATTCAGTCATTATAATTGGAATTGTTATTCAAACTGTTCTTACAAATTATACAATCATGTATTTTTTATATGCTACTAAAGTTGATGATTTTTTTTTATTTATATTATTAAAACTTTTATCTTTATTTAGTCATTTTTATCCTCCTTTTATTTTTACTAAATGTTTTGTTGATATAATTAGTATTTCTTCATCTCATTTTGATTATGATTTATTTCAATGGATGCCTGGAAGATATTATTCTTTTTCTGATATTTTCATTGAATATTCTGGTAAATTATTAATTGGAATTGAATATAAAATTGATTCTTTTTTACAAACTTATTTATGGTTTTATATTGCTATTATTGGATATATAATTGCAATTTGTTTCAAAGAGATTAGAGATTATTATGGTAAAATGAAAAAAAAAAAAGATTTAATAAGGAAAAGTTCAAGTAGTTCTTATTTTGAAGATGATTCAACAATATATTATTTTGATTATTATTATTCAATTTTAGTAAATATTATAACAATATATTTTCCTAAAATATTTGTAAAATACAATCCATTTATTTACTTGAAAAAATTTTATGACACAAATTTTAATTATCAAAAAAGCAACAAACGTCGAAATCAAATAGAAAATTCAGTATCAAAATCCTATGAAAATTTTTTAAAATTACAAGAAATCCCAATAACAGAGCAATCAAATTTAATAATCCATGATTCAGATATATCAGTAATAGAAGAAAAGAAAAAAATAGCAATTTTGCATAGAAAAAGGCAACCTCCAAATGGAATAAGAATTCTTCAAATATATCGCAAATTTAAAAATAATAATGGAGAAATAATAGAAGCAATAAATGATATTAATTTAGACATTTTAAAAGGAGAATCATTTGGTTTATTAGGACCAAATGGAGCAGGAAAAACAACATTAATAAATTTATTATCATGTCAATTAAGAGCTAATAAAGGTTATGCTAAAATTGGTCCTTTTATTATTCATTCAGAAATGTTTATTGATTCTTTATATATTAAAAAAATGATTGGAGTTTGTTCTCAATTTGATTTATTTTGGGAAGAAATGACAGTTTTAGAAACAATATCTTTTTTTGCTTCTTTAAAAGGAGTAGTATCTCAAAATAGTATATATGATAAAATTATTGAATTTGGTTTAAATGGAAAAGAAAATGAAAGAGTAAATAGATTAAGTGGAGGAATGAGAAGAAGAGTAAGTTTATTAATTGCTACTTTAGGAGATCCATATATATTATTTTTAGATGAACCTACTACTGGACTTGATCCTGTTAATAGGAAAAAAATATGGAAAATTATTAATGAATTTAAAAAAAATAAAGTTTTAATTTTAAGTACACAAAATATTGAAGAAGCTGATTATTTAAGTGATAGAATTGGAATAATGATTAATGGAAAATTAATGTTTATTGGTACTAGTTCTGATATATTAAAAATTAATTCTACTGGTTTTGAATTGCAAATTAGTTTTGATTTACAAAAAATGAATTTTGAAAATAGACAAATTGTTGATGAATATATTAAAGTTTTATTTAGTAAATCTATTGTTAAATTTAGTACTTCTGGATTTTATACTATTCAAATTCCTTTTGATAATAAAGATGAAATTTTAAGAGGAATGGAAATGATTAATAGAGTCAGTTCAAATGAAAAAGTTAATGAAATATTAAAATTTGTTAAAGATGTTGTTATGTCTCAAGCTAATTTAGAAAAATCTTTTATTGATTTATGTCACAAGTATCAATAATAGAATTTTAATTATATTTTTAAAATATTACATTTAGTATTTTTAAATATAAATGGTATATTTTTATTTATTGTTACATTTTAAATAAATTAAAACTTTTTTTATTAATTAGAATTCAATTTTATATTATATATTATAATCCTATAACTTTGGTTTTAATTCTTAGAACTCTTTTTCTAAATCTGAATTCATTTTTTTAAATATTAAATTTATTAAATAGGAATTTTTATTAAATAAAATTTATGAAATAACGAATATTTAAAAATATAGAAATTAATTGTTTTATTTAATTTATATAAAACAGAAATGTCAGATAATGCAAAAGAAAAAAAGCAATTTAAAGTTGTTTTTAATGGAACAAAAAAAGAAGTAATATCTTCAGGAACAAAATTTTCCAAATTTATAAATAATTTAATTCGTCAATATGCAAATGTAAGTTTAACAATTAAAAAATTTTTTTAAATTTAAATTAGACAGCATTATTAAAAAAGGATTTTAAACTAGATAAAATAAAAACTGCAAATATTTTTGTTATAGGAGAACCTAAACAAGCTTTTTTACCAGAAGAAATAGATATATTAAAAAGATATATAGAAGAAGGAGGAAGTATATTAATATTATGTGGAGAAGGAGGAGATTCAAAAAATAATTCAAATTTAAATGAATTCTTAAAAGATTATGGAATTCAATTACATTGTGATTCAGTTGTTAGAACTTCATATTATAAATATCTTCATCCAAAAGAATGTTATATAGATACTTTAAAAGTACATCCTGATTTTTTAAGAACAATTAAAAATGTAAATAAAAAAAGAAAAATAGATTTATTAGATAATGAAGAAAATGAAGATGATGATGATGCCTTATTAAAAATAATATATCCATTTGGAGAAAGTATAGATATATTACCAAATGCTCAAAATGTAGGAATTGTATTTAATAGTGGAATAATATCATATCCTTTAAATCGTCCATTATGTGTTTGTTCAAGTTCAAAAAGTGGAAAAGGTAAAATATGTGTTTTAGGTTCAGTTAAATTTATAGATAATAATTATATAGAAAAAGAAGAAAATAGAAAAGTAATAGATGGATTATTAAGATGGTTATTAGGAATAACAAATCCATCATTAACAATTCCATCTAAAGAAGTTTCAATTAATGATTATACTTATATACCAAATATAATATCACTAAGTGATAAAGTTAAAAGCTGTTTAGAAGAAGCAAAAGAACCACCAAGAAATTTTAATGATTTATATGATATGAGTCTATTTAAAATTGATAATAATTTAGTTCCAGAAGCTATTGAAATGTATGATAAATTACATGTTAAACATGAAATTTTAAGTATTATTCCTCCTCAATTTGAAACTCCTTTACCTCCTTTACAATTAGCTGTTTTTGATCCTATTATAAAAGATTTCCCTGTTCCTAATTTAGAATTATATGATTTAGATGAACAATTTGCCAGTGAAAAAATTAAATTGGCTCAAGTCACTAATAAATGCAATGATGAAGATTTAGAATATTATATTAGGGAATGCTCTGATATTTTGGGAATTAGTGGTAAAATTGATAATAAAGATGATCCTAAAGCTGTTTTAGCTTATGTTATGAAAGAACTTATTAATTATAAAAAATTAAATCAGTAAATTTGGGGAGTTTTTTGGAGGTTTTTCTCCATTTTTTTTAAAATTTATTATTTTTTGATGGGTTTTAGTTTTATATAGAACTAAAAATCTTCTTTTTAAATTTTGAATTATTTAATATATTTTTGAATTATAATTACAATTTATAACAAAACATATAAAATGAAATAAAAAAAAAATATTTAAAAAAATGAAAAATTTAAATGGAAAACGAGTTAAAAATGCAGGATCAAATATAATAAATAATACTCAAACTCCAATAATCCAAAAGCAAAAAGTTCAAAATATAAATAATAAAAAAAAGCCAGTATCATCAATGGAAAATCACAGAAATAACATAATATATGCTGGAAATGGATTATGGAGTGAAGCCAAAAAAAACATAGAAGAAGATAAACCTTATGTATCAATTGTTCCTCAATTAGAAAAAGAAAGAAATGAATTACTTTTAGATCCTGAAAAAGAAGCAAATCAAAAAATAATTTCTCAATTAAAAAACCAAGTTAGAGAATTAACTACACAATTACAAAAAGAAATGGCAAAAAGTTATGATGCTGAATTTAGAGCTAATCATGCTGAAAATAATAAAAAAAATATTATGGATATGTTAGATAGTAAAAATCAAGAATATAAAGATTTAATTGATGAAAAAAATCAATTAGAAAATTCTGTTAATTCGCTTAATGAAGCTTTGAATAATGCTAAAAAAGAAATAATGAGATTAAATAATTTATTAAAGTCAGAAGGAGAAAAAAATAAAGAAATAAATGAACAATTGCAAAATTTTATGATTGAAAAAGAAAGAAATAATTATATGAATTCTACAAATATGAATGGATTAAATAAACAAATTGAACAATTAAATAAAGAAAAAGAAAATTTAATGAAAATATTAAATGAAAGGAAATACCAAGTTAAAACAGAAGAAAATTGTAATAATGAAATGATACAAAATAGATTAAATGAAAAAGATAAAATTTTAAAATCAATGGAAACAACAATGAATAAAGCTTTAAATGAAAATGAAGAATTAAAAAAAAAATTATCTGCAAGTGAATCAAGTGTAAATAAATTAAATGATATTATTTCAAAAAAAAATGATAAAAATAAACAATTAGAAGATAAAATAAAAGGACTACAAGAATATATTGATTCATTTGGAAAAGAAGTTAAATGGAATCAAAATCAAATTGCACAAAAAGAAAATACTGTAAAATTAATGAAAGATAAATTAAAAAAGAAAGATGAAGAAATATTAAGTTTACAAAAAAAAATTGAAGAATTAAGTAAAAAGAATAATAAACCAAAAAATCAAATTTCTGAAAATAAAAATAATAATATTAATCAAAATTATAATTATGATGATTATGATGATGAAGAAGTAGAACAAAAAGAAATTTTAATTCCTGTTAAAGCTAAACCAAATTTATTTGGCCCTGAAAAAACTGAAATTAAAATTTCAAATAATATTAATTTTAATAATAATAAAAGTAATATTAATAATACTACTAATAACAATAATAAAAATAAGAAAAAATCGATTAATTTTTTTGAAGGAAAAGAAAATAAAAAACCTTATTTATTTGGTCCTGAAACTTTTAATCAAGAAGATAATGAATTAGACCAAGTAATTTTTAATTCTTAATAATTAATATTTTTTTATTATAAAGATTATATTATATTAAATAAATTAAATCAAGAAAATTATTTTTAAACATATATATTTATAAAATTTTAATCAATTAAAATTATATAATCTGGATTTGGAATTTTACAAATTGGACAATATCTATGATAATTAACAAAACATAAATAACATAAAACACAATGATTACATCCTTTAAATATTACTTGGCTTTTAAATTTTTTACATTTCTTACATAAATCTAATCTATTATTATTAATTTTAACTATTTTTATTTTTGTTGAAAATTTTCTATTGATTTCTTTCCATAAACAGCAAAAACTAAATGAAATTAATGGAAAAGTGATAAAATATCTCAAAATTTCAGTATTAAATATTATATTTTTAATATAATTAGTAAAAACATATTTGTTTCCATTAATTAGAGTTAAAGGTGAAAGAACATAATTTTCATTTTCATAAGGAATAATATTTTCTCCTTTAACTAAAGCAATAACTGAATCTCCAGGTAAAAAAAAATCATAACTATTTCTTGGTTCAAATAAAATATTTGATTTAAAAACTTTTAAAGTTTTTTTTAATTTTTCATAAAGATTATAATATCCATTAACCATAAAAGAAAACAAAGGAGATAATTTTTCAGGTAAAAATTTATGTGGATTTATTATAGAACATTTTGGTGAATTAATTATAATTGATTTATCTTTATTATTAAAATTAAAATAAGGAGTTTTTGAATGTGATGAAAATATAACATTATTTAATGAATTATATATTCCATTACTTATTGTTATTGGGATTAGATAAAAAAGATTTTTTTTTGGTTTATGATTTATTTTTAAAATATCAATGACTTCCATATCTTTAACTTCTTTTAATAAATTCCTTAAATTACGTAATGAATTTTCAATATATAATGAAAAATTTAATCCTGAAGAAAAAACTAAAAATTTAATAAAATATTCACTCATTTTCTAAAAAAATAATATTTAATAATTATTTGAATATATAACAATTTTTATATAAAAATCTATTAAATGGAAAACAAAGATGAAATTACAACATCAGTTAATTCAAGTTCATCTCCTCGTTCAAAAATATCAGATTTACTTCCAAGTGATATTTTAGAAGAAATAGGTGTTTCAAAAATTTATAAAGTTCCAAAAGTTTCAGTATCATCAAAGAATTTAAAATATGATTCATTAAATGATGAAGAAATTAATAGACGAAATACAGTAAATAATAATTATGAAAGTAGTAAATTTATTTATCGTTCAAATATGAATACTATGGAAATGGCTAATAATTTTAAAAATAATAATTTTATTGAATATATTGGGAAAGTTAATAATTATCCTAAATTCAAAAATAATTATCCTTCATCTTCGAATCAAATAATAATAATGAATAATTTCCCTATTAATAATAATATAAATATTCAAAATATTAATTCTAATAATAATTCTAATTTTTATTTCAATAATAATAATAATTTTGAAGGAGGAATCAGAAGAGTTAATTCCAATAAACCTTTTATTACTCAAAGACCAGATTTTTTAGATAATTATCCTCAAAATATAAATAATAATATTAATAATTATAATTGTAATTCTCAGAATTATTGTAATGTTTTTTGGCAAAATATGAATAATAATAATAATATAAATATTAATACTAATATAAATAATAATCAAATATTCAGAAAATATCCTATTAATCATAGTAATTCTTCTCAAAATTTACCTCAAATGAATACTCAATTACAACCAACAAAAAGTCGTTTTGCACATAGAGGAAGTTCAACTTTAATTTCAGTACAAAATAAAATAATTCCTAAAGAGGAATTAATAGAAACTCCTAATCAAAATAATAATAATATTAATCATCAATCTCCACCTTTAATTGACTCACAAATAGATAATATTTTCTCTCAATTTCAATATAATGAATTAAATAATTCCAATCAATCTTATTTATCATATTTATTAGAAAAAATTGGAACTAATTTATTCATTCAAATAATAAAGACTCATAAAGGTTCTCGTCATTTACAAAAAATATTATCAAATAATCCTCCAACATTAAAAGAAATAGAAGTGATAATTTTAATAATATGTTTAAATATTCAAGATATAATTTGTGATTATTATGGTAATTATTTTTTACAAAAATTTTTTCCTTATTGTTCTCTTAAACATAGATTACTTCTATATCAATATATAAAACCAAATTTTATAAAAATAGCAAATGATATATGTGGTAATCATTCACTTCAATGTTTAATTCTCCTTCAAAATTCAAAAGAGGAAGAAAATATTATTAAAGAATGTATAGGAAAAAATTTATTATCTTTATCAACAGCACCAAATTCAAGTCATGTAATTCAAAAAGTAATAAAAGCAATTAAAGAAAAAGATAGAGAATATATTAATGATTTTATTATAAGTAATTTAATGGAATTATGTTTAGATCCAAATGGAATTTGTGTTGTTAAAGAATTTATTAACGAATCTGTAAGTGAAGTTTATGTTATGTCAATTATTTCTATTTTTGAAGTTGAAACTAATAAATTAACTTTTAATCAATTTGGTAATTTTGGTATTCAAGAAATTATTAAAAAATATGGAGAAAGTTATTGTGGGAAAATCATTAATAAATTAGTTGAACATATTATTGAATTTTCTAAATCTAAATTTTCTTCTAATGTTGTTGATTTTGTTATTGAATATTTAAGCAGGAATAATTTTAAAAAGTTTTATAATGTTTTAAATAAAATTTTCTTAAATGAAAGTAATTTTAATGAAATGATAAATAATAAATTTGGTACTTATGTAATTGAAAATTCATTAGAAATTATTAATAAAATGAATAAAGATTTTTTTATTAATTCTAATAAAGAAGATGATAATAATTCAAATAGTAATAGTTTAAGTGATGATGATGAGCAAATAAATTTTGATGAATTTATTCAATTAAAAAATAAAATTTATTCTGTTGTTCAGAATAATTCAATTGCTAAAGAAAAAAAGAAAATTGCCAAATTAATTAAAGTTTAAAAATTTTATTCAAATATTTGTATTAAAATAAAAAATCATATTTAATTTTATATTCTTATAATTCTAGTAATTAGATGTAATTTCTTAATATATTGAGTTTAAATGAATATTTATTATCATTTTTTTATTTTGGTTAAAAAATGTTGTTAATGAAAAAGGATTAAAAATATTTTGAAACCTAATAGAAATTGGTATTTACAAACAACATTATATTAATTATTTTAAAATATTAATTTACAAATAAATTTTTTGTAAATAATACTAAAAATAAAAAACAATAAAAAAACATCATAATATAATTTTATTTTTGCTTAATTAAAAAACATTTTTTAACTTTAATATCATGATTTATAATAATCGAAAACAATTTTCTTTCCAAAAGAGAAACAAATAATTCAAAATATTTCTTTGCCCAAAGTATTAAAAATAAATTTATCAATGTCTGATTGTATCATCTTAAATATCTTTTTTTTTAAAGAAAGATACATCTGCTTTATAATAAATATCTGATTTTTTAATGATTATTCAGCTTTAATTAATCTTACTTGTAAGAAAAGAAATATTCTATGGAACTTATTTAAAAATTATATCATATTTTATTCTATTTAATATTATTTATGTGATAAATATATTTTTTCATCCTCTAGTTATTTATTTTATTTAAAGATTCAAATGGTTAATTTTTTTTTCTATAAATATTCACAAGATTGATTTTCAATTTACTCATTTTTGTTTTGTACAAAAAACATTGAATAAAGAGAATAAACAATTTTTATTTAGAAATAAAAAATAGAAATATGTGTAAAAATTTTTAAAAAAAATTATTATTAATTTAATATATATTAAAAATAAAAAAGTTTTAAATAATTAAATAATAGTAAAAAATATTTTTTTAATGTGTGGGTGTTGTTCATCAAATTCAATGATGGATATAAAAAAATATAATAATTTAACGTCAAATTCCTTATTAACAATAGACAGACATTCAAAAACAAGTGATTATAAAAAGAAATATAAATATATTTCAACAATTGGAAATGGAGCTTTTGGTAAAGTAAAATTATATATTGATCGAAAAATAAAATCAATGAAATATGCAATTAAAACAATAAAAAAGGATTTTTTAAATATTCATTCTTTAGAAAGTGTATTAAGAGAAATAGAAATTCTTCGTTCATTAGATCATCCAAATATAGTAAAATATTTCGAAACTTATGAAGATGATTTATATTTACATATAGTAATGGAATATATTCCAGGTGATAATTTATTTAAAATGATTTCAAATAAAAAAACAATTCATTTTACTGAAAAAGATATAAATGAAATATTATTATTTTTAATGAAATCAGTATTATTCTTACATCATAATGGAATAGTTCATAGAGATATAAAACCAGAAAATATATTATTTTCAGTGTCAGGAAAATATTCTTCTTTAAAATTAATAGATTTTGGATTATCAATTCCAAGAAATGCAGGAAAAGAAAAATATAGATGTGGAACTCCATATTATATGGCACCAGAAATGATTAATGGTAAATATTATTATAAAAGTGATATGTGGTCAATTGGAGTAATATTATTTATTATGGTTACTGGAAGTTTTCCTTTTAATGGTCCTACTAGAACAGAAGTATTTGAACAAATTTCTAAAGGAAAATATAATAAGAAAAAACTAAATAAACAAAAATGCTCTAATGAATTAAAAGATTTAATTAAAAAAGCTTTAATTATTGATCCTTCACAAAGAATTAGTATTGAAGAAGCTTTACAACATGAATGGTTTAAATTATTTGCTTCTAATTCAAATAATAATTTAATTATTAGTTCAGATATAATAAAAGCTTTAAAAGATTTTCAATCTCAGAATATATTACAAAAAGAAGTTTTATATTATTTAGCTAAAATTTCTTCAGAAACAGAGATAGGAAAATTAAAACAAGCTTTTTCTTTAATTGATAAAGATAATTCTGGTGAAATTGAATATGAAGAAATTCCTAAAATTTTTAAGGATTTAGGAATTAAAGCATCAGAAGAAGAATTAAGAAATATATTTGACAGTTTAGATTTTCATAATGATGGTAAAATAAATTATTCTGAATTTTTAGCTGCCACTTTATCTTCTGTTGAATTTGCAAAAGAAGAAAGATTAAAATCTGCTTTTAGTTATTTTGATGTTACTGATTGTGGTTATCTTACTCTTGATAATGTTATTGAAGCTTTAAAACAAAATAATGTTATTGTTAATGAAGTTGAATTAGGAAAAATTTTCAAAGATATAAATAATCAAGGAAAAAAAATCGATTTTGAAGAGTTTAAAAAAATTTTTTATAAAACTAATAAAGATAATATTACTTAAAATAAATGTCATATTTTATTTGAGAATTAGTGTAAAACTTGTATTTAATATTCATTAGGAGTTGTTATGATATAATGATTATTTACTTTATTTTACTTTATAAATATAAATTTTTTCAAATTTTAATTTAATTAGAATAATCTTATCAAAAAATAAATATTATTTTTATTATTATTATTATCTCAATCAAAAAATAAACAATTCCGATTTTATTTTCATTTTTAATTATCCTTTTACATTTCTTATCATATTCTTTGTAATCATTCTGAATATCTTTATTTCTTGAATCTATTTATTTTATTTTATTTTGTCATTTTTATTTTCACTTATCAATCATTTTTCTTTTTAAGAAAGACAAAAATGTCATACATTAATCCATTATCTTTAATTTAATAAAAAATAAAAAAATTGTGAAAGAAATAAAATAACTCATTCACCAGAATTTATAATAAATTCTTAATTTTATTCCATTTCATTAAAATAAATAAATCAATAATTATCATTTGAAAAAAAATCAAAAAAAAAAAAAAATAAAAATAAATTTACATCGATTAATCCTTAAATTCCATTTTAAAAACTAATAATAAATTATATTTTAATGAACATATTCAGCTGAAGTTTTTCCTCTTTTGGATTTTTTCCAATTGGCAATTTTTTCCAAAGTATTTTTAGAGGAAGTGGGATCTAAATCATGCCATTTATCTTGAGAATCACCTTTTCCTTTGAAATAAGCTTGAGTCCAAACATGACCTAAAGTACCGAATCTTAAGCTAACAACTCCAGTTTTATATCTTGCTGGAATTCCAGCAGTTCTTAATAAAGCAATTAATAAATGAGTTTGATCAACTGCATTTCCTTGAAGTTTAGTTAATGTTGCTAATGCTCCTAATTTTGTACCTGAATATACTTTATATTTTACTTTGTCTCTTACATATTTAAAAATCTTATTTGTTTTATTATATGTATCATTTACTCCATCTGTTAAGTTTAATACTAATTTTTTGAATTTTTCATCACCGGCTTCACAATTCTTTGTTGCTTTTAAAAATTGATCTAAGTTTTCTTCTTTCTTATCTTTTTGACTTAATGCAAATACTATTAAAAATCCAAGGATTATCAATTTTTTCATTTTTTCTTTATAATTTTTTTTTTAATAATTACTATTTATAATAAATTGATTTATTATTATAATTTGGATATAAATTTTTTAATTTAATTTTTGTTAATTTTTTATATTCAATGAATTCAATAATGAGTATAATTTTTTTATTTTAAATTATGATTTTTATTTATAAGAAAAATCAAAATTAAAAACCAATAAAAACATAATTATTCTTCATTAAAATTTTTTCCTAAAGTTTTTTAAGAAAAAAATGCAATATTTTGAACAAGTTTTATTTAAGAAGGATTTATTTATATTTTTTGATATTAATAGAAATAGTTTTGACTTTTATAAATATTTAAGAATTAAAAAAAGAATTATTTTAATTTATTTTGAGAAAAAAAATAAAAAAATAAAAAGAAATATCTAGCTTATTGAAAAAAAAATTTTTATAAATAAAAAGAAAAAATGAAAAATCTAATTTCCTTATTACTCATTATTATATCAATAACATTTGCATCATCAGAAAGACATATAATTCCGAATCTTCTTATTTCAAAAGAAGAAGCAAAACAAAAACTTATTAAAGAATTAAAAAAATTAGGTAATAAAGATTTATTTATAAACTATCCTGAAGATTATGAAAAATATGTAACTGATTTAACAAGCTCAACTTCAGTTATATTTGATAAAATTCTTTTTTCTGAAATAGATTCACTAAGAAGAACACATAATTTCCCAGAAAAAATAATCTTACAATTTAAATCAATTAAATATAGTAATAGTCATGTTGGTTATGAAAATTTTAATTATTATAATGAAAAAACAAAAACTAAAATTGAAAATGTATTCGGAATTGCAACAAGATTAGATGAAAAATTTCTTTATTTTGCTTATATTAAAGGTGATACAAGTGGAAAAGTAATTTATCAATATAATGTTATTCCATATGAAGATTGTCATTGGATTTTATTCATTAAAAGTTGTAAAACTAAACATAGATATGAAAGAAGAGGATTTACTTTAGCAGAATTAGAAATAATTCAAAAGTCTTTAATAGCTAAATTTTATCAGAATTTACATTCAATTCTTAATTTAAACGCCAATAAAGTTCTTGAAAAATTTAAAGAATACGCTAATTATAATAGACAAGCATTCCCCAAATATTATGAAAAATATTTTCCAATTTTTCAAACATTTTTAAATCATCATACAATAAGTCTTGCTACAGAAACATATCAAATTGATGCATTAAAACATAGAGGATTTGATTTAGAAACAAGAGATAGAATAGTAGAATTAATAGATAAACCAGGACACCAAGTAAATACATTTCAAATATTACAATGTGGTCCAAATGAATGTTCTTTAAGAATGGGAATTGCTTATGCTGTAGATTTAAGATTTATATTATTCCATTATATTGAAGGAGTTTCTATATCTAAAAATTATGATGATTATTGTGTCAATTATAGAGGTGGATTTTTAGGCGGAAGTTTTATTGAAGAAGTTCAAAAATGCAAAGATGATCCTGAATGTGTTAGTGCATGTAATAAATATAGAAAAAATGTTAGAGATCCTTATAATCCAATTAATGAAATTCCTGATCTGAATAATAATAATAAGGAATATCAATTTAATATGAATAGTAAAAAAATATTAATTGCTGCTATTACAAATAAAATTGCAGACGTTTTGAATAATATAAAATTCTAAATTTATTTTCTTTCACACATTATTTCAAATTTATAGAAACAAATCTTTTAAAGATATCAAAGATAAACTTTTTAGAATGATTAATTCATTTTTCATCAAGAAAAAATATAAAGAAAAAAATAAAATAATAGCAGGGAAATATTTTTTTTTTTATTTAAAAAATTTATAAATTTTTTTGAAATTTCAAAATTTTAAAAAATTTAAGGAGGTTTAAAAAATTTAAAAATTCTGTAGAGACTATTTATTTTATTGTAAATTGGGGATTGGGGATTGGGGATTGGGGATTGGGGATTGGGGATTGGG
>JAEEGK010006313.1_pt1 | contig 28549 bp, 26 predicted proteins | sample 8958771 | NCBI WGS metagenome assembly JAEEGK01 (sample SAMN16246547, study PRJNA631951) | gut metagenome | biome: gut microbiome; feature: rumen; material: SC-attached | host: Bos | place: Iran: Karaj | collected 2018-10 | reverse complement strand
CCTGTTGACGAGCAAATACACCGGCACGGAAGGGCGGATTTCGCGAATTTTTTCGCTGAGGGCAACGGCTTTGGAGGCGTCGTTTGGCATTATGATGACGAGGTCGATGTTGGAATTTTCCATAGTGGCAATTGCGTCCTCGGCGCAACTAACACCCGTGATTCTCGGCATCACATAAAGGCTAAACTGCATCACGTCGCCCATAAAACGCCCGAAGAATGAGTCCTCGTTTTCAAGGCAGAAGGCATCGTAGAGCGACGCCACAAAGAGCACGTGCTTGACCTTGAATTTCATCATATCAAGGTAGATGTACTTGTCCAACATCTGTTGGTTGAAGTAGTTTTGGAGTGGCTGATGGTTTTCGGTGAGTTTGCGGCGCAGGACGTCCTCGCGCTTCTCCATATTTGCTGTGGCGGCTGAGCGGAACAGCATATCGCGGCCAATGGCGTCGTTGATGAATCCGGCGGTGAGCCTCGCGATGTTGGTCAGGAGTTCGCACTCCTCTTTGAGAAACGCGCCGTTGTATTCGGGCGGGAGTTCCTTGGTGTAGAACACCTCTATCATACCCTTGTTGCTGTCGATGGAGACAAACTGTTCCTTGATGCTGCGGTGCGTCATCAGGAAGTTTTGGGAGAGGTATTCCTTGCCGTCGTAGCGGATTCGCGCACAGGCGTGTCTTGGGTACTGCATAGCGCGAGGCAGGATGTTGCAAATGTCGTTGAGCGTGCTGCCGATGTCGCGCCCCTCTTTAATAATAGCGGTGGTGCGGTTGATGGCATCGAGTTCCTGCATACGCTTGGAGTTGAATTTTTTCAACTGTTTCATCGTCGCCGTGTATGACGCGCCCGTTATCATCACCGCCAAATATCCGAGCAAATGGTGTTCTTCGGGCAGGAACGGGTCGGAGTCGTCGCCGGCGGGGCATCCGTCGCGGTAATATACCTCGATGGTGCAGTGGGTGTTGTCTGCCGCCTCAAAATTTTTCACCATACCCTTGCCGCATTGTTCGAAGCCGTTGGTCTTGAACGCCTTGTTGCCAAAAGTAATCCGCGCCATTGCGTATTCGGGGTACTGCATCGCGAGGGGGATGGATTGGCAGATGTGGTTGATGGCGGCCATAAAATCAAAGGTGTCCCTGCCGAGAAGCAATGCCGTCTGCCTGATGCTCGTCATCTCCTTGATGCGCTCGCAATAGTTGCGGAACAGCGTCCTGTACTTGGCGGCGAGAGCCTGTTGGTGTATGATAATCGCCAAAAACTGCGACACTTCGTCGAATGCTTTTGGGAGTTGTCCCTCGCGGATTTTGTTGACGATGTAGTCCTTGTTGATATGTATGGTAACGGCGTGGGAGTTGTCGCTGTAATATTCGGCTGAGGTTTGCGTGGGCGTGGCGGCGGGTTTGCCGTCGTCCGGCTGTTGCAGGGAGTCGGCGATATGGATTTGGATGGTGAATCCAAAATTAGCGAGCCTTGCGTCGAGCAATTGCTCCCAATAGTTGGCGAGGGCGGTCTTCTTGAACAATCCCTTGTCCTCCCAACATTGTCCGCCTTCCGATACGGCGTCGATATATTGTACAATTAATTGCTGAATTTTTTCCATTTGGTTTGTGTTATTAATTTGCGGCGTAAATATAGGGATTTTTTTGGAATGAAAAGGTACGAAAAACGCTAAAAAATTAATTTGGCGAAAAAACTTCATCATCTTTCCCGCAGCAAAATATGATTTTTTTTTCGTGGTGGGAGAGGGTGGTGCACTTTTTCAAGGGAGTTTTTGTGTGTTCGCTCCACTTTTTCAAGGGAGTTTTTGTATAATCACGCCACTTTTTCAAGGGAGTTTTTCGTGGCAATATGGAATTATGCAAAATTTTAGGGGTAATTTTGTGGGGATTTTTTGCTGAGATATTCTTGTATTTATCATAATCAGTATTACCGAGGTGATAATCTTTTTGTAGATGTCGAGTGGGGGAGGGAGGATTTTTTTTCGGAAAATTATTTGAAAAAAAATTTTGCTGTTATAAAACAAATCTCTATTTTTGGGAAACAAAAAACTATAATAATATGAACGCCACATTTTCACTTGATACGATATTGAATTTGCTAAGCGGATTGAGTTTGGACAACCGTGCTTGGCTCGCCGAACATCTTATAAATCCGGCGGAGAAGAAGGAATTGGCTTTGCGCAAAGAGGTTGGCAGCGATAGCGGTTGGCCAAAAATTCGTCGTGAAGATATGCGAATATCCGATGATGTCGCCAACCTTGTAAAAGGCTTTGAATTGCCCGAAGATGCCGATTATGATAAAATGAAATTGGAGTATTTGATGGAAAAACACGGTTAGGATATGAAAAAGAAACTGTTTCTTGATACTAACGTTTTCATTGATTATCTTGGTAGCCGTAAAGATTACGCCGCTGCCTCTATGATTATTTCGTTGGCACAAAAGGGTTATTTCTCCCTGTTGGTTTCGTCGCTTTCTTTTGCAACGGCGAGTTACATTTTGAATGCGCATCACAAAAAGTCAAATGAAGAAATTGTTGCAATGTTTGCGGCATTTGTGAAGAAATGCAATGTTACGCCTGTGGATTCGGTTATCATTGATAAGGCTATCGCATCTGAATTTAAGGATTTTGAAGATGCGATGCAGTATTATTCCGCATTAAGGGAGGGCGCAGATGCTATTATCACCCGCAATATAGTTGATTTCACTTCTGCCAAGATTGACGTTTACGAGCCGCAAGAATTTCTTGATATGCTAATGCAGCAAAGTAGAACGTAGGTTGAAAGATGCTATTATGAACAGAATTGAAGGCTTTGCATTGCCGTTTGACATTACAAAAATGAACAGGCTCGTTGACTTGATATACGAAAACGGGACGTTGCTTTCGCTGTATCAGTCGGCGGACGATTATTATTTGTTTTGTTGGGCGGATTGCGACGACGACAACAACCGTTGGCTGATTTTCCGTGTAGGTTTTGAATCTTTACGTAGTTACATTTATGAAAAGCAAACTTTACTTGATTTGTTGACAAATAATCCTGATGGTTTTGTTCGTTTTGCTGATTATTGCGGCAAAGGCGATTTTCCGACCACAACGCAATCTTTGTCAACCCAAGACATTCCCAAGGACTATTTGCCCGAAGATGATTCGTATTTTTCGTTTGAAATAACGGACGAAATACGCAAAATTGTTTCTCCAAATAGTTTCAAGATTTCCGTTCCCGAAAAAGAAAAAAGTTTCTTTCTGTCGCTTGTCGAAAAGTTGGGGTGGAAGTCAACGGCGGCGGCGTTATGAGGATAGATAACTTTTTCCACACGGTGTGTGGAAAATTCAATGATTGCGAATATTTTGGAAAAGTATCTTCTATTTATCATAATCAGTGTTACCGTCACGATAATCTTTTTGGTTTTAATAGGGTGGGGGAGGCGCATTTTTTTCAAAAAATTTTTTCAACAAAACCTTTTTTCATTCAAAAAAACTTTTCTATATTTGTCGTGTCTTTCGGTTCCGAAAGCCTTAACGGGTGGAAGAGGTGAGGGACTGTACTAAAAGAAACTAAATTGTATTTGTTTATGGCTGGATATTATTTTAGATTGCCTGCAATACCACAGTTGACTATTCCGCAACAGTCTGCATTGAATGAGACAAAGCAAATTGCTTTGTCTGGTGGACCTGGAACGGGAAAAAGTGTTGTGTCCCTTTGGCGACATATCATAAATTATCACAAAAATCCTGTACCATGCGTAGCAAGTTTTTTATCTACATATACGACAACATTAAAGGTTTATTTAGCGGCTTGTTGTAGTGCTGTTAAAGATGTTTCTTATCCAAATGCAGAGGTATATGCCTCTCAAAACGTCGGTACTTCGTTAAAAAATTCGAACATAATCCACGGGCGTGTTTTTAAAGAAGTGATTATTGATGAGGCACAAGATTTGCCCAATGACTACTATGTTCAGATTCCATCGCCCGTTTCGTACGGAGCGGATGATTCTCAGATTCTATATCCTAAGCATTGTTCTCGGCAAGAATATTTGCGTTGTCAGTTCCCTGATAATGTTCAGTATGTTTTAGATAAAAATTTTCGCAGTACGCAGCGGATTATGAAATTTGCTAAGCAGGTCTTTCCGTCTGCCTATATTCCTATGTCTATAATACAGGGATTGCAGAATAATGTTGGGGAATGGCCTATATTAATCGTTACTAATGGGGATAAATATGAAGTTACCAATCAAGAGCAGAATAATGCAATTAAGCAGATTATAGACTCGTTCAAAGCGGAAGATCACAATATTGCTATTTTGGTTCCATGGCAAAAAGATGTCAAAACTTTCGAACAGGTACTTGATGGATTTGGGTATTGTAAAGGAAGTGATTATAGTTCATATTGTCATGAAGAATATTACCAAACGGGTAATGGCTGTGAGAAGTTGTTGAATGTACATTTAACAACATTCAAGTCTGCAAAAGGTCTTGAATTTGATACTGTAATAATACCAAACTTTCATAAATATAAAGAAATTTGTGGGAGTTATAATATTGGTTGGCAGGATTTCTACGTGGCATGTACCCGTGCAAGAAGTAATCTATACCTGATTAGTAATGATGATTTACCATCTTTGCATAGTGTAACTGAACGAAGTGCTATGGAGACACATTACAATTCATTTAATGATGATTTACCTTTTTAATATCATAACAATATGAAAGAGTATTATTTACCAATACAATCGACATCATTGGCTCATTATTTTGGCAATGCTATAATAAAGCCGGCCAAGTATTACAATAATAAGCCTCACGACATTCAGGATAAATGTCGCGACTTCTTATTGTTTACAGATAAGATAGGGACAACAGAAACTGATTGTTGTTTGGAAGTCGTATTGACTGAGGACGAATCCAAGAAATTAATAGATATACAAGGTGGTTGGTTTTTATATGATAAGCCATTGCCAATAACAAGAATAAAGAAGATACTCTTTGCTGACATAGCCCAAAAGGAGATAACAATATCAAACATTCGTTTGAGTACAGCATATGTACCTGATAGTTTGGTGGACATCAAGGTATTTGAAAACAATCCATCGAATTTTATAAAATATCCAACTAATTGTGGAATAAAAGATTGCACTAGTAATCTTAACAAGTTTGATAAATGTTTGGGGGCGTTAGCCCTTATGAAAACGGCGGGCGACTCATATATGAACTATTCTGAAAATTACATTGCAACATTGTCTTTTTTTAATTTGTTGATAAAAAAGCAAATAAATAACGTAAACAAAGAGTTCAGAGATAGTTATCAGGGGATTTTCTATAATTCAAAAGGGTTTGAAAAGATATTGCCATATCTTAACAATTCCATAGATGAACAATGTCTTTATGAAATTGCAAGCCAAAATAAGCAGGAAATAAAAAAAGATAAAATCACCCGTATTATTAATTTGGATAGTATATCTGATACTTGGACATATACAATTGCTGTTTTAAATACCTATGGAGTCGGAGATGAATCCAAAAAGAAAAGGATTGATGGTCAAATTACTTCGCATTTTTCCGAACTAAAAAAAGGAAAAGCCGAGGGTGTCGCGCTTTGTTACGGTTATAACAGAGGATATTCCGCTTTTGCAAAAGATTATGGCTTTGACAATAAGGTTTCCTATAAGTATAAAATGGAAAGTCAATTGGATTATTACACTATTGAGTCTGTTTATCAATATGTTTTCAATGCTGTAATATCTTCAAACTTTGATTATTTGGATATATGGTGTCCTAAAAAACAAAATAATCTTTCAATAAGTAAGACTGATTATATGATACTTGATGAAGTTATTATCGGCAAGAAAAAAATAAGAAAATCCTGGGATGAATTGTGGAATGGTATTGTTCAAAGCATAAAGGAAAGGTTTCCGAAATCGTCAGATCCGTTTACTAAATTTTTTTTGTCAAGCATTAAAGAAGAAATAATGGCTGTAATTAAAGAAGAACAAGAAGAGAACAATTCTCTTTGGGTCAAATTGAACGAAAAAGAAAAAGTAATTGATAATTTAAAGGCGGAGTTAGTACAAAAAACTAATGAAATCGCAAAAATTACTCAAAAACAAAGCATATTCAAAGATGAATTTGTTTCTATTCCGCGTTTCGCTGAACCGGAAGTGAAATTCGGAGATGAATTGAATGAGAAGAATTTAAACAAAAAGAAAAAAGACGAGTTAATTCGTTTGGCTAAGGAACAGGGATTTAATGTACCTAAAAATACAAATAAAAAAGACATAATTGAACTTATTTTGAAACAAAATTTATCACAACAACCAAAACTTAATCTTTAAAAACTATAACTATGGACAACTTGTTCTCTATATTGATTAATAATTCAGCAAATGCTCAATTATTAAGCGAGTTCATTCGTAATAATCAGTTACGAATTGAAGAATTTGCAAATGCAAACATTACTGATAAAAGAAAGGTATGTAGTGAGTTTTCTCAATTTGTACTTCTCAATGTAAAAACACTTAATTCCCTTGATTATTCTGAAAGGTACAATAGGGCTTTTATATCAGTTTTATTCGATTTCGCGGAAAGAATGGGCGAGTCATCTGTGATTATTCAATTGTTACAGATTATACAAAAATATCGTCTTGATATTGGTTCAAGATTAGAAGCAGCGAGGCTTTACTTGAATAATATTCCAAATAATAATATTTATATTGAAAGATTTGATGAGATATGTACTTATTTGCAGACGGCCATTAATGAAGAAGATGATGATGACAAAAAGTCAATTGCTGTTTTTTTGAATTATTATTCATTCGTGGTTTATAATACATCGTCTTATTACTCCCATGAAGTGCGAAATAAGGCTTTACAATCAGATAATGTGTTTCCATTTTTACAAAAAGATATTATTAAATGGGCTCTCTCACTTGATATAACGCAACAGGAATTTGTTTATGAAAGTATTCAAAAACAAATAGATGAATTTCTATGTAAACATATAATCTTTGATGTTCAGATTAATAATGAATTCATCATAGAAAATAATACTGATTATTCGAGGATATTGTCTAATACGCCGAAAAATTTTGATAATATACGTCAGATTTCAGTTTCAAGAATTAGTCAAGTACAAAATAAAGACGATATCTTTTATTCACTTACAAGAGGGGTTGCTGTTATAGATTGTGAAAATCAATTGTTCGCATATATGAATAGTTACGGTTTGATGCATAAGGAAAAACTTTTGTCCGCGTTTTATCATTTTCCATTTCAAGAATTATTATATACAAATACAGAAATAATTGATTGGAGTTGTGGTCAAGGTATTGCGAGTATGATTTTATTTCAATTTTTGTCTGAAATGAATATTCAATTAACCATAGATTCGGTAACATTAGTTGAACCATCAGAAATTGCGTTAAGAAGAGCATCGCTTCATGTGAAGCACTTCAAATCACAAATTAATGTTAAAACAGTTTTAAAAGATATTGATTCATTGTCATTCGATGATATTAAGACTTCCGATAATACTATAAAACTACATTTATTTTCAAACATCCTTGATGTTGAAAAGTATTCCATGGTACATTTAGTAGATGTAATTAATGGTTCGTGTAATACATTAAATTATTTTGTATGTGTTAGTCCATTTATTAATGATATTAAAACAGCAAGATTTGAATCATTTGCAGATTTTTTTAATAAAAATGTGCCTTATCATGTGATATATGAAGATAAATCACGTAGAGGAGAGTGGATAAATAATTGGACTAAGATAACAAAGATTTTTAAATGTGTTATTTGAATAATGAATAATAAATAAAAAAAGACATTGATATACTTCCTATAATCGATATTATATTTATACTTGTGATGTGTGTGGTTTTATATCCTAAAAAAACGAATACTTTTTTATCTGACGAAAGTGAGGTTTTGTTTTTTTTGTTTATCTTTGCAGAGTAAAAAATTAATGCAATACAATGAAAAAGCAAAAGAAATCCTTCCCCGCCTACACCGCTCCATTGACCGTACTCACTCTCGATGCTACGGATGCGGAGGCGTTTTTGCTCTCCACGCCGCAGTTTATGAACTGCGAGATGCCGGAATACATTGAGTTTGATGGCGTTCTGAATTTTGTTAAAGAAAAAGTTGGCGACAAGACATTTGAGGAGTGTTGCAAGGGCAATCCCGACAATCTGCACAATGTATCGCTCAACGTGCTTGCCAATAAGGACGGACATTATGCGGTAAGACCGTTGACATTGGCAAATCCGTACCTTTACTACTTCATTGTCAGGGAGATATGCAGCGAAGGTTCTTGGCAAAATGTAAAAAAATGTTTTGAAAAATACCACACCAAACACATCACCGCGTGCGCCATTCCCGTGATACCCAAAGATGGCGAGGCGTTTCATAAGGCGACCACAATTCTTAATTGGTGGAACAATTTGGAACAGAGGGCGTTGGAATTGTCGTTGGAATACAAATATATGTTCATTACCGACATCACCAACTGTTACGGCACGGTAAATCCGCAGACGATAGAGTGGGCGTTGACGTTGCAAGACACCGAGTTTGCCACCGACGAAAATCGACAGATGGCGCGAAACATCATCCGTTATTTGGCGGCGTTGCAACAGGGGCGCAATATCGGGCTGCCGCAGGGCGGAGTGGCGTTCAATTTGATTGGCGAAATCATCCTCGGATATTCTGACTTGTTGCTACACAATGAGATACAAAAATATTTCAAGGAAGAGAAAATCAAAAACGAACCATACGAAATAATCCGCTATTGCGACGATTACAGGATTTTCTGCAACAATATGAAAGTGTTGCAAGATATATCGTATATTTTGCAGCGTGTTTTGGAAAGCCTCAATTTCCGTATGAACAGCCAAAAGACCAAAATCAGCACGTCGATAGTAACGGATTCCATCAAGCCCGACAAACTTTGGTACATCGAAAACACACCTATTTTCAGGGGCAAGAATTGTCAGTTTGGCGGCATCCAAAAGACGTTGATGTACATCCTCCTTTTCGGTCGCAAGTTCCCAAACGGCGGTCAGTTGAAGACGATGCTCTCCAATCTCAGCAAAAATATCGAATCCCGCAAAGCAATCGTCGAAAACGTCAGGGCGATGTGTGCAGTAGCGGTTCAGATTGCTGCCGAAAATGTCAACATAAGTCATTATGCGTTAAGAATTGTCAGTCAACTCGTTAAGAACATCGACAAGAAAGACCGATGCGACATTCTCGACAAGGTTGTTACAAAATTAATCAACCGTCCAAATTCAAAATACGACCAACTTTGGCTGCAAAACATCACCCTCGCCGACGACAGCAAGCGCAAAAAACTACCTTACAAATATGATTTCCCCCTCTGCCAACTTGTTGACGGAAAGAAAGTTGAACTTTGGGACAATTCTTGGCTTTTGGACGAACTCACCGACGGTTTGCCGTATTCCTCGATTGTTGACGAGGAGAAAATACCTGACGCACCTTCTGCCATAACGTTCAGAGAAATCAGGGGTTACAACGAATGGTTAGACGGATTGGATTATGAAGATTTTGAAGCCGTACTTTCGATGACGGAAGACGATTTAGCGCAAGGCGAGGTGGAAGCGACATTTTCATTTTAATTTTACACATAATATGAAAACCAAACCACCAAAATATCCCAAGTCCTACGGCGTCAAAGACGAATTTGGCGTTCTGTATAGTGTGGATGGCACAAAGTTGTTGAAATACGACAATGACGATTTGGAAACGTATTCCATCAGAGAAGGCACAAAAATAATTTGTGATGATGCGTTTTTGTTGTGCTTGAACTTTAAATTGCGTGAGGTTGTTATGCCTGATTCGGTGGAGAGTATTGGAAATACGGCATTGAGTTTTTCGGGAAGTTTGAAGCGGGTGGTTGTTCCCGATTCAGTTAAACATTATTGGCACTAATCCGTTTTGTTCGTGTAGAAATTTGAAATTGGAAAGTCGGTCTTCGCGTTTTGTGATAGACAACGGAATGTTGATAGACAATCTGCATAAAAAATTGATTTCGTATAATGGTGATGCCGAAGAAGTTACAATTCCTGATGGTGTCAAAACAATAGGGCAGAGGGCTTTTTGTTCCAAAAGAACAATGCGGAAAGTTGTTATTCCTAATACTGTTATTAAAATTGGGGAGTCGGCTTTCAAAGATTGTGAATCATTGGAGCAAGTTGAGATTCCAAATTCTGTGATTGCTATTAGTGATACAGCGTTTTGTAATTGCAAATCGTTGCAACAGGTTAACATTCCAAATTCGGTTGTAAGTATTGGGTGGTGTGCATTTGAAAATTGTTTTTACCTTCAACAAATATACATTCCCGATTCTGTCATAAAGATTGGAGATTGTGCGTTTCAGTGCTGCAAGCATTTGCGTCAAATCACATTCTCCAATCCTTCAATTATTTTGGGTGAAGATATTTTTGGTAGTGAAGATTTTATATTTTGGAATGAAGATTTTGACGACGAAAAAGACGATCCAAAATATGATATGGAATGTGATGGTCGTTGTGATGCGCTCCAACAAATCTTCATTCCCGAAGGCAGTAAAGAGTATTTCAAGCAAATGTTACCGGAAGAATTGTGGGACAAATTGTTTTGTGTGAAAAAGCGATAGTCCAACCAAATGATGAAAAATCCGGAACTAATGGTTGTAATAATTATCCTTTTTAACGAACAATAATTTAATTACTTATGGACGAAATCATCCCCTACGCTCACTCAAACGACAGGCTTTGGTAATAAAGGTCGCTGTTGAGGAATCTTCTCTGTGTGCTATTTATCATAATCCAAATTACCGCCACGATAATCTTTTGGATGCTGTCGGGGAGGGGGAGGACGGGGCATTTTTTTTGCATAACTGTCGAAAGTTTTTTATATTTGTAGGCGGAAAAAATGTTGTGAATTATGGCAGGGAACAAGAAATACGACTTTTTTATAAGTTACCGCCGCGCTAACAATGGCTCGGTGTGCGGCAATTATGTTGCAGGATTGTTGAGAGGCTATTCTGTGTTTTATGATGTGAGTACCATTACAGAAGGGCAGTTTGCAAAACAAATCCGCGATGCATTGCAAAACACTGAGCGTTTTATCCTTATCGTTACCGAAGGGGCGTTTTCGCGACCGGAAAATCCCGGCAAGCGCGATTGGTATTATGAGGAAATTAGCATCGCCATTGAGACAGTCGGGCTCGATAAGATAACGCCTGTCATTTTCAGCGGCACATTAAGCGAAGACATTCTTCCTAACTCTCTGAAAGGCAGGGGGCTTTGCGGATGTCAAAGAGTGCCATACGTGCCTGAATATGCTGAATTTTTTGAGACTAAATTCTACAAACATTTTCATATTTCGCCGCAAAATAAAATGGGCATTGTTCGTGGCAGATACGTCGCACCGCCTACACGGGAGCAGGTGGATGACGATACCGAAATTGACGCCATAGAAAACGAAGATGTAATTCCGTTCAATGTTGATGGCGTTGCGTTCAATATGGTTTTTGTGGAAGGCGGCACGTTCAAGATGGGTGCCACCCCTGAGCAGGGCGACGACGCCGACGACAATGAAAAGCCCGTCCACACTGTAACATTATCAGATTATTACATCGGCGAAACCCAAGTGACACAAGGACTTTGGCAGGCTGTAATGGGCAACAATCCGAGTTATTTCAAGAAGGGCGACAATTACCCCGTGGAGCAAGTGTCGTGGAACGATGCACAGGATTTCATCGAAAAACTCAACGTCAAGACTTGTATGCCTTTCTGTCTTCCAACGGAGGCTGAATGGGAATTTGCGGCTCGTGGCGGCAATGAGGGCAACGGTTTTCGATATAGTGGTGGCAACGACCTCGATAAAGTGGCTGTGTATGAGCAAAATGCGGATTCGTTAGGCTCTGACAATCCCGCATACGGCACGCATCCTGTCAAAACTAAGGATTGCAACGAACTTGGCATTTACGATATGTCGGGCAATGTTTGGGAATGGTGTCAGGACAGGTATGCCGATTATTCCAACAGGCCTGCAACCGATCCGCAGGGGGATTCATCAAACCCCGCCCACGTCCTTCGCGGCGGTTCTTGGCACGGCGTGGCATCATATTGTCGCGTTTCAAGCCGTCAATACAACAATCCCGATTTCTGCAATTACAATCTCGGATTTCGTCTGGGACTTGTTATAGCACCCTTTTAACCCCCGGAATTGCCCTTAGACCCCACGTCAATACAAACGATGCCACCGTGGTTATCACGCTGATAAACACGAACTTGCCAAACGCGCCAATCCACAGTCCGTCGAAAAAGTTTTGGAAAATCAGCATCAGCGGCAGATGGACTATGTACGCGCCAAAAGCCTGAGCCGCGCACCACGCCGGAAATTTGCCGGTGTTATAAAAGAATCTTCTGAACAGCCAAACCAATCCGTAGCACAGGAACACGCACAAAAACGATTCGTAAATCCCGAACCATTGATATACAAATCCGTCCCAAGCGTCCCCGCTGCGCAGATAGTTGCCGATGCAGAACGCCGCGCCGACAATCAATGCAGCGAGTCCTGTGCGGTCGGTCATTTTGTTGTAACCGTCAGAATGTCCGGCAATTACGCCCAACGCAAACATCATTACATATTGCAGATAATGCGCCGGTTCTATCTTGATGAAGCCCAAAAGCCAAATCCAATTGTCCTGCGGACTTGCTTGCCTGATGAAATACGAGCCAACGCCCATCACCGCCGCCATCGCCGCCATAAAAAGTAGGGTAGGGGTTTTGTTTATTGTTAATTGTTTGACTATCAGCCTAATAATTGCGTAAATCAAGCAAAATAGAAACAGACTTTCCAAAAACCACGTATGCCCCACCTCCAACTGATGCGACCCGAGCGAAAAGAGCAGCGTTATTATCGCCGTTGGAATCAGCAGCCGCATCGCTTTTTTGCCGATGAAAGTGCCAAATCCCTGACGGTCGTAACTCTTCGGCACAAAATATCCCGAAATCATAAAAAACAGTCCCATAAAGAACGCCGCGTTGGTGCTGAAAAAATGCCAAATCCACGGCATATATTCTGCACTGTTAGACGGAGTGTAAGCCCATCCGCCGCCATCGCCGTATGCAATGCCGCCGTGGTGGAAGATAACAAGCACCGTGAGTGCAACTTTCAGATTGTCAAGGTAATAGAAACGAGGTTTTGTGGCCATAACTTCTTTTTTTTATTTTGATGACAAAGGTATGATTATTATGGATAACCGCCAAAATTTCCGTTAAAAATTTTCTGATTTTAATATTCTCCTATTTATCATAATCATTGTTACCGCAACGATAATCTTTTGGATGCTGTCGGGGGTGGGGGAGGGAAATTTTTTTTGTAATTAAAATGTGAAAATTCATATAGGGTTTCCGCCATATTGTGTGTTACATATTATAGAGAACATTAATCCTTTAACATAAAGAAGTAACAACATGAAAATGAAAGTAAAATTCTTTTTGATGGCGGGACTTGCGATTGGTTCGCTCTGCGTGTCCTGCTCTGATGCCGACGACAGCGACAGTTATGGCGGCGATGTGTATTATGATCCGAATACGGGCAGTTATGAGAGGTACGACGAGTCTGCGAGCGATATGAAAGGCGGTGATGTGTACGGCGGCGAGTCAGGTGAGGCTCCCGGTGCCGATGGTTCGTCAAGCAGTCGCGAAGGTGATGCTATCAATGTCAACGATCGTATGTCCAACCGCCTTACCGCCGGCGAATGGAACGACTTGGACAATTGGAAATTCTGGACCAATCTCCTCAACCAAAACGATTACTACGACAAGACCAGTTATTGGAAGTTTACTCCCAAGAGTGTCGTGGCGGTCAAGGTAGTGGATGCCGACAGTAATGCCATTGCCAATGTCCCCGTGGAACTTCTTGACGGTGAGGCTGTTGAATATGCTGCCAAGACCGACAATTCTGGTCTCGCATATTGTTGGGTAGGATTGTTTGGCGACGAGAACAAGGATCTCAATTCGATGCAGTTGTCGCTGAAAATCAATGGTGTGCCTTACGAAGAAACCTTCAAATACACCACCAAGAAGGACACCGCGCTCAATCTCAACATCATTGTCAACAAGGAAATCAATCATCCTGAACCTAAGGCGGACGTTGCCTTCATCGTGGACGCTACGGGTTCTATGGGCGACGAAATTGATTTTCTGATTTCTGACCTCGGTTACATCATCGACCACGCCGGATCTAACCGCAAGGTTACACTCCGCACCGCCGCTCTCTTTTACCGCGACGAGGACGACGAGTATCTTACGCGCCACAACGATTTTGCAGACGATGTTGCCGTAACGCAGAAGTTTGTGTCGCAGCAGCGTGCTGACGGTGGCGGCGACTATCCCGAGGCTGTACACACCGCGCTTGCGGAGTCGTTGCAAAAACTCTCCTGGAACGAATCGGCACGCGCCCGCATCGCCTTCCTCATCCTCGATGCGCCCGCACACCACTACGAGACTGTGATTGCAAGCCTCCAAAAGTCAATCGCTCTCTACGCCAAAAACGGCATCAAAATCATTCCCGTTGCGGCGAGCGGCATTGACAAGGACACCGAGTTTATGCTGAGATTTTTTGACATTGCAACTGGTGGCACTTACGTATTCCTGACCGATGACAGCGGCATCGGCAATTCGCACATCGAGGCTTCCGTCGGCGATTACGAAGTGGAGCATCTCGCAGATTTGATGGTAAGGCTGATTAAGAAATATACGGAGTGATTTTGTTTGCATTTTTCAGCAATTATCTATAACTTTGCCCTTGCAACATTATTACTCAACAACAATGAACCTTTTCGAACACAAAGTACGTCAGTTGAGGGACTTTCTCAACGAGTGCAATTATAAATATTACGTCCTTGCGCAGCCGGATGTATCTGACTATGAGTACGATATGAAGATGCGCGAATTGCAGGACTTGGAGGCGCAATACCCCGAACTCGACGACCCCGATTCGCCGACGCATAGGGTGGGGGACGATAGGAATCAGGAGTTCCAACAGGAGGAGCACAAATACCCAATGCTCTCGCTTGCAAATACTTACAGTGAGGGCGAACTCCGCGATTTTGACGCGAGGATACGCAAACTTCTGCCCGAGGGCGAGGAGTTCAGGTATTCTTGCGAACTCAAATTTGACGGCACGTCCATCTCGCTCACATACCACGAGGGGCGTCTTGTCCGCGCATTGACACGTGGCGACGGTCAGAAGGGCGACGACGTTACCAACAACGTAAGAACCATCAAATCAATACCTTTAAAGTTGACAGGCGAAGGATTCCCCGATGATTTTGAGATACGTGGCGAGATATTGATGCCTCACGAATCGTTCCAAAGGCTCAATGCCGAGCGACTTGAAATCGGCGAGCAGCCCCTTGCTAACTGCCGTAACGCCGCCGCCGGTGCGTTGAAAACCCAAAACTCCGCCGCCGTGGCAAAGCGCGGTCTCGATTGTTACCTCTACTATCTCCTTATGGATCAACTGCCTACCGATTCGCATACCGAAAATATGGCTCAGGCAAAGTCGTGGGGGTTCAAGGTCTCGGAAAATACCAAACTCGCCAAAAACATCGACGAGGTGTGGGATTTCATCAATTATTGGGACAAGGAGCGCGAACATCTGCCTTACGACATCGACGGCATTGTGTTGAAGGTGGATTCTATGGCGCAGCGGGACAGGCTCGGTTTCACTGCCAAAACTCCCCGTTGGGCAATTGCCTACAAATTCAAGGCGGAGGAAGCGGCGGCAAAGTTGCTTTCGATTGATTATCAGGTGGGCAGGACGGGCATCGTGACGCCGGTCGCCAACCTTACGCCGGTGCATCTTGCTGGCACGGTGGTCAAGCGCGCCACATTGAACAACGCCGATTTTATCCGCAGCCTCGACCTCCACAACGGCGACACCGTTTATATAGAGAAGGGCGGCGAGATAATTCCCAAAATCACCCGTGTGGACGAAAATCTCCGCGAACCCGGCGCAACACCTATTAAATATATAGAAAATTGTCCCGTCTGTGGCGCACCGCTCGTAAGGAACGAGGGCGAATCGGGATTTTATTGTCCCAACTACGAAAACTGTCCGCCTCAGATAATGGGCAAGGTAATTCACTTTGTAACGCGCAAGGCGATGGATATCAACTGTGGCGAGGCAACAATTGAACTCTTGTATAAAGCCAAGTTAGTCAACGACATAGCCGACTTGTATTCACTCAAAGTTTCAGACATTGAAGGATTGGAACGTCAGGGCAGAAAGTCGGCAGAAAACCTTGTCAACAGTCTCGAAAAATCCAAGCAAGTGCCATTCGAGAGGGTGCTTTATGCGTTGGGAATCAGGTATGTGGGCGAAGGTTCGGCGAAGATTTTGGCGCGGAAGTTCCACGACATCGATGCCCTTGCAGCCGCTTCTGTGGAGGAGATTGCGTCGATTAAGGACATCGGCGAAGTAATCGCGAAAACAGTTTTTGAGTGGTTGCACAATGAGGTCAATATCAAGTTGATACAGCGGTTGAAAGAAGCGGGACTTCAATTCGCGCTCGAAGCGTCAGCAGTCGAAGACCTCGCGCCGAAATCCGACAAACTTGCTGGCATGAACATCATCGTTACCGGCTCATTTGCGACGCCGCAACGCCGCTCCGAACTCGAAAAAATGGTGGAGCAACACGGCGGCAAATTGCAGTCGGGAGTCAACGCAAAGACCAATTTCGTCGTTGCCGGAGCCAAACCGGGCGCGTCAAAAGTGCAAAAAGCCGAGAAATTGGGCATCAAAATCATCACGGAAGAAGATTTTCTGGCGATGTTGGATTAATTATTATATGTATCAACTATCTGATATATAGCGCAATAGAACTGTAAAGAAAACCGTACAACAAAAAAATTACAAAAAAACGAAAAAAACTTCGTGAAAAGTTTGTTAGTTTGTAATAAATTGATTTACTTTGCAGTCTGTAAAGAATAAAGAAATTTTAGATAAAAACAAAGAATAAAAAATGTCACGTATTTGCGAAATTACAGGCAAGAAAGTAGCGAGGGGCAACAATGTATCGCACTCTCACAGGAAGACCAAGAGGACTTTCATGCCTAACTTGCACACCAAGAAATTCTATCTTGAGGAGGAAGACCGTTGGGTAACGCTCAAGGTGTCTGCCGCCGCCATCCGTTCTATCAGCAAGAACGGCCTCAAGGCTACATTGGACAAAGCCGTTGAAAAGGGCTTTATGGCCGGCTATTAATTCAATTAAACTGAACGTAAAAAACTAAAAAAACAAAATGGCAAAGAACAAAAACAGGGTTCAGGTGATTCTCGAATGTACCGAGCAGAAGGAGTCGGGTGTTCCCGGTATGTCTCGCTACATCACCACCAAGAACAAAAAGAACACCACGGGTCGTCTTGAGCTCAAGAAGTACAACCCGTACTTGAAGAAATACACTATTCACCGCGAAATCAAGTAAAACATCATAGGAAATGGCAAAGAAAGTAGTAGCAACCCTCAAGAAAGAGGATGCGGGCAGCGCGCTCACAAAGATCGTGAAGGCTGTAAGGTCGCCCAAGACTGGCGCATATTGCTTCAAGGAGTTGGTAGTTCCCGCTACAATGGCGAAGGAAGCCCTCAAGGATTTGAAGTAAGACTGTGAATCAACATCAAAATATCACAAGAAAAGTTGGAAGCCAAACACCGGCGACCAACTTTTTTTGTTTTTAGATGCAAAAAAATTCCAAATATTCTTGGCGGTAACAAAAAAAATATCTAATTTAGCACGGCGTAATGTAAAGTGTTACATTTAAGACGCTGACTGTCAATTTTTTATACAAAAAACAAATGGGTCTTTTCGGATTTTTTTCAAAAGAGAAGAAAGAAAGCCTCGACAATGGCTTGGCTAAGACAAAGGAAAGTGTCTTCAAGAAGATTCAGCGTGCCATCGTCGGCAAATCCAAGGTGGACGACGAGGTGCTCGACAACCTTGAAGATGCTCTCATTACGTCCGATGTGGGCGTTGACACCACTTTGAAAATCATCAAGCGGCTCGAGGAGCGTGTCGCAAGGGATAAGTACGTAAATACCGCCGAACTCAACAAGATTCTCAAGGAGGAGGTGGTTTCGTTGCTCAATGAGAATGATGGCAACAATTTCACCGATAGCATAGTCACCAAGGACGGCATGCCGTATGTGATTATGGTCGTAGGCGTCAATGGTGCGGGCAAGACCACGACCATCGGCAAGCTCGCCAACCAGTTTAAGGCGGCGGGCAAGAAGGTCTTCATTGGTGCGGCAGATACTTTCCGTGCCGCAGCCGTGGAGCAGCTCGAGATTTGGGCGCAGCGTGCCGACGTTACCATCGTCAAGCAGGCTATGGGCGCAGACCCGGCGTCGGTGGCGTTCGATACACTCAATTCTGCCGTTGCTAACAAAGCCGATGTGGTTCTGATAGATACGGCTGGTCGCCTCCACAATAAGATTAACCTTATGAACGAGCTTGCCAAGATTAAGCGCGTGATGACCAAGGTGATTCCCGACGCGCCGCACGAGGTGCTTCTCGTTCTCGATGGCAGCACGGGTCAGAACGCTTTTGAACAGGCTAAGCAGTTTACAAAGGCGACGGAAGTCAACGCCCTCGCGCTCACCAAACTCGACGGCACGGCAAAGGGCGGTGTTGTAATCGGCATCAGCGACCAATTCAAGATACCGGTGAAGTACATCGGCGTCGGCGAGAAGGTTACCGACCTGCAATTATTTGACAAAGAGCAGTTTGTGGATTCGCTGTTTAAGTAGGATATATACTATTTCTATTAGGACAAGAAAACGACCGTGGAAGACATTGTTCCACGGTCGTTTTTTTGTGACACATAGTTGGTTGTCAATCTCAATAAAAACTTCAAAAAAAGACCGAGGATTGTCGGAATAATCCTCGGTCGTAAATCTAAAAACTATGCTTGTCTAATGATGGATGTGTATTGTCATTGATTATACCAAGCCCTGAGCGAGCATAGCGTCAGCCACCTTCACGAAGCCGCCGATGTTGGCACCCTTCACGTAGTTGATGTAGCCGCCTTCCTCAGTACCGTACTTAACGCAGGTCTTGTGGATGTTGATCATGATCTGGTGGAGCTTGGCGTCAACTTCCTCGCGAGTCCAAGAGAGACGCTCGGAGTTTTGAGACATTTCGAGACCCGATACCGATACACCGCCGGCGTTAGATGCCTTGCCGGGAGAGTAGAGAATCTTGGCGTTCTGGAACACTTCGATTGCTTCGGGGAGCGAAGGCATATTTGCACCTTCGCATACGCACATACAGCCGTTGGCGATGAGAGCCTTTGCATTCTCCTCGTTAACCTCGTTCTGGGTAGCGCAGGGCATTGCGATGTCGCATTTGATGCCCCAAGGACGCTGGCCTTCGAGGTACTGTACGCCAGGGAAGTTGTCGGCATATTCTTTGATACGGCCACGACGAACGTTCTTCAAGTCCATAATCCAAGCGAGCTTCTCAGCGGTGATGCCGTCCTTGTCGTAAACTGTACCGTTGGAGTCGGACATTGTAACGACCTTTGCGCCGAGCTGGAGGCATTTCTCAACAGCGTACTGAGCAACGTTGCCCGAACCAGAGATGCAGACAGTCTTGCCGGTGATTTTGTCGTTCTTTGTAGCGAGCATTTCCTGTGCGAAATATACTACGCCGTAGCCTGTAGCCTCAGGACGGATGAGCGAGCCACCCCAGCCGAGACCCTTGCCGGTAAGAACGCCGGTGAATTCGTTGCGCAACCTCTTGTACTGACCGAAGAGGAAGCCAATCTCACGGCCGCCTGTTCCTATGTCGCCTGCGGGAACGTCGGTATCTGCGCCGATGTGCTTGGAGAGCTCAGTCATGAAGCTTTGGCAGAAACGCATTACTTCGTTGTCAGACTTGCCTTTGGGATCGAAGTCAGAACCACCCTTGCCACCGCCCATGGGGAGTGTTGTGAGGGAGTTTTTGAATACCTGCTCGAAAGCAAGGAACTTCAAGATACCGAGGTTAACAGTCGGGTGGAGACGGAGACCGCCCTTGTAAGGTCCGATTGCGCTGTTCATCTGGATGCGGAAGCCACGGTTGATCTGGATTTCGCCCTTGTCGTCAAGCCACGGAACACGGAACATGATTACGCGCTCAGGCTCTACCATGCGCTCGAGGATTTTGCCCTTCTTGTACTTGGGGTTTTCGTCGATGTAGTCCATGAGGGATTCTACCACCTCCTTAACTGCCTGGTGGAACTCGGTCTCACCGGGGTTCTTGGCGATCACTTTCGCCATGAAGTCGTTGACTTCTTTCTTGGATTGCTCAGTCATTTTATTAATGTTTTTTGTATAGTTTCAATATTTTTGTTTTTGACGATGCAAAATTATGATATAATTGCGTTTTTGCAAAACGTTGAAAGATGATTTACGTGTTTTACGTACATAGCGAAAAAAAATTTGTTTTTCACAAATTATTGTAATACTTTTGGGTCATTATTGATAACAACAATTAATACCATCGTAACTATGAATACGAAACCAATTGCAGATTCGGAACTGATGTTGAATGATGACGGCACGATATTCCACTTGCACCTGTTGCCAGGCGAGATTGCCGAAAATATCATCCTCGTGGGCGACCAGGACAGGGTGGACGTTGTTGCCAAAAACTTTGACACCGTGGAGGTTACAAAGCATAACCGCGAGTTTCGCACCATCACCGGCACCAAAAACGGCAAGCGCATCAGCGTGGTGTCCACCGGCATCGGCACCGACAATATCGACATTGTGCTTACGGAGCTTGACGCGCTTGTGAACGTTGACTTGAAGACGCGCCTTGTAAAACCTCAGCATACAACGCTAAATATCGTCAGGATAGGCACTTGCGGCTCGTTGCAGCCCGACATCCCTTCCGGCACTCCCATATTGACGGCTATTGCGGGCGGATTGGACGGACTGCTCAATTTCTACGCCGACAGGGACAAGGTTTGCGACCTCGAACTCGAAGCCAAATTCCAACAGCACACGCAGCGCAACCCGAAGCTCGCCGTGCCGTATTTCGTGCCGTCGTCGCCTGTGTTGATGAAAAAACTTTCCAAATACCGCGCTGGCATCACGCTGTCAGCCCCCGGTTTTTACGGGCCGCAGGGTAGGGAAGTGCGCCTCGAAATCACCAACAAGGACATCAATGCAAAACTTGAAGCCTTCGAGTACAAGGGTATGAAAATCAACAATTACGAGATGGAGTCGTCGGCTATCAACGGCCTCGGTCAGCTTCTCGGACACAATACCGTGACGGTGTGCCTTGTGATTGTCAACAGGCGTTGCCACGTATTTGCGCCCAACTACCGCAGCGCAATGCCCGACCTCGTATCCGACATTGTTAACATCCTGACACAATAATTACTGTGCAAATGGCTGAAAACGAAATTAAAGCACTCATACGCCTTCTTGACGACCCCGACGAAAATGTCTATAAGGCCGTCAGGAAAAAGATAATTGCCTACGGAGCCAACATCCTGCCCGACCTCACCAAGGCGTGGCAGGATGCCAAGGCTACCGGCAGAGGCAACGCGCTGTTGATGTCGCGTTTCGAGAAGATTGTGCCACTGCTCCAAAACAACCTCCTCGTCGGTCTCATCAACGATTGGAAAGACAATTCCCGCGACCTAAGGCATATAGCGTGGTTGGTGTCACGGTTTGAGAGTTTCAGCCTCGACAAGCAAAAATTTGACGATTCGCTCGATTCGCTCCGGGATATGATTCCGGCTTACAATACGGGCAATTTCACTCCGTTGGAGCAGATTAGGATTTTCAATACAGCATTCTTCCGGCAGATGGGTTTCAAACCCGTGCCGATTGCCGATTATTATAATCCCAGCAATTGCAGCCCCGACCACGTAATCAATTCTAAGATAGGCAATCCCGTGTCGTTGGCGTTGATATATATGATACTTGCCAAGGAGGTGGGGCTGCCGGTGTATGGCGTCAACCTGCCAAAAAATTTCATCCTCGCATACTCCGACGACAAGCGGAAGGTCGATTTTTACATCAACCCTATGTCAAACGGTGCAGTGTTTGAGCGTACAGAAATCGACCGTTTTTTGCAGGAAATCAATTTGAAGCCCGAGCAGCAGTTTTACGCGCCCTGCGACGCCATCACTATTATAAAAAGGCTTCTGTGTCGGCTTGAATTGTCGTACCGCAACAACAAGGACAATGTGCGCTCCGATGTGGCGTTGAAGGCTTACAATGCCCTCGGCGAGCCGCTCAACAAGGTGATTGACTGGGAGTAGGGGATAGTTTAAAGTTTATAGTTTATAGTGCGTCAGAAACCTTCCGGACGCTTGAAGACGAATATCGATGGCAGGTTGCTGCCGGGTTTGAGTCCGATTTCCTCGCCGTATTTGGTGACGGGGTCGTCGTTGTTGTCAAAACCGATAAAGATGGCGTCGTCGGTGATGAGCAGTGCCTCTGCCATACCGAATTTGGCGTAGTAGATGTGCTCCTTGCCGTTGTTGGAATACCGGCGGAAGGAGTATTTGACCTGTTCCTTGGTTTTTACGTCAATGCGCACCACAAGGCACTCGGCGCGGTCGAGATAATAGAGGTAGCCGTCCACAAATTTCATATCTGAGATGTTGCCGTCGTCGCCTTTCACAATGTCGTCGAAGTCGGTGTGGAACTCATTGGCGGCTACGTCGTAGGAAAACAGTCGGCGCGGGTCGCGTTCCTTGGCAAAGTAGATGATGTTGTTTTGGCTGTCAACCGCAAAACCCTCGACGCCCGCGTTGGATGCGCCCCATTTGGAGAGGTCGGCTTCCACTTTGGTGAAATCGACGGGCATTAGTTCAAACTCGCCCTTGTCGTTCTGTATGTAAATCAGGTTGTTGGTCTCCTCGGATATTACGATGCGGTCGTTGTATGTGTCCACAGCCTCGATGTCGCAGTCCTTGGTCTTGTAATCGGGGCCCTTGGCGCATAAACTTACAAAAAATTCGCCTGTTGATGTGGTGTCGAAGTAATAGATGTCGGTGGTCCAGGACTTGTCGGCGATGCAGATTTTTTTGCCTTTGTACATAGCAAATCCGCTGAGGTCGAAGCGTTTGGACGAAACTTCGCAGTCGTTTTTGCCGAGCATATAGAAGCTCTTGGGGTGGAGGAGTTCGAGTTGCGGCACTGTCGGGTCTTGGTTCACTTGGGCAACTTCGATGACGTCGCTCTTCTGAGTGTTGGCATTGCTGCACGACATTGTGGTTAATGCGATGCCCATCACCGACAACTGTATGATTGTCAAAAAGTTCTTTTTCATTTTATGGATTTTTTAATTACAACAAACAGTTTCGACTGTATTTGCGCTGCAAAAGTCGGTAATTTTTTTTATATTGCAAAAAAATTGTAATTTTGCCCGAAAGTACAATAACACATTATTAATATGAAAACAAAAACCATCATCATCTCGCTCCTCGCCGCCACATTGTGGTCTTGCGGCGGAGGAAATCAAAATCAGAACCAAGGTCAGCAAGGCACGGACAACAGCAAGGCGGCAGCGGATACGGCAACGGTTGCAACCAATGACCAGCCCGCCCCCGCACCCGAAGGCATTGCCTACGATGTTTTGAAAGCCATTGCGCAGGAAGGCAAATATGGCATCGCAAAGGATGCCGATTTGAATAAGTTTTTTGACGGTGAGTTTGGTTACGGTTGGAAGGCTGATGCAGAACACAACTATTGCACAGGATATAGCCTCGACCTTTTCCCTCTGTACAACAAGGGTTACTTTGTAATCTATACCTACGCTGAGGAAACGCCTGACCGTGAGAAAGTTTACACTAATTACTTCAAGTACATAGATGGCTCTCTTGACAACGGATTAGACCTCTTGCCCAGTCCTGATGCTCGTGCCTATTACTCCAATTATGACAAATTCCCGATTGGAGAATTTCAACAATTGCAGCACGCGATGGGGTCGGAATTTTTCTATTCGAGGGACGATGGCAAACTCTACGCGACTCTCGACCCGTATTATGACCTGAAAGACGATTATCCCGAATCTATGAAAACGTTTTTGGAGCAAAAATTCCCGACGCTTCATTTTTCGTGGAAAGAGGGAAAGTTTGAACGCGATTCCGTGCCAGGCCCTGTCGAATGTGATTTGTTGAAATGTTTTGGCATTGAGTCTGACGAAGTGCGCAAAGAAAAATTTCTTGCCGCCCTGCCCAACCATTACACGGATTCTGTGTATGTGTTTCGTACAGAATCAATTGACGCAGAAGCCGACTTCCATTCAGGTACTACCGATTCGTATTTCCCCTACAAGAGTGGCGGCTATCTTGTGATTTGTGAATGGGGAGTTGAATCGGCGGGTACTTTTGATTCTGACTTTTCCTACTACAAATACATTGATGGCAAAGAAGTGGAAATCAAGGATGCTTTGCCAGTACCCGAACTGTCCAATTTCCTAAATACACACGACGTTGACAATCCAGAACTCACCGAGGAATTGGAGAAAATGTACAAGGAAGCACCGTTCAGGTATTTGGCTTACGGTCATTATGGCGAGAAAAGTCTGGATTTTTCGCTGTATTTTAATGACGAAGAAATGTACGAAAAATTTGGCGAAATACTTGATGGTTACGCCAGAGTGACTTACGAGTGGGATGGCGAAAAGTTTGTGAAAAGCGAGGGTGAATAATTATGACAAGACGCATTTTGATAATTATAATGTTGTTGTGTGCGGTTGGGATTTATGTGTTTTCGGTAAGAAGCAATAACGAATACGCAAAGGACGCCTGCCGCCTCGACTCATTGCCAACGTTGACAACGACCGAGCAGATTTTGGAGGCAGTCAATTCACCATCTGAAAAACGATATGTGATATGCGATTATAAGTTTCCAAAAGTAGAATCCGTTGCCGACCCGTATGACAATCTTAGTCGCGACAGTGGATACGTTTATATTTATGTAAATGTTTACGGAACTCGTCGCCGTGAACACGAATTATACGACCTCCATAAATCGTTACACGGCAGACTGTTTTTTGACGAAAACACGGAGCTGCTGGGTTTTGACAAGTCGTTTGTGGTAGAGGCACCTTCTCACCACTGGGTGAAATTTTACGATTATGGAAAGAGGTACGAGTACAATTATTTGCCGGCTGATGTAAAATTGTCTTTTATTGCGGTACTTGGCAACAACAAGGCGGAGCTTACGGGACTTGACAATGGCACGTCCTGCATCTTGGGAAATATTGTAGAAGGCGACAAAGCGCAACTCGCCGATTGGAGTTCGGATGGCGGCGGTCTTTATTCTTTTGCGGCGTTTCTGTGCGGCGTTGTTTTTGTGTGTTTGGGACTATTCCTTTTGGTGGATTACATAAAAAACAAAAAAAGCGAAAAAAAATAGTCAAAATGTTTGTTTGATACATCATTCTTTGTACCTTTGCCAAAAAGTAATAGCCATTACTGTAATCACCATTACTATTTTGGAATTATGAAATTTTACGATAGGGACAGGGAGCAACAGGCATTATTAGAGGTGCTTCGGCAGAGCAAAACCGAGGCGCGAATGACTGTGTTGATGGGGCGCAGGCGCATCGGCAAGACGGAACTTTCGCTGCATTGCGGCGATGAAACTGTGCTTTACTTTTTCGTTGGCAAAAAGGCGGAGGCGTTGCTTTGCCGCGATTATGTGCGCGAGATTCAGGAAAAACTTGGCGTTCCCGTCTTGGGGCAGCCAAACAATTTTTCCGACATATTCAGGTATGTGTTGCAACTGTCGAAAGACCGCCCTTTTACGCTCATCATCGACGAATTTCAAAACTTCGCCAAGGTAAATCCCACGGTGTTTGGCGATATGCAACGCGATTGGGATTTGAACAAACGAAATAGTCGTATCAACTTGATAATCAGCGGTTCTGTGTTTACACTGATGAAAAAGATTTTTGAGGATTACGAAGAACCGCTTTTCGGACGCGCAGACCAACAGATAACCCTCCAACCGTTTTCCACTTATGTTTTGAGGCAGATACTTGTGGATTTCAATCCTGATTGCTCGGCCGAAGATTTGCTCGCCCTTTATAGCATCACTGGCGGCGTGCCGTGGTATGTTTCGCTTCTTTTGGACAAGGGCAAGACCAGCCGTAACAAGATGCTCGCCGCCCTTACGGAAGAAAATTCACCTTTTGTCAATGAGGGCAAAAACATTCTGATAGAGGAGTTTGGAACGGATTACATAACCTATTTCTCCATACTCACGTGTATTGCCTCCGGTATGAAAACACGTGCGGAAATTGAGGCTGAACTCGGCAACAGCAACCTCGGCGCGTACCTTGTGAAATTGGAGGATTATTATAAGATAATCACCAAATCGCTGCCAATATACGCCAAGCCAAACAGCAAAAAGGTGCGTTACGCGCTCAATGACTGTTTCCTGACATTTTGGTTCAGATTTTTTTACAAATATCAATCTCTCGTTGAAAACAAGGCACTAAACGCGCTTGCTGAAATCATTGCGCGAGATTACGACACAGTGTCGGGGTTGATGATGGAACGATTTTTTATGCAAAAATTTCAGGAGCAAGGGCGTTACATCGTCGGCAAATGGTGGGACAGAAAAGGCACCAACGAGATAGACCTCATCGTCATCGACCCGCTCAAAAAGGAGACTTGGGTCTATGAACTCAAAAAACAGGAATCCCGCTACAAGGAGGATTTGCTGCGCGAAAAAGTTGACAATATGCTCGCCCAAACACCTGAACCGCATAAAACTAACGTGCATATCGGAGTGTTGTCGATGGAGGATATGATGAGGGAAATTGGATAAGTTGTCTTTTTTAACATTGTTTCTTTATTTTAAATTCTCAGATTTGCTCGAACCAGGTGGAAATCTATCGTTTTTTGACACATTTCCACCCAGTTCAGGCAAAAATGTTTGATAAATCCTTTGTCGGCTGGAAAAAATAATGTATTTTTGCAGACACAAAAATTTCGTCGTATATGATTGTAGGAAGAAAAAAGGAGCAGGAGATACTTCTGAACCTTCTTGATTCGCCACAGTCGGAGTTTGTGGCTGTGTATGGACGTAGGAGGGTCGGCAAGACGTTTCTAATCAGGGAGACGTTCAATTATGATTTTGCATTTCAGCATACTGGCATTTTGGACGCGCCCCTTGACGAGCAATTAGCGGAATTCAGGGAGTCTCTTTACGATTCGGGGCTTGAACAATCGCCAATGCCAAAGAACTGGAGCGAGGCATTCAGGCTTTTGAAAAAACTCCTTTTGCAAAAAGGCGACGGAAAAAAGGTGGTTTTTATCGACGAACTTCCGTGGCTCGACACTGTCAGGAGCAATTTTATCCGCGCATTAGATCATTTTTGGAATGGTTGGGCTACTACGCGCAAAGACATTATCCTTGTTGTCTGTGGTAGCGCGACGTCTTGGATAATTGAAAACATTGTGATGAATTACGGCGGGCTTCACAACAGGCTTACACGTCAGATCCATCTCCAGCCGTTTACATTAAAAGAATGTGAGGAGTATTGTCAGTTTTTCAACCTTGGTTTTGTACGCAAACAAATCTTGGAAGGCTATATGATAATGGGCGGCGTGCCTTATTATTGGAGTTTTATGCAAAAAGGTCAGAGCCTCTCGCAAAACATTGACAGAATGTTTTTTAGCAACGACGGAGAACTCGTCCGCGAGTTCAATGCGCTTTATGCCTCCTTGTTCCGAAACCCTAAGGTTCACATTTCGATAATTGAAGCGTTGGCGCGAAAAAAGTCAGGGTTGACGCGCAACGAAATTATTGAATATTCGCATTGCGCCGACAACGACAAACTTTCAAACGCGCTTAGGGAGTTGGAGCAATGTTCTTTTATAAGGAAATACACTTATATCGGAAAAAGGAAGAAGGATGCTGTATATCAGTTGATTGACAATTTTACATTGTTCTATTACAATTTTATGATGGAGAATGAAAACGGCGACAATTATTTTTGGACGGCGCAGGCACATTCGTCGCTTCACGATGCCTGGGCGGGAGTGGCGTTTGAGCGCGTGTGCCTTCTCCATCTCAGCGAAATCAAAAAGGCTTTGGGCTTTTCGGCTGTGGTAAGCACCGCACATTCCTGGTATTACAAGCCAAAGGACAAATCGGAGAAGGGCGTTCAGATAGATTTGCTGATAGACCGCAATGATGATGTAATCAACCTTTGCGAGATAAAATACTCCCGTGACCAGTATGCGATTTCTGCGCAGGAATATGAAAAAATACGCAAGAGGATAGCCGTATTCAAGGAACAAAACCCATCCGACAAGTCCATTCTTTTGACATTCATTACCACTTACGGACTTAAACAGGGCGGCTATTCTGGCGAGGTTCAGGCTCAGGTTACAATGGAAGATTTGTTCAGATAAAAAAAACAGGAAACGGCAGACTGGCGTCCGCCGTTTCCCTAAAAAAACATCCCAAAAACTAAATTTGATAAAAAAGAATTCTTCGAGCCAATTCGCT
>JAEEGK010006312.1_pt1 | contig 28556 bp, 16 predicted proteins | sample 8958771 | NCBI WGS metagenome assembly JAEEGK01 (sample SAMN16246547, study PRJNA631951) | gut metagenome | biome: gut microbiome; feature: rumen; material: SC-attached | host: Bos | place: Iran: Karaj | collected 2018-10 | reverse complement strand
AGACAGTTCCGTCAGCAAACTCAATGTTCTCTACGAAATTACGGCCATCCCTGCTATACCAGTTGTAAGCATCCTTTACCGCGATGCTGTCATTATCCGAATATCTGATCTTCAGATGGTCTCCTTCGCGGTCGACTATGATATCTTCAGGGTTAATCCCTTCACCAAATACTATCTTATCTGCTCGGCCTGCAGTATCGCTGTATTCTGAATCAAGGATAGTATCTTCACCATCGCCAAGTTCGAAGTAATATGCATCATTTCCGTTTCCGCCATTAATAAAATCATCTCCGGTTCCGGCAAACAAAATGTCATTACCCGAAGTACCATTCAAATTATCGTCATCATCTTTACCTAAAATCGTATATCCATTGTCCAGCGTCGACAATATAGACTTATAGTGATCCGAAAAACTACCATATATATCTTTATAATCAGATAAATACGAAGTCCCATTAACGTCATCATAACATTTGAGGAAAACACTCACATCATACAAAACAGTATCTATGTTTTGATTCTCCGTTATTGAGCCAATACTCAAAAGAGTAAAAAGTGAAAGATTTAACTGTTTATTCCCCTCCTCGTCAGTATATTCAAATATAGAATTACAAGTATCTGAAAAGCTTGTAGACATAAGCAATTTCAAATAACATGTATCTTCTATATCCCTATACAACTCATTGAGAACATTCGCCGCATTAGCATTCGGTTCAGAACCATCAACCCCCATAAAGGAACGTCCCATGAAGGTCTCGACAACATGCATATTCCTAGCATCTATGTTTGCACCACGGGAAGAAGAATCTATATCTTCTGCTCCGGTAATCTTATAAAGAATCTTTGTGAATATTGCTCTTTTATCAACTGGATTAATCGCTTCAGAAAAAGAATTAAACAAATCGCCTAATATTCCGGATTCATCACTTTCAATAGCATCCATAATATCCGGAATATTACCGATCGTATTCTTACGATCATCTCCCGTTCCGGTTACCGTGTCAGTTGTATCAACATTGAAAAGAAACTCGCTGATCTTAGTTGTGGTTCCATCAGTGTATGTAACAACAGCTGACTCAGACCTCAGAGTGCCTGTTTCATCATCAAGTGATGAGTCAGGTGTAACATCCAAACTTATTGATTGAATTCCAAGTTCTTCCAGAGTTTTTAATTCACCATTCTGAGAAATACCATCCTGGCTTGCATCCGCCCAGACTTTGAGATCAGCAAATGCAACATCATTTTCATCAATGATTCCGTCCTTATTTGAATCAAGTTCTTTAAGCGCATCAAAACCTGATACTGATATATATCCATCAGACATCCAAACCTGATCGCCAAAGAGTTCTCCGCCATTATCGATGCTTCCATTTGCATTTCTATCTAATACAAGGAATCCATCCTCTGTACCAATCCAGGCCGTTTTCTCTGCAAAGCCATTATTATCAAGATCAAAATATACGCCATCATCAACAGTTGTGAGTTCAATACCTTCTGTCCCAAAATCAATTGCAAGAGGATCGCGATTCACAACAATTCTAGAGGCATTTATGAATCCCTTATCTTTAATTTTCACGCAACCAAGCAAAACAGAATCAATGATATCTCTTCCAAATACAAAGTCCAATCCAAGGCCAGCTAATTCTGTCGCCATATGCAAAGTAAAATTACACGCTCGTAAATAAGTTAACTCATCCGTCGGAATAACAAAACCATCATCATCAAAATCAACAAAGCATGGTGCATGCACATATCCAAGACTATCAAAATCATTCCAATATTTTATTATTGAAAAATATTCATCGTAATCTCGAGTTTGAATATAATACCTGTTTTCATAACTCTTACTAGAGGAGTTTTCGATAGGAAACAACATCCCTCCAACCCAGCTCCACTGATAATGAATTAGTTTATCCGCTCTTTCACTTATCGCATCTGAATAATCCCTCAGGTACTTCGGTGATACTCCAGGGCCATCAAAGCTTATAGCATTAACAACATTCATTCCTTCCGGTGCAGTCAACAAAGCATGTTCTGCTAAATTTCCACCTAAAGAATGTCCCGTGGTATACCATTCACAATCAGGATATAAATCCTTATATGTGTTATATAAATACTGCATATATTCAGTTGCTTTAGTCTGTTCAATTGTAGGAGAACAAAACGCAAGTCCACCATCAGCTATTATCCAGTCGCGGATAAACGAATTCAGATCAAAACTTTCACTTCCTCTGAAGGATACTATCATTTTTCCATCTGGAGTTTTAAATGTAACCGCATAAAACCCATCTGATTGATTTTTATCATATACATCAACCACTTTCCAATCGGCTATGTCTTGCCACTTAACACATGTATTGTCTTGCTCTTCCGGCTTTTCGCTCTTATAATGATCCGGATCTGATAGATAATTTAATAAATCCATCGTCGCATTGTATCTAGAAGCATCATGGCCATCCGAAAGTTCATTCAGTTTTCTTGTTTTGACAATCTTACGGACTAATTCCACATAAATACTACTGTTATAATTATCAGCATCCGAATGATTAAAGTATAATGGATCAAATATAGAGATTTGACTTATAGAATCTGTTGGTATATCCAAACCTTTTAGCATATTTTCTATGTATGACCAATTTGATAAATAAGCGTTCTCAGAATCCCAAGGTCCTAGAACGCTTTGGTCTAATACCATTTTAGAACAGCTTTCACATTTACTTTTATCAATCCCAAATGCTTCCAACTGATTTTCAAGAGAAGTTTGAGCGAATAAAACGTATCTTTGAAAAAGATCAGAATTCAATTCACCTTTCTCCCTCATATCTTTTATTTCTATCAAAGCATCTTCCACAGACATAGTAGAATAAATCCCATTTTCAAAAGAATGAATATCAGGAAGACACAGAGAATTCTTAGTATTGTCGTCTAGTATTATGCCTATTTTTTCTATATTATTCCAAAATTGATATAGTTCAAAACCAGTTGATTATCCATTCAAAATGGAATCAGCCCATGTTTGACTATATTTATCTTTACATCCCATTTTTTCCAACTCAAATGCAAGCATTTTACGAGCGTCATTCATATATTGATTATAAAAATCATAATCAACCAGTTCCTGGTTCTTCATCGTCATCAGTTCGTAAACAGCGAGTTTTAGTGAAGTTTTTTGTATATCCGGCTCCTCAAACAATTCGCCTAGAGTAAAATACATATTTTCTGTAAAAGAAAAATAGCCTAATTGTGCTGCAATATGTAATTGTTTATCAGTAAATGCCGTTATCATAATTCCTTTATCCTTTCCCTTTCTTCAATGTATTCATCTCGCGACAATCTGCATGAATTGTGTAAATATCCATTTTCTTCTGGTCCTAACTGAAGGATTATCCGATATTTTGGGCTTACAATTTTATTAAAATCAAAAAAAACGGATACATGCGTTTTGAAATAATCCTTTGAAAAATCCACTGCCGACTTATCTACATAATAGATGTAAATATCTGCACAAATAGCTTTTTCATATTCTTCTTTATAGTATTTAACCAATGAATCTACCGCTTCGGAGAACATGTCGTAATCTCTTCCGGGATCATCTATATAAGATTCACTTGAAGTATCTACAAAAATATAAAAGAATAAGTTCGGGCAATCCGCACAATCTCTAAAATCATCAATGGTATAATCCCCTCTTCTGATAACTCTCGCTGCATTAGAACCAGTCTGATGCACTGGCACACCAATTACGTATACATCCCTCAAGTTTTCCGACAAGCATTCCGTCATAATTTTAGTATCTTCTTTCGCAATTATGGCTCCCACGAAAAGATCATAGCTTATTCCTCCAGTTTCAGAATCAGCAAATCCATTGAAAAGAAGCGTAGGATCGTATGTTGGATAACAAACGAAATCCGCTCCGCCTCCATAAACGCTTAACGATTCGCATACAAATTCAGTATTGTAATAGTCTTCCAGATTATTGATTATTTTTTTTTCGAGTCCTTTTCTTGTATTGCACGATGTCAGACATGATATTGATAATAAAACACATATAATCAAGCAAGTATTTAATATACTTTTTCGTCTCATTGTATTATCCTTTCAAACACTTATATTTCTTTCAAACTTTTTTTCAAGCCTTCCATGAATGGTTCCAAAAAATATTCCATCACTGTCCGCGATCCGATAATTATATCAACGCATCCATCCATTCCGGGCTTTATATCTTTCGGAATAACTTCCGGTGTGATCTTTACAACATACACCACGCCTCTTTCAGACATGTTAAGCGGTATATCACTTATACTAGTAACAGTCCCGTTTATATATTCAAACTCTGTGTCATCATATGCCGGAAGTTTAAGCTGAACAGTATCTCCAACGTTCATTCCGGTTATATCTTCATCTGCCACATATGCATTGAACATGTATTCATTTTGAATCTCATTTATGTAACAGACTATATTTCCGACCGAGACTGTCTTCCCTATATACGGTTTCTCAACGTATGTAACCGTTCCACTTGCAGGAGCAGTTATTACCATATTTTGCAGATTATCCTGAAGACTTCTTACTTCGTTATCAATCTTCTCAATCTGAGTATCGATCTTGTTAATATTGGAAGTGACAGAATATAACCGTTCTCTTACTGCTGTTATGATCTCATCATCCTCCAAATCTTTTAATCCTTCTATGAATAGATCGTTTTCGAGAATTATCGCTTCAGCAATCTTTTCATCTTCACCGTAATCTGACGGATCTACATCAAGTGAAGTCACTTCACCATTTCTGTATTTCTCATAAAGCATTTCATATAATTCTTTTTGAACTGTCATGATACGGAGGTTATATTCATATTCTTCCAAAGCGATATCATATTGAGATGAATCCAGACGGCATATTACTGAGCCTGCTTCAATATAATCGCCATCATCTACATAGATATCGCTTATTCTTCCGCTCGACATATAAGTTGCGGACGCAAGAGGATCAACCGTATCAATATTGCCGGTTGCCGATATCACGATGTCCGTCCTGAAATAACACGCCCATATGATCGTTGTAGCTATAAGAGCAAAGCAGGTATACAGAATGACCGTAGTCAGCTTGTTCGCCGGTTTCTCTATAATGCTTTCCATCTCAGGGAGAAAATCATAGTACAGACGTTTATCTCTTTCGATGAGCTGTTTTTTCAAATGTTTGTTCATGCGCCCACCTCACCTTTCGCCTGACTGTTATACAAATGAGCGTACAGTCCGCCTAGTTCAAGAAGATGATCCTGTGATCCGGACTCTATCAGAGTACCTCTGTCAATGACCAGGATCTCATCCGTCGCTGAAAGTGTGGATAATCTGTGAGCGATTATCAGAACCGTCCTGTCCCTACATATCTCTTTGAGATTATTTTGGATGATACTTTCCGATTCATAATCAAGTGCTGATGTCGCTTCATCGAATACCAGTATCCGTGGATCATTTATGATTGCTCTCGCTATAGCTATTCGCTACTTCTGTCCTCCGGAAAGAGCGACTCCTTTTTCGCCTATGATCGTGTCATAACCTTCGTCAAGTTCCATTATGAAATCATGTGCTCCGGCAGTTTTCGCCGCTTCCATAACCTTCTCGATACTGCACTCCGGACAATGTATGGATATGTTATCCGCCACAGTACCGTTGAACATAAAGTTTTCCTGTAGTACAACACCTATCTGACTTCTGAGCAGAGCCGGAGGAAGAAGCGACACATCCATTCCGTCAATAGTAATCTTTCCAGCCTGAGGAATATATAATCTCTGAATAAGCTTGGATATAGTACTCTTTCCGGATCCGCTCCTTCCGACCAATCCATAGATCCGGTTTTCTTTAAACTCAAATGAAATACCATGAAGCACATCGGATCCGTCCATTCGATATCTGAATCTGACATTGTCAAATCTTATCCTGCCCTGTATGCGAGGGACAGATGTAATGGTGTTTTCACTTTTAAGTTCCGTGGGAGAATTGAAGATATCACCGATACGTTTAACGGACAGATCAGCCTGCTGATATTCCTGCCATAACTGAACAAGTCTTAAAACAGGTCCGCTAACACGGCCCGAAAGCATTCTGAATGCAACCAGCTGACCTATAGATAATCTTCCGTCTATCACCAGCTTTGCACCAAATACGAGAATGAAGAGATCCACCGTATGCTGTATGAAATTTGCCACAGCATTCGATGTCTGGGATATCATTGAGGTGTTGTACCCTGCTTTGACATAATTAGCCTGAAGCCCACCCCATTTATCTAGGAACTTATCTTCAAGTGAGAATGATTTGATAGTCTGTATTCCATTAATGGATTCAACAAGGAAAGACTGTGCCTCGGCACCGGTCTCAAATTTCTTATCTAGACTCTTTTTGAACAGCGGTGTGATGATCAGCGAAAGAATTGCGAACAAAGGGATGGAAAGCACAACTATCAAGGTAAGCTTTCCGCTATAGAAACACATCACCGCAATATAGACAATGATAAAGAATGAATCGATCATTGAAGAAAGCGGTGTTCCGGTAAGAAATGACCTGATATGATCAAGCTCTCTTACACGTGCAACGGTCTCACCGGCACGTCTGCTTTCAAAATATTTAAGGGGAAGTGAAAAGAGATGTTTAAATAGTCTGCTGCTTAAGATAACATCAATCCTGCTCGTCGTATGTACAAACAGGTAAGATTTACAAAGTGTGATTATCAGTTCATATATATAAACTATAAAAATACCGATGGCGATCGTATAAAGTGTGTTCATCGCTTTATGAGACAGTACTTTATCAACAACCACCTGAGTCATCAGCGGAGTAAGAATACCGAGTATCTGAACAACAAATACTGACAACAGTACCGTGATGAACTGCTTTTTATATTTCAAGATAGTGGGAATAAACCAGCCGAAACCAAATTTCTTATTGCCGATAGTGCCTTCTGTTCCGGAAGATCTCTTTTTTCCAATGATAAAACACTCTCCGGATATCCTATCCTTTAGTTCGGCGACAGTTATCTTCTCCGGGTTTCCTTTGCCGGGATCAAGTATCATCCATTTGTCAGACTGATTATTTAAAATGAGAATATATCCGTCATCCTTGCATTTAGCGATGACGGGAACTGTGAATTTGGAGAATATTTTTTCTTTGAAATCAGATACTTTGACTTTGAGGCCTGCTTCTTTCGCAGATCTGATGATAACAGCATCAACATCTTCCGCAGACGCAAAAGATGTTTCAAGCTTCTTTACGTCAGCCTTAACCCCAAGCATCTTAAACACCACCATAAGGCTGACATATCCGGGATTATTCATTTGTGTCCTCTTAGAATAAATAGAACGCTTTCTTATGAAAACGTTCCCCCCAAGGACATTTTACTTAACAATTAACTTAATAGCAAATGATTTTTACGAATTTTTACTTTTTCCAAATTTATTCACCAAAGGTACACCATCGCTTCTGCGTTGCAGAGCAGAAGAAGGGGCGCACGGCGTCCGGTGGACGCCGGAATTGCGCCGACCGAGGGGCACTCCCCAGTGCCCCGAGATCTGAACCCTCAGGGGCAACGTCACGCTCCTGCGTGACGTAAAAAAGGATACCCTTGGGCTATGCCCAGGGGTATCCTTTTTTCCATCGTGCAGAAGAAGGGACTTGAACCCTCAAGAGATTGCTCCCACACGGACCTGAACCGTGCGCGTCTACCAATTCCGCCACTTCTGCAGACAACGATAGGATTTTAAAACAATATCACCTCAATGTCAATAATTGCGTCATCCTATCGTGTGCTGACATGTCATTTCTCGAACTTCCAGTTCTCAAGTTCCATGCACTGACCGGAGAATACGAGATATACATCATGAACTCCGGTGATCTTCTTTTCCATATCAACGGTAAATTCCTCGAAATCCTCGGTAAGGTCGCTTGTTCCGAATACCGCTGCGGGTTCGGAATTTACATCATCAAGAACAACGGAAACCTCTCCGAAGCCCTTGCCGCGCACGCTGAGTGTGAATGAGGATGCTCCGTCGCTTCCGAAATCCGCACCTGCAACCATTACCCAGTTTCCGCTCTCTTCGGATCTTACGATCATATTTCCTGCAGAAAGCTTCATATCGGTAAGAGGCTTTTCAGGATCGTATGCTACAGTCTTAACGCCCGCTATTGATGCGAATGTGGAAGCTGTGGTGAGCTTGTAAGGATCAAAACATTTTACCTGCTCTACGCCCTTTCTGGTGCCTGTGGAATGAGTGGGTGCACCGTCAGCTGACTGAGCGATCAGATCGACATTCGTGCTCCTGTATCCGCCGGTAAGATCCATATACTCCTCAAGGATGCGTGAGTGATATGCGATATACCACTTACCCTTGAATTCAAACATGCAGTGATGATTGTTTCCGCCCCTTCCGAAGAACACCTCGGGATTCTTAAGCACGGGGCTTGCAGGTGCAAAGGGACCGTCCGGCTTGTCGGAAACCATTGTTACGATCTCACCCGATGAAAAGCCGTGCTCTTTCTCAGCTTCGGGAGTGACATTGAAATTGGAGCAGTATGAATAATAATACTTTCCGTTTATCTTGTTGATTCCGGAATCCTCGAAGAGATATGCAACATTCTCAATAGGTCTGGGATCCTCGGCAAGACTGATCATATCGTCACCCAGCCTTACGACTCTTGCGGTTCCGGGATTTGATGCCTTGTCATCCGAAGGAATTCCGCCTCCGATATAAAGCCAGCCCGTTCCGTCGTCATCTACGAGGACGGCGGGATCGAAAAGCCATGTTACTGAATCGCAGTTGGGAGTATTCCTTGAAACGAGCGGTCCGCCTATGGGATCGATGAAGGGACCGGTGGGGCTGTCAGATGTAAGAACGGCAATTCCGTTTCCGCTGTTGGCGAAGTACAGGAAGAACTTATCTTTGCCGTTTATATTCTTCCAGCATGCGGCGGGAGCCCATGAATTGCCTCCCCATGTTGCTATTCCGTTCTTTCCCGCAGCATATACCTCTCCGTGATCGGTCCAGTTCACAAGATCGGAGGATGAAGCAACGCTTATGGTATCGATCTTCTGATATGTATTGTCTGTAAGCTTTCCCGCATCATCATAGGTCAGGATGTCACAGGTCATATACATATAGACCCTGTCCTTATAGACCATTGCGAAGGGATCAGCACCGAAGCGCTGTGTCATTATCGGATTGTGATCACCCTGAGGCTTGAAACTCTTTTTAATTTCCATAACCGCTCTCCTTTACAACCGAAATACATCTATCATTATATCATAACCAAAGAAAAAAGACCCTTCCCCAAAGGGAAGAGTCTTTAAATGATCTCTGTCAGGTCATGGTATCGAAAAGATAACCGTAGGATCCGGAAACACCCGCTCCCGCTCCGTTATAAAGTGAAGCTCTGGTAGCGGCATAATCTGCATTGCTCTGGATCATAGAAGCGGAAACCGAGACGCTGTATCCGTATGAGGATTTCTCGGCAAACAGATCCTTGATATCCTTTGCATCCGCTGCCTTAAGCTTATCCTCATCGAGCTTAAGCATTCCGTCATCAGAGGTACTGATGCCCGCAATGGACATCTTCTCCGAATAACCTCCGTTCATAACGGTAAGATACGATAATCTTCCGGAAATGGAAGCATCGTTTACATCATCACCCTCTGCGGCTTTCACCATTGAGTTATAGCTCTTTACGAAATTCTTGACCGTGGAAAGAAGAAGGTCCTTGTCTTCCTCATCCGCATCCTGAATACTCTTGACCGAGCTCTTTACCGAACCCGCTGCCTCTGAAAGCTTGCTGTAGGAATCCGATACGGTGGATTTTTCCTTAACGGGATTCTTTACATTGGTTATCTTCGAAGCGGTCTCGGACTTTTTATCCGGGTCGGCATAATATGCCTTCATCAGCTTGGAATAAGCTCCGCTCTTGACCAATCCGTAGTCCTTGAGCCAGTTCATCGAATTGAACGAATCATTCTTGGCCGATATTCCCGAAAAAAGAAAGCTTGTATCGTTTTTAGCCTGAATATTTATACTCATAGGCTTTACCTCCGGCATCCCTGCCAAAAGCGGTAACCCGCACATATAGTTCCTTCATATAATACATATCATTTATGACTGTATTATGTAAAGTGATTATTTTTTCTTAAATACGGGTATTGATTCGAGGGGTGCGGCAGCGGTGATCGTCTGTCCGCCCTCGTATACCTTGCCGTCACGGATGTCTTCCCACTGTCCTGCGGGCAGATATACCTGTCTTTCCCTCATTCCCTCGTACATTACGGGAGCAACGAGATACTCGCTTCCGAACATATACTGGTCATCGAGATCCCAGCACTTTTCATCCTCCGGGAACTCATAGAACATCGTTCTCATAAGGGGTGAACCGTTTGAGGAAGCTTCATCATAGAGCGACTTGATGTAATCCTTGAGATCCCATCTGATCTTCAGGTTATCGGTCATGATCTTCTGAACCTCTTCACCGTAGCTCCAGATCTCATTGGCATGACCCGTGTGAAGATATCCGCTTCCCCAGTCCTTGTGATCGAGGGGCTCTATATCGAGAGGACCTCTCTCTCCGTGGAGTCTTAAGATAGGAGTAAATACCGCCCACTCATACCATCTTACAAGGAGTTCTTTGAAGTAATCGGTATTTACGTCGCTGTTCATGAATCCGCCGATATCGGTGGTCCACCAGGGAATTCCCGCAAGACCTATATCAAGTCCTCCTCTTACGGAATTCTGAAGTGCTTCGAAGGATGAATAAACATCTCCGCTCCAGAGAAGCGTTCCGTACTTCTGCGATCCTACCCATCCGCAGCGAAGGAGGTTGAGGATCTTCTTATCGGGATGTACTTCCTTTTCACCCTCGAAGAATCCCTGTGCATAACATCTGGGATAGATACAGCTGACCTCCGCACCGGGTCCGAGATAATAGCGGTAATTGTCGAAATCATATGCGGTAAGATCGGGCTCGGCATTATCGAGCCAGAACATGTCTATGCCGTAATCATAATAATTCTTTTTGCAGATATCCCATACATACTTTCTCGCTTCGGGATTGGTCGCATCATATACTACGCAGTCGCCCTGGTAATCATATGTCTGCATCGCACCCTTCTCGGTCCTCATAAGAAGTCCGCGGTCAGCCATGGGATAGAAATTCTCGCTCTTCCTGTCGACCGAAGGCCATACGGACACCATCACCTTGATGCCGTATGAGTGAAGTTCATCGACCATTGCTTTTACATCGGGCCAGTACTCCTTATCGAATTTCCATTCACCCTGAAGAGTCCAGTGGAAGAAATCAATGACAAGAACGTCGATCTTGATACCGAGTTCCTGATACTTCCTTGCAACGGTAAGAACCTCATCCTGTGTCCTGTATCTGAGTTTGCACTGCCAGAGCCCGAGGAGATCTTCATCAATCTCGGGAGCACGTCCGACAACAGCCGTGTAGTTTTCAATAATGGCTTTGGGGGATTCGTCCGTAGTGATCCAGAGATCGAATTCCCTGGATGCATCTGCTGACCACTCGGTCATATTCTTTCCGAAGGTTACGTGACCGACAGCCGGATTATTCCAGAGAAGTCCGTATCCCTTATTGGAAACCTCAAAGGGGATCGAGGTCTGTGCATTGCGCTGCGCAAGCTCGAGAGTTGTTCCCTTAAGTTCGATGTACGGATTCTGGTAAACGCCCATTCCGTAGATCTTCTCTCCTTCGATCGGCTCGAAGCGGAGCGTGAGCTTATAATCTCCGTTGAGATAGGGCTTGTACTCTCTGTTTACTCTCTTAAAACAGCTTACGGCATTGTTCTCGGTTCCGCCGTAGTTACTGAAATATTCCCTCATAAGGAATTCATCGTTCTTATAATATGTGATGATACCTTCACTGCTGACAGACATCGAAGTGGAACCGTTTTTGATGACAGCTCTGTTTTCTGTTATCTCTATCTTCGCATCTGTCTGATCCGCAGGAAGTTCATCCTTCGGACAAAGTGCCCAGAGATTACCGGTAAAATCATTGTTCCTGGTTGCTCTGAGTCGCAGGGCATTCTTACCCCAACTTTCGATCCTTACGATCTCTCCGCCCTTCTTAAAGACGAGCGCATTACTGTCCTGATAAAACATATGTACCTCCGAATAAAATACAGATCATAAAAGTTCGATCTTAAATACTACAGGCATATCATCGCGGGACCTGCCATTTACTCTGATATCAAGTCCTTCAGCCCCATGATCCCACTTTACTTCCGAACCGTCGGCAAGAAGGACAACCTTTGATATAAGTCCCTTGTAGGAATGTCCGCCGTCCTCGCCGTTTTTTGCAAAGCTCTTAATTACGTAATGTCCGTCCTCTGCAGGCTTCATCGCTGCGGCATAGATGCAGCCGTCTTTAGTGGTAAAGCGGAAATCCTCGGAAGTGTAATCAAGGCTTTCCGTATCCTTGAATCCGCCCTCTTCCCTGTTGACACTGCCTTCTCCGAAGATCTTGTAAGGAGTGCTTCCGTAGATCATCTCTCCGTTTTTATCAAGCCACTTACCGATCTCGAGGAGCGCATTCTTTTCCTCATCGCATATCTCTCCGTTCGCCTTTGGTCCGACATTGAGAAGGAGATTTCCGTTCTTGGAAACGATATCGATGAGTTCTCTTACGATATCAAGTCCGGACTTGTAGGAAAGGCCGGGTACATATCCCCATGACTCCCTGCATATGGGAGTATCCGACTGCCAGATGTATGATGCGGAGCCTGACAGGCCTCCTCTTTCGATATCCCTTACGGATGCGCCGGGTGCAAATGCATCGACCTTGGATACGATCACACCCTCTAATCCCTTGGATGCCATCACATTATAGTAATATGCGGCAGCCTTCTTAAGGTAGGGCTTGAGAACCTTCTGTGCTATCCACCAGTCAAAATAAAGAACTTCGGGAGTAAAGAGATCCACTATCTCGCAGGTTCTTGCAAGCCAGTCCTGCATGAACTCTTCGCCGGGTGCAGGCTTTACATCGAAATCCTGGATGTTCTCGGGCTCGGGCTGTGAAGGCCAGTAGAGATCTCCGCGCTTAAACTCACCCTTGATATCACTGTCGAAATTTCTTCCGTTTCCGAGGAACCACCAGTGCTCGATCCTGTGTGAGGAAACGCCGAAATGAATTCCGTATTCTTTCGCCGACTTTTTAAGCTCAGCGACTATGTCCCTGTGAGGACCTTTCTCCGCCGCATTCCAGTGCGACATCCGGCTCTTATACATCTGGAATCCGTCGTGATGCTCGCCTACGGGAACAACGTATCTTGCACCGGACTTTTTGAAGATGTCCATCCATTCGCCGGGATTGAACTTCTCACCTTTGAAACGATCAACGTAATCCTTGTATCCGGTCTCGGTGTGAGGTCCGTACTTTTCTATGTGATGCTTCCACTCCTCGCTATCCTTGATATACATCCATCTCGGATACCATTCATTGGAAAACTCCTCGGAAGTAAATACTCCCCAGTGAACGAAAATTCCGAATCTGTCTGCAGCAAACCATTCGGGAACCTTAACCTTGGAAAGTGAAGCCCAGTCATCCTTGAAGGGACCCTTGGCGATCACTTCGTCGATCCTCTTCATCTCTTCGGAAAGATCGGCGATATCTTCTTCCGGCTTTTCGGGATCACCGGTCTTTTCTTTTTCCGCTTCCGCCTTCTCTTCTTCCGCTATATCATCGAGGGCTTTGTCAAAAGCCTTGTCGTCAATCTCATCGTCATCGCCGTAACCGGTCTTGTCCATTTCATCCTTAAGGTCTTCTTCCTTCGGAGGTCTCTCCCTCGAAAGAAGGATTCCGCAAACGATCATCGCAAATGCTGCGATCGCAATTATGATTCCGATAACAAGTCCGTTTGAAGTATTCTCTTCTTCGATCACTATATCGGCGGGCTGTTCCTGAACCGGCTGATCGTAACCGATAAGGTCAGGCTCCTGCTCGGGAGGCATCTCTTCGATCACTTCGGGTTCGGGCTCACGGTATTCTTCAAAGATTGAATTTACCGTAATGATGTATTCGATCTTCGTGGCACCTGCAAAAAGTGAAGGATCGACATAAGCCGTTCCCGACTCGTTGCATCCGCCGCAGAGTCTCCATGCGGTTTCATCATTACCTGCCGCCTCTGCCCACGCGGGAGATCCTGCAAGATAATCGATGGGCGTATCCGATCCGTCTATACGGAGTGCGACGGATACATCCATCTCCGCAAAGGAAGTACCTTCAGCAGAAGGAACTATCACCGGAGATACATTATGAACATGTGTGATCGCATTGGGGAAAGCAAGAGAAACAGTGATCGTGTCACCGACTTTTGCGGTCGAAGTGACCGAAGTGATGTTCTCACTGTTGCCTTCGAATCCGGGGCCGTGATATTCGTGCGTCTCGCCTCCCGCAACATCTCCGGAAAAATCGATATAAACGATCGATTCACCTTCGTATGCGGGCCCGAGTCTGTGGGCCACGGTAAATGATTTAAGAGTGATGGTATATTCTATCCTGGTCGCTCCGGCAAATGCGTTAACGGGTAAAGTGCTTAACCCGTTCTCATCATATCCGCCGTAGAGCATCCATGAATGCATAAGAGAGCCTGTGGGATTTGCCCAGGCCTTGGGAGCTTCGGGGTCCGGAGTGATCTCCACATCTTCTCCGTTAACCTTGAGCGAAACATCCGCATCCACGTTTCCGAACACAATGTTGTCATCACCTGTGTACATTACGGGTACTACAGATGTGATGTGTGACGGCATCTCAGGAAGTTCGAGAGATATGACAACCGTGTCACCTGCTTTTGCCGAAGCGTTTACAGCGACCATTCCCTCACTGTTTGCATTCCCGAAAGGGTCCGTATAAACAAGGCCTCCGTCGCCTGCTTCAAGTCCCGATCCGACAAAAGAAATAAAGAATGATACAGTCTCTTCCTGATCACCGGCCGCCTGAGCCGGGATCGCCGGAACGACCGAGGCTGCCACGAGGACAGCCAGGACGATCGCTCCGATCTTTCCCAACAATTTTTTCATTTCTGATTCTTCTTTCCGAAATTATTAAAGTCTTTCAAAAGGAACTTCACATGCTGCTTTGCCCATAACGGCTTCGATATTGTTATCGCCGTCCTTGAGCATTGATACGGGTATGACCGCAGATTCGATCTTCTCTCCGTTAACGGTGATGTAAGCTACACCCTTGCAGACATGCTCGGGGTTCTTAACCTCGATGTGAAGGTTCTTTCCTCTGAATACTCTGTCGACGGTGTATCCGTCCCAGGAATCGGGGATACAGGGATCGATGAGCATTCCGTCGTACTGGGGACGGATTCCGAGAACATACTGGGTAAGTGAATAGTATGTCCATGCAACCGCACCGGAAAGCCATGAGGTACGGCAGTTTCCTGGACGGGGTGACTCATCGGAGTAAGTGGTCTGTCCCTGAACGTAAGGCTCTGACTGACGGATCTCAGCCTTGTCGTTATATGTAGCGGGAAGCGCTGCCTTGAGATATTCGTAAGCTCTGTTTCCGTTGCCTGCGAAGGTCTCAGCCATAACACCCCAACCCTGTGTATGGTTGAAGATACCGCCGTTCTCCTTGATTCCGGTAGGGAATACTACGCATCCCATAACGGTCTGGGGAGTGTAAACGATGGGAGGTGCACAAAGCTTAAGTCCATACTTGGAGAAGAGCTGGTCGTGAACAGCTTCGAGGCAGAGCTTCTCCTGGTCGCCCTTGCATGCACCGGACATGACAGCCCATACCTGGGTGTTGAGATAAACCTTACCTTCATCGTACTTATCGGTTCCGTAAACGGTTCCGTCTTCGCCTACAGCCCAGATCCACCACTTGCCGTCCCACGCCTTCTTCTGGATCGCTTCGTCAAGGATGTCTCTCTGTTTAAGTGCCCATGCTGCCTCGTCTTCTTTTCCGAGGAGCTTGGAAATGTCCGCATAAGTGGTAAGGCCTGCTCTTAACTGGAAGGTTACCATTACGCTCTCGCCGTGATAACCGGTCTGGAGACAGTCGTTCCAGTCAGCCGCAAGTCCGGAAGGAAGTCCGTCCGCACCGCTTCTTTCAATATTGAAGAGAAGTGCTTTCTTGAGGTGACCGTAAACGGTATCCTCACCGTGATCAGCGTAAGGAACAACTTCATTATAGAAATCGATGTCGCCGGTCTCTGCGATATATGCGGGGATCGCATTGAAGAACCACTGGCAGTCGTCGGATCTGAATTCTTTTTCATCGGGACACTGCATATGTCCGGGATTGTGACCGAGCTTGATAAGAGGCATTGCACCTCCGCAGAAGGTCTGTCCGGAAAGCATCAGCTTGAGACGCTCTTTGGAAAGCTCGGGGATTGCTGCGTTGACACCGAGAGTATCCTGAACGGAATCACGGTATCCGAGTCCGTCTCTTTCTCCGTTGTAAACAAGCGATGCCGCTCTTGACCATGAGAATGTGATGAGGTTGTTGTAAAGTCCCCATACATTTACGGTGTGGTCGATATCCGCATCGGGAGTCTTGGCCTTGAATGAAGTAAGTTTTGAGTGCCAGTCCTCTTTGAGCTTTTCGAATTCTTCGTCGAATCTCTTTACCGAGCCGTACTCTGCAACGATCTTCTCACCTACTGCGTTTGCGTTTCCGATTCCGAGAAGGATGAGAACGGTCTTCTTTTCACCGGGCGCAAGGACCATATCGGACTGGATGGATCCGCATGCGGTATCGCCGTAGGTCCAGGAATCGGAGCACTGTCCCTCGATGACGGCTCTGGGCTCCTTGTACGATCCGTAGGTTCCGATGAACTTTTCCCTGTTGGTATCATAGTGGGTCATGGGTGCTTCGCAGACTGCGAACCACTCCTGCTGGATGATGCCGCCGAGTTCATACTCGGGATGCTGCTTGTACATATTGTCATGGATCGAATAGCCGAGGATGTTATCAGCCTTCTTGTCGGCTTCCATGATGAAGAGTGAATACTGAAGGTTTACAAGATCCTGGGTGGTATTCCACTGGCTTGCGAACTCGCAGTATGTGAATGCGGAAAGATTTCTGGGCTTGTCGGACTTGTTCTCAACATCAAGTCTCCAGTACTCGAACTTCTGTCCGAGGGGAACGAAGTAAGTTGCATCGGTGTGGATGCCCGAATAATCGGAGCTGAATATTGAATATGCAGTACCGTGACGGCATACGGTCTTGTACTGATCGAGTGGCTTGCCTACGGGCTGCCATGATGCCGACCAGTAATCCTTGGTATCGTTATCTCTTAAATAAAAATATCTTCCGGGCTGATCCATGGGAACCGAATTAAAACGAAGACGCATGAATCTTCCCTGCGCGCCCGAACGGTAGAAGCCGTATCCGCCCGCATTATTGGTAATGATCGCACCGTACTCAGTGGTACCGAGATAGTTACTCCACGAGGTGGGAGTATCCGGCCTGTCTACGACATATTCGTAGGCTTCATCATCAAAATGTCCAAACTGCATAATTTTTTCCTCTTAAAAAATTGATTTACCCCGTACAGGGGACTGCAAGCATTAGTATAGCAAACCAAAGGTTAAAAAAATAGTTTAATAAGATTAAACCGAAATAATTCTTTTCTGATGTGATAGTATTAATATCAGGCAGATACTTAAGGCCGTTAACAGGTTAAAAAAAGCCTCCGAAAGGAAAGAAAATGGAAACTTCCAGAAAAAAGCTCCTTAAAAACGCCATGGAAAGGTCGGCCGCATGCGGTGAGACAGCGGGATCGATCCTTCTTGTGAAGAAAAACGGAAAGGAAGAATGCTTCCTTAAGACGGGTTATGCGGATATCCCAAACAAAAAGCCCCTTGAAAGGAATACTCTTTTCAGGCTGTATTCGATGACCAAACCGGTCACCGCCGCAGCCGTTATGATCCTTGTCGAAAGAGGTCTCATCGATCTTAACGACGGGATAAAGTACATCTTCCCCACATTTGAGAACATGAAGGTTCTCGAAAACGGAAAGCCCTCGAGAGCAGTTAAGGACCTTTCTCTTTTCGATATATACAACATGACGAGCGGTCTGGCATATCCCGGACCCGAGGGTGCTGCGCTGCAGGCTGCGGGAATTTTCGACGATATCATCAAGGGACTTTCGGAAACTCCCGGCGGAAATGTCACAACACTTGAATATGCGGAGAGGACGGGCAGGATCCCTCTTGCTTTCCAGCCCGGTTCACACTGGCAGTACGGAACCGGTGCGGATATCATGGGCGCCGTAGTTGAGAAGGTTTCCGGTATGAAATACGGCGACTTCCTTAAAAAGGAGATCTTCGAGCCCCTCGGAATGAACGATACGGATTTCTACGTTCCCGCTAAAAAGAAGAACCGCCTTGCCAAGGTATACGAAAGTCAGCCTGACGGCAGTATGATCGAATACACGGGAGAAAACCTCGGAATCGAAAATCCCCCTTACCACAGACCCGCCTTCGAATCGGGCGGTGCGGGTCTCATCTCCAGCATCGATGATTATGAGAAGTTCGCTACGATGCTCCTGAACGGAGGTAAAGGAAACGGCAAAAGGATTCTCTCAGAAAACAGCGTGGAATTCCTTTCGAGCGGACGCCTTACTCCCGAACAGCAGAAGGACTTCAACTGGGACGGCCTGCAGGGATTTACATATTCTCATTTCATGAGGATCATGGACGAGCCGGAAAAGGCTGTTACGATCGCGAAGAAGGGTGAGTACGGATGGGACGGATGGCTCGGATGCTACGTTGCCAATATCCCTTCCGAAAAGATGACGATCCTTCTCATGACACAGAAGAAGGATGCGGGAACCTTCGGGCTTACAAGAAGAATAAGAAATATAGTGCTTGCATAAAAAAACAGGCTGCCCGATCCGGGCAGCCTGTTTTGATCATGAATTCTTAAGATCGATCCCGAGCATGTTTCCGATCAGGTCATAGAGCTCTGCGGTGACCTCGATGGTGGAGATGCTCTCACCGGTGAGACCGAAAACCGCGAACAGTACCGTTGCCGCTCTCGCTCTCGGATTGACGATCCTGAGGACCCCTTCCTCATTTCCTCTTTCGAGAAGTGCTTCGAAGGAATCGAGAAGCTTGTAATAGGTACTGATCCTTACACAGTCCAGCTGGTAACGGAGAGTCTCATCTCCGAAGCACCGGTCCGTATCCTCCTTATCCTCCTTGAACTGTCTCATACAGAAGTAGACAAATGTCTTGAGGATCTCGATAACGGGCTGCTCTTTGTTGACCATCAATGCGATCAGAAGGTCTGCTGATTTCTGGGATTTTCTGTCCAGGACGCATTTGAAGAGCTTTTCCTTGGATTCGAAATAATGGAGCACGGTTCCCCTTACAACCTGGGCTTCCTTAGCGATGTCGTCAAGATTTACACCGTAATATCCGTGCTTAAGGAACAGATCCTCCGCGATGTCCAGGATCTGCTTTTTTCTTTCTTCGGTATTGTTCATTCTTTTAGCCATAAGCGTACCTCTTTTCTAAACAAAACATGAAACTAACACCGATACGTAAATAATTATAGCCTTTTTATTGACGTGAGGTCAACTGATGATTTATCCCCCATGCTCCCCCACTCTGCGAAAACAGGCTCTTACATTAATCAATCCTTAATATTCCTTTTATGTCATAAAGGGATCTTTCATGGTATCATATATAGGATTTACGGAGGTTTTTACAGTGAAGAAAACAGGACTTAAGATAACAGCGCTCACTGCGGTCGCATGCCTTACCTTATCCGGCTGCAAAGCTTCATATTTCGGTCTTCCCGGTCTCTTTTACGAAGCCGTGGAGGCTACCGAGGATATTCTCGAGGATTCCCTTTATTACGAAGATGATATCGAAGATGAAGATGTCGACATCTGGACATGGCCCGATTCCGAGGAACATGAAGATTCATTTGACTGGGATGACTATGAATATGAGAATCCCGATGCGGAACCCGGCACCGTCACCGTTATGGTGTATATGAACGGTTCGACCCTCGAGACAGAGGCCGGAGTCGCAACAGCGGATATCATGGAAATGATAAGGGCGGGCTACAACGAGAACGTAAATGTAGTCATCCAGACCATGGGTACCAAATACTGGTCCGAAAAGCTCGGTATCGCTTCAAACAGATCGCAGACCTACGTCATAGGCGAGGATGGGCTTGAGCTCGTACGGGACGATCTCGGACAGCTCGACTGCACCAAAGCGGATACCCTGTATGAATTCATACAGTACTGTGGGCATGAATACCCCGCTTCAAGAAACATCCTCATTCTCTGGGATCACGGCGGCGGCCCCGCTTACGGCTTCGGATGGGACGAATTCCAGGATGACTGGGAGAACCTCAGCATCGACGAGATGAGAAAGGCTCTTAAAAACTGCAATGTCCATTTTGATTTCATCGGAATGGACTGCTGCATCATGTCATGCCTCGAGGTCACATATGCGCTCAGGGATTACTGCGATTACATGATCCTTTCCGAGGATTTCGAAAGCTGTCTCGGATGGTATTACACCGGATGGCTTGAAGCTCTTTATGACAACACCTCCATCTCCACCTACGATCTGGGCAAGATACTGATCGACGACATGATCAGGAAAAATGAGAACGACAGATTCAACGGAGACAGATCCATCCTTGCACTTGTTGATGAGAGCAAGATGGAAAAGCTCTGGGATATCTGGGTCGATTTCGCTTACGAAAATGAAGACGCTCTCCTTGCCACCAATTTCAGCCAGGAACTCGAAGAGACCGGAAAGGGTGAGGGACTGTCTTCAAGGCGTGCAAATCCCACTCTGAAAATGAGTGATCTGTACGATCTCTTTTTCGGCGAGAGCGATCTCTGGGATACTTTGGAAAACATATCCGATGACGACGTGTATATGTCGGATTACTGCATCACGGATCTTATGGGACTTGCATATATTATCGAGTCGGATGATTCCGAAAGACTGATCAAGGCAGTTGATAAGGCGCTCCTCTATGTCGGTGCCACTGACGATAATTTAAGTCTTACCGGAATATCGGTCACTCTTCCGTATAACGATGCCGATCTGTATTACGAACTTGAGTACGTCCTTGACAGAAGCGGTTTCGACGAGGATTACATCGAATGGCTTGAAAAGTTCTGCGATGTGGACAGCGGAAGGGACTTCGACTGGTCAGGCTGGGGCGAAAGTTTCTGGAATGAATGGGGCGAATATGAAGGCTCCGACATCTGGGGAGAATGGTGACCGCACCATAAAATATATCAAGAAAATGGTTAAGATAATCCCTTGACGGGATCCCCCTAAGGGGGGATAATGCTCTTGATTGATATTTTTTTAACAGGATTGTTATTTTATAAACGAAAGGAAATGCATCATGAATTATTTTGATCTTACAGGACAGGTCGCAGTAGTAACCGGATGCTCCACCGGACTCGGAGTTCAGATGGCAAAGGCTCTTGCAAGCCAGGGAGCAAACATCGCCGCGCTCGCCCGCCGCAAGGACAAGATCGACGAAGTGGCAGCCATGCTCGAGAAGGAATACGGAGTCAAGGCGATCGGCGTACAGTGCGATATTACAAGCACCGAGAATGTTGATTCCGCCATCGATGAAGTTCTGAAAGTATTCGGCCGTATCGACATCCTTATCAACAACGCAGGTACCGGAGCAGTTGCTCCCGCCGAGGAGATCACCGACGAGCAGTTCCACAACGAGATGGACATCGACCTCTTCGGAACCTTCAGGGTATCACGTTCCGTAGCAAAGAAGGCCATGATCCCCGCACAGTACGGACGTATCATCAACATCTCTTCCATGTACGGCCTCGTAGGAAACAAGATCGCGGGAAGTGCTCCTTATCACGCAGCCAAGGGCGGTGTCGTAAACCTTACCAGAGCACTCGCTGCAGAGTGGGGTGCAAAGGGCATCACGGTTAACGCTATCTGCCCCGGATACTTCTACACCGACCTCACCACCGAGACTCTCAACAGTGATTTCTTCCAGGCTAACGCAAGAACCATGATCCCTCTTGAAAGATACGGAAAAGAAGGAGAACTCGACTCTGCTGCTCTCTTCCTTTCTTCTCCCGCAAGTTCCTACGTTACCGGAGTAATGATCCCCGTAGACGGCGGATATACCTGCATGTAATAACTTCACGAATCTAAAAAATGCGGTTCCGTACGGAACCGCATTTTTGTTTATTCCTGTTCACTGTTTTTTATTTTTTTGTCGATGACCCACTTTACTCCGTACAACGGATTCCTGATCACACGCTTGAGCTTTTCGATGTACTCCTGCTGCTCTTTTGTGATTCTCTTAAGATCCCTGTTCTCGGCATCGAGTGTTTCGATCTTTGCTATCAGTCCTTCCCTCTCCGAAGTGAATTCATCGAGTCTTCTGAAGGGCTTTCTGTAATTTGCGATCTTTTCCGCAGACAGGCCGCTTCCCGCAATCTTCTTCTGGAATGCATTCTCCATACGGTCATACGTATCGACCATGTACATATCTATTCCGCAGAGGTTCGCAAATTCCTGTCTTGTCTTGATCTTCCACGCGATATTCGTATGTGTCTCAAATACGCATCTGTAAACCCTGTACCTCAGATAATCTATGGGAACGGGGAAATCAAAGAACCACTCCGGATCTATGCAGACGATACCGTCATCCGTTTTAAGGAAATTACTGAAGATCATATCCGCATCGGACTTCCTGAATGACGGAGTCTTCGGCGGTATCTCAATATCTCCGAATACCTCTTTGAATCCGTCCGATATTTCGAAGCTGCATCTGTTCTCATCCTTCACATCATTAAGCAGGATATCAAGATGATCCTTGAGATCGCGGCAGATGTCTTCCACTGATGCGGAGGAATAATCAAGGCAGTCTTCATCAAAAGGAACACCGGGAACGAAATCAAAGTAAAGATCGTTTCCTTTTCTTGTAAGTCCCGCAACCTTTATCGAATCGAATATCTCTTCCGTAGCGGAAGCATTCTTTTCAATAGCATCGATATGGGATAGCGCCTCATCACATGAAGGTGACTTGACCGCGTATAACCTGCCTCCCTCACAGACGATACGTGTACCCACTCTGTATTCAGGCGCCCTGAGTGTATTGAACTTGGCGTAAAGGCATCCGGGTTCGGCGTCTTCCCCGCCGTTTCTTGCGGTGATGATAAATGAATTTGCGAAGTCGGGGAAGAGTCCGTCTGCGCAGATCTGGTCGAGAACCTTCACCTCATCGAAAGAATCCATTCTCTCCCTGTCGTAATTGGGAGACCTGCTCACGATATCTCCGGGAGCGGGAAGCTTTTCATCGGAATAGATCTCAAAGGGAAGCTTGTAATCTGGAACGGGATATCTGAAAGTAACTCCGGTAAAGCCCGCTTTCTTGAGCATCGCATTGAGTGCATATCCCGAGAAGGTCCTTACTCTCTCGACTCTGTGATAGCCCTCTATTCCTTCGTATGCCTTCCCTGTATGATCCTCCGTCGCACCGGCAAAATACTTCATGCCGTATTTATTCTCGATGGCAATGTAGAGCTTGCCGCCTTCCTTTAACAGACTGCGGCATTTCTTCAGCATGTCGGTGAACGGATCGTCTGATGAAATGTAATAGATCGAATACTCGAAAACTCCGATAAGAGTTATCACATCGTACTTTTCGGTAAATTCAATATCCTCGAAATTACCTACAAGTATCTTCAGATTATTGTACTTACTGTTTCTGTATGCATTTATGGTCGAGCGCTTTTTGGAAAGATCCACGCTCGTGACATTCCCGCATTTTTCGCAGAGCACGCCGGTAACGGCACCGCATCCGGAACCGATCTCAAGTGCGGAGGAATTCTTATCAAAATCCTCCCACGCAAGGATGTTCTTTCTTATATCGGACAGATGATAAAGCTCCGCCCAGTCATTTCCTTCGGACAGTCTCTTATCAATATCACATCCGCTCTTTACGATCTCAAGAATGCGGTCTTCGACACTCTCTCCGTCCGAATAAGTATCGCTGCCCTTGTAAAAGGACAGATCCATTATCACATTTCCGATCTTCTCTTCGTTCATCTTATGAGTTTATTCTCCGTATCTTTCTTACCTATGCCGCTCCAAAGACACAGACTGTAGGTTCCTTCTTCAATGAGCTTCTTGTCAAACTTAGCCCTGAATCCGCAGTACTCGGTATCCTTGGTCATGTTGAGGCTGTAGACATCCGGTCTGTACCAGTCGCCGAGTTCGGCGATATAGTGATGCTTATCATTATATATGACCATCTTTCTGCGCTGAGTGTAATTCTTCGTATAGTTTTCCGCATACGCCCAGCCGAAAAGATGGATGCATTTGAAGGAATCGCATTCGTCAAAGCAGATCTTGTAATCTTCCCTTACGGGCGCCTGCTGCCATCTGCTTATCTCATCCGCAGTCATCTCCCTTACGGAAGTTGTCACATCATAGAGCCACTTGGAGTAATCGGGCTTTTTGTCCGAATGTCTGTAGGTCTGATTGATATTGTAAAAAGGATGGGGCGAGTTCTTTAATGCATGATGGTCGTAGAGATACTCGTGCTCCTTCAGCATCCTTCTGTATTTTACTTCGCTCACATCATCCGATCCGCGGCTTACGGATTCTTTATGAATAAGGCAGACATCTCCTCTTACGCAGTTAACGTATCCTAAATTGATAAGGTCAAAGCAGAGTGCGACATCATTGTAACAGACACTCATGTTCTCATCAAAGCATCCGGTCTTTTCGAATACTTCCTTTCGAATCGCAAGACATGCTGCGGTAACACCGTTTACATCATTAGGATAGACCGCATCGAACACTTCCGGATCGTCAAGGTAATAACCCTGGTAGATGTGGTTGGGGCCGTCCTCGGAATCCTTCGTTCCCGCATGCTGGATCATATTGTTGTCGGGATATATGAGAAGACATCCCACCGCACCGGAATACGGAAGCCTTGCCTGACCTGCCATGGAGCCCAGCCATTTTGGTTCGGTTATCTTGATATCGTCATTTAAGAAAACGATGACATCGCCCTTCGCGTCCTTCGCACCGAGGTTGCACATATATGAGAAATTGAAATCCTTCTTTTCATATATGTAACACGCTTTATATTTCTCACAGAGCGTTTCTATCTCCGCCCTGTTTTCATCGGAGCTTCCGTTATCTACAATTATGATCTCGTAATCTCTGTAGAGAGTCTGTTCATCAATGGAACCCAGGCAGTCCCTGAGCATCGCCGGATTATCCTTCGAAGGGATAACGATGCTGACAAGTCCCACCGTCTCATGATCGATGATGCATCTGTCGTTTAATACGCTGACGTTTCCCTTAAGGCCTCTTCTTGCAAGAGCTCTCTTGACGGACTCCGCATCGGGTCCCGGTGCTTTATAGTTTTCCGTCCTGTGGAAAAGAATACGGTCTATATGGGATACCTTCTCATTCTCGGATATCCTGAGCCACAGGTCATAGAAGGCATCTCCCTCTTCGCCCGCTTTAAGGCCGCCCGCATTTTCGTATGCCTTTTTGGAAATGAATACGAAACCTCCGTAATAATCCATGGACATAAGAAGGTCCGGAGCATAGTCGGGTTTAAATACCGGAGCGATCCTTGTTCCGTCGCCCTTACGGGTGTCTTCGTCTGAATAGATAAGTCCAGGCTTTTCCCCGTTTATGAGCAGTTTGCCGCATTCATAGAATGCTCTCTTTTCCAAGAGATTACCGCTTCGGATGATCGCGATATATTCACTTCCGGATTCTCTTATCTTCTTATCCGCTTCCGCAATGCTCCTGCCACAGAGGCTTATAACAGACGCTGCCCTGCAGACTTGCGCATTTACGGATTCATAAGTCTTACGGAAGTCGTCATTTTCTTCATCTCCGATGATGAATGCTGTAAAGGAAGGCATATCCGGGAGCCTTCGGGGTTTCTCGTACTCTCTGTCCAGAATGCGCACAAAGCCGTCCGGATCATTGGAATAATACTTTCTCAGATGCCAATGACGCATCGTGGCAAATGTCTTACGATGGAAATATGCTATATGGGTCTCTTCGGGAAAAAAGGACCAGAAAAGCGCAGATATTTTGCTTTTAAGATTATCACCGGACATACGGCTATTTTACCATAAGTGCCGTAAAAGTGGAACGAGGGCGGGTGAACGAGGAATGAACGAGTGGACGGTTCCTCCGTTCACTGTCCACTCGTTCACCCCCTGTTTCACAATAGAAAAGGCCGGAGCATTAAGCTCCGGCCTTTCCGGCGAATCTACTCACAGGAGAATATTGTCAGGGGAATTATCCCTCAATGGCTATGTACTTATTCTGTGTCTTGTCGGGAAGTGCTTCCTTCTTGGGTACGGTCAACTTAAGGATACCGCCCTTGAACTCAGCCTTGATGTCATCCTGGACAAGTCCGTCACCGACATAGAACTGTCTCATGCAGCTGCCTGCATAACGCTCCTTGTGGATCCACTTGCCGTCCTTTTCGTCCTCATCCTTGTCGAGGCCCTTGGAAGCCTGGATGGTAAGATATCCGTTATCAAGTGAAACCTGGATCTCGTCCTTGTCGAAGCCCGGGAGATCGATGTGGAGCTCATACTCCTTATCCTTCTCCTTGATATCGGTCTTCATAAGGTTGCCGGCATGATGGCCGTAGAGCTTCTTCTCGGCTTTCTTCATGTCTCTGTCGTTCCATACAGGGAAATCAAAAAGATCATCAAAAAGATCGTTGTTATAAATGCTAGGGAACATCATCATAAGTCATTCCTCCTTTGTATCAAGCGTTCTGATGTGCCGTTATGGTCACCCTTGAGTTACCTGAACGCTTTGTTTTCCTTGTTCTAGATGCAATATAACACGTACTGTTAGCACTGTCAAGAGGTGAGTGCTAATTTATTTCTAAAAAAATAATTAAATTGCCGGGAAATCCCGGAAAACGCAGTAAATACAAGAAAAACGGGCCCGCAGCTTGCGGACCCGCTTTCCTGTATTTACACTTCTTTATATGTCTTTAATTCTCCGTTTATGGTTGAGACAAGCAGGATAGAGTTTTCCAGATAGCTTTCTGCTTTTTCCAGGCACTCATCCGCTCTTTCTTCTGATCCGTCGCTCGCAACCTTATCAACCAATACGACATTATTGTCACTATCGACTGCATATACCTCAAGCATATAATCCCAGGACCCCTGTCTCGGACTCGGTGGAAAATACTTGACCAGATACAGAACGTCATCCTTTTTCGCCAGATAGTAAGAGATGTTTCCCGCATACGGTATACCAAAAGTATCGTACCATAATTGAATGGCGTTACGGTCCTGCATTTCTATTGTTCCGGGAACCGCATCTCCCATCCTTAATATATTTCCGTAATTTACATATACAGTCTCAATATAACCGTCTCCGTTAAAATCACAGAAGAAGGATATACCTCCGTCTCCCAAAGATATATCAACATCATCCATTTCCGATTCTTCCACAGTTCCTTTTATAATGGGAAATATCGCCTCACCCTTAGAAAGTATAAATTCTGCATACAGTTCATAGATGTCAGTGCCTTCGGGCCCTCCGAAATCTGCAACTTCTTTATGAAGCCTGTAATGTCCGTCGGGCAGTTCACCGTAAACGTCATCCCAGCGCACACCAAATGCAGTTTCACCATCATTGTATATTTTAAAGGACATATCATTCCATACAACGGAATTTTCACCGACTACGGGAGAAATATCCTCCCACTTTCCGTCATCTCTCAGGACCTGAATATTAAATGAAACACCTGTCTCAAGCTGCCAACGAACATTACCGCCATGCTGTATGAAAATAACATTGCATCCGGAAGCAGTTATATCGGACAGTGACATTGTAAGTCCGATAGGTATTCCGCCCGGATCTCCATATTCTCCGATACGATCACCGGCATGTATAACATCTCCTTCCGTCACATAAACAATACTCAATCCTTGATATTCTCCGATATAGTTACCATCGGAGAATCTTACAGAATAGCCGAAATCAGGATCACATTTAATATCCGTCACTGTCGTCGAAAATATCGCATATGCGGTACCGGAATTTGGAAGTACTGATACATCCATAAAACCAAGTTCATCAGACACCGGATCTGCAGTACTTTCATCAGGAACAGGCATAGAATCCGTGTCTGATATGACGGTCTCGGGATCTTCCTGTTTAGGCTTTGTCATAAAGCATATCGCACAGACAACGCATGCGATAAGTGAGATAAGGATCACCCAGAATGCAGGCTTTCTGTAATTCAGGATTCCCCTGATCCTTCCTTTTACATCAGTTTCACCGAATGCAAGAGGACATGCAGCGATTATCTTCCTCTGAGAGTTACAATCAAGAAGCGCCTGGGAATACGAATTGACATACTCATTGTCTTTATCACGGATGACTTTTTCATCACATGCATATTCAATGTCCCTGCATAAAAGGATATATGCAACCCAGCAGAGAGGATTGAACCAGTATACTGAAAGAATGATAAAGCCGAGCGGTTTCCAGAAATGGTCTCCTCTCTTCA
>JAEEGK010006311.1_pt1 | contig 28558 bp, 18 predicted proteins | sample 8958771 | NCBI WGS metagenome assembly JAEEGK01 (sample SAMN16246547, study PRJNA631951) | gut metagenome | biome: gut microbiome; feature: rumen; material: SC-attached | host: Bos | place: Iran: Karaj | collected 2018-10 | reverse complement strand
TCATGTTTTCTTTACTGAGATTCTCAGGTTCACTGATAACTTTTTCTACTATTCCAAGCTCGTAAAGGTCTTTGGCAGTCATCTTCATGACTTCAGCGGCCTCTTCTGCCCTGGAATTGTCTTTCCAGAGTATGCTGGCATATCCTTCAGGCGTAAGTATTGAATAAACTGAGTTTTGCAGCATCCATACTTCGTTACCGACAGCCAGTGCAAGCGCTCCTCCACTGCCACCTTCGCCAATTATTATTGAGAGAATTGGTACTTTAATTGCGGATACATCTCTTAGTAATTCAGCAATCACTGACCCTTGACCTCTTTCTTCGGCATCTCTTCCACATGCTGCCCCAATGGTGTCAACAAAACAGATTATGGGTCTTTTAAATTTCTCCGCCTGCTTCATCAGTCTTAGTGCCTTTCGATATCCACTCTGTGAAGCCATTCCCCAATTCCTGTACATGGCATCATTTAAATCTTTCTTGCCTTTTTGCTGACCAACAACGGTAACCGGATATCCATTTACTGTTGCTATACCTCCAACTATTGCATGATCATCTTCATAACTTCTGTCACCATGAAACTCAACAAAGCCATCGAACATCTTCATTACATAATCAAGTGTTGTTGGCCTTTCATGAGCTCTCGCCATCCTTACTTTCTGCCAGGGCGTGCTTTTATCTTCTTTTTTCTCTATAGAAGCAAAGTTAACAACTGTCCCCTTGGGTTTAAGTTTACTTTTGTTAGAATGCATACGTAGTATTTTGCTTAGATATTCCCTCATGTTATGGCGCTCAACCACGTCATCCACAAATCCCTTTGCGAGCTGAAATTCAGCTGTTTGGAAATCATCAGGAAGTTTTTCTCCGATATTTTGCTCTATTACTCTCCTACCGGCAAACCCAATCATCGCGCCCTTTTCGGCAAGAATAATATCTGCCGACATCGCATAGCTTGCAGTAACCCCACCCATAGTTGGATTAGTAAGCACAGAAATATATAGCAGTCCTGCTTCAGAATGTCTTTTTACAGCAGCTGCAGTCTTTTCCATCTGCATCAGGGATACAATACCCTCTTGCATTCTTGCTCCCCCAGAGCAACAGAATAATAGGACCGGTAAACGCTTTTTCCTGGCAGTTTCAAAAAGCCGCGTAACCTTCTCTCCTACAGCCTGCCCCATACTTGCCATCATAAATCTTGTATCCATAACACCGATTGCAGCACGAATCCTATCTATCTTCATTTCTCCGGTAATAATTGCTTCATTTAATTTATGCTTGCTTGATGTTTCAACAAGCTTTTGAGCATAGCTATTATCTTTTAGTGGATTATCCCCATGAATTTTTTCGTCCCACTCAATAAATGAACCCTCATCAACTAGAGCGGTAATTCTTTTTCGAGCGTGGAATCTCATATAATTCCCGCAATATGGACATATTGAATAATTATTATCCAATATGCTTCTGGATATTTCTGACTTGCAGCTATTGCAAATCCTTCCCCCCATAACAATTCATCCCCCATCTCACTATTTAATTAGAATATGGAAAAAGTAGATTAACACAACTACTAAAAAATATCACTATATTACGAGCACAAAAAGAGCGTACAACGCAAATTATTTATTGCATGATACGCCCTTTTACATTCATTTATCGTCGTTATAATAGGAATTGTTTTTAATATTTATTTGCTTGAAAGGAGTTTTAACTATGAAAAAGATGTTGGTAGCTTCAGCTATAATCGCAACACTTGCATTGAGCATTTTGGCTCCCAAAAAATTCAGAGAGCCTGACGCAGGTATCAATCCGCCTCCGGTTAAACTCGAGATCGCGTGCATCCTTAAAGCACATCAGTAATCGTGATTAATAATTATAAATAATAATATATAAAAGTGAGGGGATAGAAAATGGTAAATCATGCATTTAAACATTACATGATTTACCATTTTTTTGAGAAAAAGCACATTTAAAAATTTTCCTTGTAATACTCTTCGATTATGCTAGTGTTAATCGATGATTCATTAAAATAATGAGACATGACCATAGACAATTCTACATAGTCCTTGGCCTTTTTCTTATAAGCTTCATCCGATGTTTCTTTCCAAATCTGGTCGTAGAGCCAGCCTATATTAAAGACAAGTGAATACAAAATTTCCTGACAGGAATTTTTGTTTTCAAGCATTATTCCTTTTCTGCATATTTCAATAGATTTCTCGTATTCCTTGTTTAAGCCCAAGGTATTGGCGTAATTAAACATCACCTTCACAGCAATGAGACTGTCTTTATTCTCTTCTGCCTGTCCAATATATTCTACGAGTTTTTCAAATACTTTTTTTGATACTTCAGCATTACCTATCATGTTGTAGTTAATGGCTATATCATCAATAAGATGTAGCTCCGTTTCATTGTATATGCGTGTAATTGAGAAATAGCCATCTTTATAATCAGGAACTGATTTTCGCAGGAGATCCTCCAGAATTTTGAGCGCTTCACCTGGATCTTCAACTTCTGTTAGAACTTCTATCCGCTTGATAAATTGTTCCTTCTCTATAGAATTGATACTTTTCAGCCCATCTTTAAGCAATTCCATCTTTAACCGCAGTTCTTCATACTTTTGATTGTTTAACAATACTTCGTACTCATGATATCTGTCGCCATCGATGAACAATCCCATGTCATAGGATAATAATATCTGTTCAGGTCTTCCTCCCATCTTTTCTTGAAGAAGTCTATAATTATCATCGCTGGGAATCATTCCCTCATTTTCATAACGTTTCAGTGTTGTGCTGTCGCAGATTCCCTCTGATAATTTCTCTCTGGAAAATCCTTTTTCCACCCTTCGTTCTTTTAAAAGTTTAGATTTCTTGTAAACGCTCATTTTTCATATAATCCTTGTCAGCATCCCAAGAGCTCTGTCATTCGTGAAATAATCTCTTCATCCGGATTAAGAGTTCCTTGGCAATCTCTCTTTAACTCTAATAAGCGTACAATTCCTCTGCTCTGTTTGATCATTCTCTTATATTGCAAAGCATCTTCTATATATTCGAGTTGCATCTGCTTCATCCATTTATCTTTGGATTTACGAATAAGCTCCTCAATTATATCCCCATAAAAGACAACTTTTAAATAATTATCGTTTGAAAGCCTCTTTAAGTAGTATCCCAACTTAAAAAGGAAATCATAATCTTTCATTTCTCCTATTTTAAAAAGCAGGCCAAATTCTAATACTGTATACAGTGAATCATTTATATCATTATAATCCTTTTCTGATATAGTTTGTGCCAAAGCTTCTTTGTAAGAGTTAATTGCTCCGTCCGGATTTCCACTCAGCCTATATATTTCTCCCTTAACCCCAAACTCAAACTGCTTATGTATTCTCTTACTTCTTATCTTGGGTATTTTGGCATATTCATAAAGATATTTTCTGACTGATTCAACATTCTTTTGGTTAATTGACTCCCATATTTTCTTCCTGATATCCAAAAGCAGATGTTCTTCATCCGTTACAGTATATACAATTCTATTGGGATTCTTCCCCATTCTCTCAAGAAGAGCAGACAGCATAAACTTGTCGGGAAGCATTTTTCCACTTTCATATCGATTATACGTAGATGCACTACACAAACCATTGCAGAGCTTACTGATAGTCAAATTCAGCCTTACTCTCTCAGTTCCCAGTATCGCCCCTATTATATTACTATCATTCATCGCAAGCCTTATCCTTCCAGTAAAATCATCAGTCAATAGTAACAATAGTCAAGTAACTAAAATTAGTCGTAAGATTATTATGTTGAAAAAGTACTGTCCATTAGTTGGAACTCTCTTTAGTCCCTTCTCCTGCCGTTTAAAAGCACGAGTCTTAGAAGCTGAACCACAGCTGCTGCCGCGCTGGCAACATAGGTCATTGCTGCTGCGGAAAGGACCTTCTTGGAATGATGAAGCTCCTCATCGTCAAGGAAGCCGTATTCCTCAAGCATTACAAGAGCTCTTCTTGATGCATCAAACTCAACGGGTAGAGTCACAAGCTGGAAAAGTACAGCAAGTGAGAACACCCATATTCCTATGGTGATAAGTGGTGATAAGCTAAGGAACATTCCAAGAATGATAATGGGAATACCTGCTTTGGATCCGATGTTTGCAGCTGGTACAATGGCTGTCCTTATCTTAAGAGGAACGTAGCCATAATAGTGCTGGCATACATGTCCGCACTCATGGGCAGCAACGCCAACAGCCGCAACACTTGGTGAATTATAAGTAGCATCGGAGAGATTGACTACTTTGCGCCTTGGATCGTAGTGATCGGTAAGATTGCCGGACACATGAGCTACAGCAACGTCTGTGATGCCGTTGCGCCTTAGTATCTCCATTGCAACCTGAGCTCCTGTCATGTTGCTCCTGCTTCTGATCCTCTCATACTTCTTGTAAACGGAGGACACTCTGTAGCTGGCAACCATACACAGAATACCCATGATAATAACCAAAATATACATAGGATCAAATCCAAATCCATACAGTCCACGTGTGTAGTACATACAATCATCTCCTTTTTTATAAGCAAATAGAAAATTTATGCCAGTTTGGTACCGGCCTTAAGTTTATAGCCAAGAAGGAAATCCTTAACCGCCATACGTTTTTTTCCTTCAAGCTGAACTTCGCTAACGGATAGATAACCACTTCCTGTAGAAACTGCAAATGCATCTTTTCCCACAAATACAACTGTTCCGGGCTCTGCCCCTGTCAAAAGATCCATCTCATGCGAAAGCTCTTTTAACTGAGATTCATCAAGAATCTGCGCTTTCCAGATCTTAAGGAGCTTGCCATCAAGGTGAGTAAACGCGCTGGGCCAGGGATTTAGGCCTCTTACGAGGTTTCTGATGGTCTTTGCATCCTTGGTAAAATCAATCTCGCCCATATCCTTAGAAAGCTTACCGCACTTTGTCGCAAGCGCTTCATCCTGAGGAATAGGAGTAAGCTCTCCTCTCTCTATCTTGGGAAGTGCCTCGACTATTAGCTCTGCACCAAGGTCTGAGAGCTTGTCAAAAAGACCGCCGCCTGTCTCATCGTCATCTATCGGAATCTCTCTCTGAAGAAGGATATCACCTGTATCCATGCCTATTGCCATCTGCATTATGGTAACGCCTGTAGTTGGCTCACCGTCCAAGATAGACTGCTGAATAGGCGCAGCTCCTCTGTACTTTGGAAGAAGGGATGCATGGATATTGACGCAGCCAAACTTTGGAATGTCCAGGATCTCTTTTGACAGGATCTGACCAAAAGCGGCTACAACATAGATGTCCGCATCTATCCCCTTAAGATAAGCTACGTTATCAGCTTCTTTAATCTTAACAGGCTGAAAAACAGGGATGTTGTGCTTGAGCGCGCAGTCCTTAACGTCCGAGATCTGGAGCTCGCCGCTCCTACCCTTTGGCTTATCGGGCTGTGTTACCACAAGCACCACTTCATGGCCTGCCTCTATTATCTTTTCAAGAGCTGCCCTGGCAAAATCAGGGGTTCCCATAAAAACTATCTTCATTACTGTTCGCCCTCTTCTTGTGCCATGAGATCTTCGTTATCCACAAGCTCGCCCTCAACCTTCTCAACGTACATGTGTCCGTCGAGGTGATCATTCTCGTGAAGAATTGCTCTTGCAAAGAGCTCTTCGCCCTCCATAACAAATTCCTCGCCATCAAGGTTTGTGGCCTTGACCTTTACATAATTGGGTCTTGTGACTATTCCGGATTTACCGGGAACGGAAAGACATCCTTCATATCCTGTCTGCTCTCCGCTTGTCTCAAGGATCTCGGGATTGATAAATGCTATGGGTGTATCTCCGTCAGGAGAAACGTCTATAACAAATATTCTCTTAAGGATTCCCACCTGAGGAGCGGCAAGTCCAACGCCGTTAGCCTCATACATGGTATCTATCATATCCTCCACAAGTTCTTTGATCCTGGGTGTAATCTCTTTTACTTCCTTGCAGCGACGTACAAGTACATCATCGCCGTATTCTCTAATAGTTCTAAGTGCCATTATGGCCTCCTTTATTAATTAATCATCCTATCAAGATATTATAAAACGAGGCCCCCACTATTATCAAATATTTTTGACAACTGTAGGGATCTCGTTAATTTAGGTCAATACCCATTCACCGGGTCAAAATCAAATTGAACGGAAATGTCTCTGAGCTTTCCGGCATCATTAAGATCTCTTATGTATTTCTCAGTGATATCTTTTAGCCCCACAAGCTTCTCATAGTCATCAAGCTTGACGTAAATGGCTATTCTGTAAACATCGTTGATCCTGCCAACGGATGCAAACGCAGGCCCAATAAATACTGCGCCCTGTATCTTCTGCTGCTCCATAAGGGCTCTTAGCCTGTTAGCAAACTGCATGCCTATCTCTTCATCCCTGCTCTGAACCTGAACGCAAAGCATATGAGCAATTGGCGGATACCTGAGGATATCTCTGTAGGCAATCTCCTCTTCATAGAAAGCCTTGTAATCCTGGGCTGCCGCAGTAGTGATACTATAGTGATCAGGCTGGTAGCTCTGAATGACCACGTTTCCCGGCTTCTCGCCTCGTCCCGCTCTTCCCGCAGCCTGAGTAAGGAGCTGGAAAGTACGCTCGCTCGCCCTGTAGTCTGAAGCATAAAGCGACATGTCCGCAGCAAGGATTCCCACCAAAGTAACATCCGGGAAATCATGCCCTTTAACTATCATCTGGGTTCCCACTAGTACATCCGCCTCTTTATTGGAAAACGCCGATAAGATCTTGTCATAGCTCCCCTTTGCTCTGGTGGTGTCGGCATCCATCCTAAGAACTCTAGCCTGTGGCCAGAACTTTTTGACTTCATCCTCTATCTGCTGAGTTCCCGCTCTAAATGATGATACAAACTTAGATCCGCACTTAGGGCATATCTTCTTCACCGGCTCTTCGTAGCCGCAGTAGTGACACACAAGGCGTCCTCCCCTGTGCTCTGAAAGTGCCACATCGCAGTGGGGACATTTAAACACATGACCGCAAGCTCTGCAGGACACAAAGCCCGCAAGCCCTCTTCTGTTTATGAACAGCATAACCTGCTCATCCCGAGAAAGCCTGTCCTCGATAAGTTCCTGAAGCCTCATGGAAAAGATGGATCTATTGCCTTTACGAAGTTCCTCTCTAAGGTCTGCAATCTCAACAGCGGGAAGATGTCCACCTGTAAGTCTTTTGTTTAATTCAAATAATCTGTACTCGCCCTTTTGTGCCTTGTAATAAGAATCAAGAGAAGGCGTCGCGGAGCCAAGTACCACGCTTGCACCGTCAGGAACAAGGCTTGCCAGCTCAATTGCAGTCTCCCTTGCATGGTATTTGGGCATAGTCTCACTCTTGTAGGACGTCTCATGCTCCTCATCTATAATGATGATCCCAAGATTAGGAAATGGAGTAAAAAGAGCTGATCTCGGGCCAATGATAATATCTATATCACCACACCTTGCACGCTCCATCTGATCAAATTTTTCTCCGGGAGACATTGATGAATTGACCACAGAAACCCTGTCTCCAAAATGCCTGTAGAAGCGCATAAGAGTCTGGTAGGTAAGCGCGATCTCAGGGATAAGAACGATGGCCTGCTTACCTCTTTTAAGCACATCGTCAATAAGCGCTATGTAAACTTCGGTCTTACCGCTTCCCGTAATACCGTGAATAAGGTAGGTATCTCTTTTGCCCTCATCATAATCCTTGGAAAAAGAATCAACTACAGCCTGCTGCTCGTCGCTTAAAACCTTCTTGCCGTATCTGTCTGTGGTAGCAGCAACAGGATTACGGAAATACTCCTCTGTCTCTATTTTGATGATGCCCTTATCAGAAAGAGCTTTGAGCGTCGCCGAAGTAACGCCGAGCTTACCTGTAATGAGTTCATAAGGAATCCTGTCATCAGGGTTATCCAGAAGTTCTTTTATGATTCTCTCTCTTGCCTTCTGCTTCTTGCGCACGCACTCGTAGTAATATTCCGTCGCTTCTCTTAGTGGAAGTCTCAAAGAAACAAACTTATGGACCTGTCTGTTTTGTTTTTTGGATGACGGAAGTACAGTGCGAAGAGCTGCGATCATGGTTGATCCATAGTGATGCTTCATCCATGCTGCCAGCTTTATAGAAATATCCTGAGCAGAAATGTTATCCCTTGCAATACCGATAATCTCCTTGATCTTGTCAGGCTCCCAATCAGGAACATCGGAAAAAGAGATAACATATCCCTTTCTGAGATTGTTACCCCTTCCAAACGGCACACTAACAGGATCCCCGATACCTATGTCAGCCTTGAGCTTGTCGGGAATCCTATATTGAAAAGGTCTGTCCACCTTCTCATGAGATATATCAATTATGACATTTGCGTATTCGCATGAAGTCAACTATAAATCTCCTTTTATATACGCGATATATTTTCGTGAAATGCTTAGCTTACATCTCGCTAAGAATATCTTTGATGAGATCTCGTTCGTCCATAGGGTATTTAACTCCCTTGATCTCCTGATAATCTTCGTGTCCTTTACCTGCAAGCACGATGATATCTCCGTGTTCGCCGTTTTCTATGGCATAGCGGATCGCTTCTTTTCTGTCCTCGATCATGATGTACTTACCATCCGTCTTGTTCATGCCTGTCTCAATATCTTTCATGATATCAAGTGGCTCCTCAAATCTCGGATTGTCAGAAGTGATAATTGTAAAGTCCGCATACTTACCGCTAACTTCTCCCATCTCGAAGCGGCGAAGCTTACTTCTGTTACCGCCGCAACCAAAGAGGCAGATAAGTCTGTTTGGATGATAATCCTTAAGAGTTGTAAGAAGGCTCTTAAGTGCCATAGCATTGTGGGCATAGTCGATCATAAGAGTAAACTCATCTGATACCTTAACCATCTCTATGCGGCCCTTAACCTTAGCCTCTTTAAGTGCCTTGGCAATCTGCTCATCGTTACATCCAAGTCTTCTGGCAACCGCAATGGCGCAGAGTGCATTGTATACGCTGAACTTACCGGGAGTTCTGACCTCGGCGTGCATATTGATAATACCTTCAGTATCAAAAAACACACCAAGCTCTCCCGGCTTATGAATGTAAGCTAAGTTAATTGCTCTGATATCAAGCCCCTCGCCAAATCCATATTTTTCAACTTCACAGGTATGGCCCTCAAGAATATCGTCAACATGAGGATCATCACCGTTACATATTCCAACCTTGCACTGCTTAAAAAGAAGTCCCTTGCAGTGAAGATAATCATCAAAGTCCTTGTGTTCATTGGGGCCAATGTGATCCGGCTCAATGTTGGTAAAGATACCTATATCGAATATAAAGCCCTGGCTTCTGTGAAGCATAAGTCCCTGAGAAGAAACCTCCATAACCACGCTATCGCAGCCTGCTTCCACCATTCTGGCCATATACTCCTGAAGATTGTATGACTCGGGAGTTGTGTTCTCTGCATGAATATGCTCATCACCTATGATAACTTCAATAGTTCCTATGAGCCCCACCTTATGTCCTGCATTCTCAAGCATGCTCTTAATGAGGTAGGTTGTTGTTGTCTTTCCCTTGGTGCCCGTAATTCCTATAGTTGTGAGTTTACCTGCGGGATGTCCGAAATAAGCTGCCGAAATAAAAGCCATTGCATATCTGGTATCATCAACTCTGACAACCGCCATCTTGCAATCATCAGGAAGCTCAACATCGTGATCTACAACTATTGCAGCAGCTTTTTTATCATAAGCTTCTGCCGCACATGAATGTCCGTCAAAGTTAGCTCCCTTAATACATATAAAAAGAGAACCCTCCTCAATCTTTCTGTTATCGTTAACCACATTTCTGATCTCAATCGCGCTGGGATCAAGGGTTTGTGAGGAATTACCTTCCGTAACCTGTGACTTAATATCATTTATTAATTCACTTAATCTCATAATTAGCCTCCATGTGCTTAATTAAAATTAATCCGGTTAACAGTTAATTTTCTTACTTATTTTAGTTAAATGAGATTAATTCTAATTTTTATAATTTTTTCACATTTTGTTCATATTTTTACGGTATTATAATAATCAAGAAGTAAGTAATTCATTTACTTACTATCTCCCCCTCATAAGAAACCGCAGACACACGCTTCGCGTGTGTTTTTGTGGTTTTATGGGGATTTTTTTATTTCTCAGGTAAAATCCATCAAAATATACGTCGCTTCAGCGTTTCCGGCCCCTTACGTAAAGTCCTCCATGATAATCTGAAGGCTCTCTCTTCCCATGTATGAGTTGATATCGGGGTGATAAGCAATACTTACCTTGATACTACCGTCTTCTCTACCATTATTATACAAGTCATCAAGTATACCCTGTCCATATCTTTCAGTTAGGAAATCGTGCCATCTTTCCATATCACCAAAATACATCATGTCATATATTCGGCCGCCATCAGTAACCCTGTATTTGCCGCAGTTCTTGTTTTTACCAAGTATCCTTCCGGACAATAACGATACATCTTTTTGTGCAAAGGAAGGCTTAGGATTGCCTGTGCCAAAGGGTTCAAGCTTCTTGAATTCTCTGACAAGATCCATACTTGCAGCATTAAGAGGCATAACCATATCAAGATGAAGAACCGGCTCAAAGTCCTTGTCCTCAAGCCTGCAATTCTCATTAAGCTTAGCCTTTAGAATATCTATATTCTCCTCCGAAAGAGACATCCCTGCCGCCATCTTGTGTCCGCCAAACTTGGTAAAAAGTTCTTTGCAAGCGGATAACCCCTCGTACATATCATAGTTCTCGACAGATCTTCCTGAGCCCTTCGCTCCGCCGTCAGATGCCTTTGTAAGCACGATAGTTGGCCTGTTATATTTTTCTTTTATCCTGCCTGCAATAATGCCCGCTATAGACTCGTGAACATCAGGAAGATACAAAACTATAACCTTGGGAAGTCCCTCTTTTTGCTTGGCTTCATCAACTATGGCTACAGCCTCATCAACTCCAAGCTTGGTCTTATCCTTGCGGTTATCATTTAAGTCTTTTAGGTCGCCTGCAATCTTGGCTGCCTTAGCATGATCTTTTTCCATAAAAAGAGAAAGTGCCCTGGTTGCAAGATCAAGTCTTCCCGTTGCGTTAAGGCACGGGCCTATAATGAAGCCGTAATGATATCCGCTAAGCGCTCCGCTGTCAAGGCCGTTAACGTTTATAAGTGCGTTAAGACCCACATTGCGGGTATCTTTTATGAGCTTAAGTGATTGCTTTACGATCACTCTGTTTTCATCCTTAAGCTCCATAACATCACATACTGTGGCTATTCCCGCAAAGATCATCATCTCGGTAAAAAAGTCTGCTCTCTGATCTTCAGTCACAGTCTCATCTGTACAGATATCAGAAAGCACCTGAAGAAATTTGTATGCCACAACCGCGCCGCATATTTCGGGAAAAGGATAATCTCCCTCTTCTCTCTTTGGATCGATCACAGCATCCGCAGGAGGAAGAAGTTGTTTCTTTTTACCGCTCTCGTTCTCTTCAAAGGGAACCTCATGATGATCTGTCACAACCACGGTCATTCCTTTTTCTTTGGCATGTGCTATCTGCTCAGATGCCGCAATGCCGTTATCGCAAGTGATAATTATGTCAACGCCATCATCACAGGCATCATCAACAAGCTTTATACTAAGGCCGTAGCCGTCCTTAACTCTGTCGGGAAGAACGCAATCCGCGTCTGCACCAAACATCTTAAGTCCCGATAAAAGAATGTATGAAGAGCAGATACCGTCTACATCATAATCGCCTATAACCCTGATCTTGACGCCTTCCCTGATCTTATCAAGAATTATCTGCGCTCCGTTTTCCATGTCAGCCATAAGCCTAGGATCATGCAGAAATTCAACTCCTGCATTAAGATAATTATCCACTGTTTCAAAAGTGCAATCTGCCTCTTCTGTCGCCTTGGAATTTATAAGTCTGTTGGCAATGAGTCTCGCTGTAATAACGCTTATATTAAACTTCTTGGCCAATCCGTCGAAATCAGCCTTTTTGTTGTTGATCATCCATTTTGACATTACATACCTACTTGTAAAAAAATATTTGTGGTCAAATACATACCACCTATTTATAGTATCTTGTCCAAAAGAAAAGCACAATTCAAAAATTTAAAGGATAGGAACAAGATGCTCTCCTGAATCGCATAGCATAAAAAAGCCCGGAGCAAAATGCTCCGGGCATAATTCAAACACAATCTTATTAAAGCTTTTCTTCCTTCTTAGCGAAGAATGTCTTGAACTTAGTCTTAAGATCAAACCACATAGGTGATGCGATAAATATTGATGAATATGTACCGCAGATAACACCAACCATAAGAGGAAGTGCAAACATCTTGATATCCGCTACACCAAAGATGTAAAGAGCAAGAACAGTGAAGAATGTTGTAGCTGATGTGAACAAACTACGTGTGATAGTCTGTGACACACTGTTATTAACAAGCTGCTGCATCTCCTTCTTGCCTGTAGCATTGTGAAGGTTCTCACGGATACGGTCGAATGTAACGATAGTATCGTTGATTGAATATCCGATGATCGTAAGTACTACAGCGATGAATGTGTTACCTACAGAGATTCTGGAAATAGCATAAGCTGTAATTACGATCAAAGCGTCATGTGCAAGAGCGATAATAGCTGCAGCACCAAACTTGATATCCTTGAATCTGATCCAGATGTAGATCAGCATAAGGATAAGGGCTACAAGAAGTGATTTGATCGCATCAACTCTCATCTCGCTACTAATTGTGGAGCTGATTGTCTCAGCAGAAATATTATCCGCACTTATTCCATATTTCTCCTCAAAGAGCTTCTCAACGGCTTCTCTCTGATTCATATCCATTGTTGCACTCTTGAAGATAATCTGGTTTGTTCCTGAAACTCTCTGATGAAGAACTTCCTTAACTCCTGTTGCCTCTTTGATGGCAGGAATCATATCGTTCTCAATCTCAGCGATGGTGTACTCTTTATCAAATGTAATGTTGGTTGAAGTACCGCCTACAAAGTCAAGGCTGTAATTAAACGCGCCCTTACCCTGTGAAGCATTAACTGACATAAATACGATACCAACAACTAATACAAGACAAGAGATTGCGTAAAAGAGCTTTCTCTTACCAACAAAATCAAATGTCTTAACAGGCTTAGCCTTACCATAGAGAACAGGGCTCTGAAGTCCAAGTCCGTAGAGAATTGATGTAATTACTCTTGTCACAACAAGTGCAGTGAACATTGAAAGGATGATACCAAGCATAAGTGTCTCAGCAAATCCCTTGATAGGTCCTGTGCCGCCTGCTCTAAGAACAAGAGCAACAATAAGTGTTGTGATGTTACCGTCAATGATCGATGAAAGAGCCTTGTGATAACCGGCCTTTCTCGCCTCACCTACATCCTTACCACTTGCAATCTCCTCCTTGATTCTGGAGAAAACAAGAACGTTGGCATCAACCGCCATACCGATTGAAAGGATGATACCGGCAATACCCGGAAGTGTAAGTGTAATATCAAATGCGGAAAGTAAAAATACAATAAGTCCGCAGTAGAATCCAAGTGCAAGCGTTGCTGAGAAACCAAGTATTCTAAAGAATACAATCATGAACAATGCAATAAGTACAAATCCTACAGCAGCTGCTATAAGAGATGTATTGATCGCATCAGATCCAAGCTGAGCACCTACCACGTTGGAACGAAGCTCATTGAGCTGAAGCTTAAGTCCACCGATACGGATCATAGATGCAAGGTTCTTGGCTGATTCAAATGACTTCTCACCGGTAATGATAGCCTTACCATCTGTAAGAGCTGCCTGAACAGCAGGAACACTTATAAATCTTCCGTCATAGTAAATACCGATCGTATCTTTGTTGTTGTTAAAGGCCTTGGTAGTAGCCTCTGCAAAAGCCTTCTTACCGGCTTCGTCAAACTCAAGGGAAACAACGGGCTCCTGAGCACCGTATTCATCCTGCTGAGCCTTAACATCAGACACAACTACATTCTCACCGGTAAGGATAATGGAACCATCTTCCTTGAGCTCATCAATTGTCTTGTTGAGCTGATAACCGGGCATAACACCTTCTTCAAGTGTCATGTTACCTTCCTCGTCGGTTGTAATACCTGAATGGTATGTGTAGTTCTCATTGCCGTCCTTATCAAGGTGAGCGATGAAATAAAGGTTACCGGGCTGTCCGAGATCTTCTAAGATCGCATTGGCATCCGATACACCGGGAATCTCAATATTGATTCTGTTGGAACCTTCCTGATAAACCTGAGCTTCTGTGCTGTACTGATCTACACGCTGCTGAAGCTTGTAGATAGTATCTGCCATATCCTCTTTATCGGGATTCTCCTCTCCTACTACCTCATAAGTAATACTTACGCCGCCTGCGAGATCAAGTCCCAGATCGATGCTGGACAATGAACCGGACTTATCTGCACCAAGTCCGAACACTGCTGAATAACCGATTCCCCCTAAAAGAGCTAACATAACGATCAGCGCAGGAATCCACTTTAAGCGTTTCATTATAATATTCCTCCCATATAATAATTGCTATTTATTCGGCCAAAGCCGCTTTTATCATAATGGCACATTCAATTCGCTTTCTCTGAAGCTCACATCCGTGCTTATATGTCGCGTTAATGTCCCCGTTGAAATTATATGCATTGGCAGCACATCCGCCGCTGCAATAATATCTTGCAAAACACTTCTCACACTCGGGTCTTGAATAAACATTGCTCTTCTTGAACTTATCGCGAATGTCATTCCTTGTGATACCGTCAAATACGTTACCCATGATAAAGTCTTCATTACCCACAAACTGATGGCATGGATAAAGGTCTCCCCATGGTGTAACACCAAGGTACTCACAACCGGATCCGCATCCCGACAATCTCTTGGCAACACAGGGGCCACCCTCAAGATCTATATTGAAGTGGAAGAAATTAAATCCTTTTCCTTCCTTGTGTCTCTCTATATAGTACTTGGCAAGCTTGTCGTACTCCTCACAGATAACCGGAATATCCTCATCCTTGAATGAATACCAGTCTTCAGGCTTAGCCACAACAGGCTCAACAGAGATCTGTTTAAATCCAAGCTCAACAAGGTGCTTAACATCCTCAGAGAAATCCAGATTGTTATGAGTAAAGGTACCTCTTACGAAATACCTGAGCTGGTGTCTGCTCTCTGCAACCTTCTGGTACTTGGGAACTATATCATCATAACTTCCCTGACCGCCGCGTCTTGGACGCATTGCGTCATTAACTTCCTTACGTCCGTCAATAGAAAGAACTATATTGCCCATCTCTTTATTGACGTACTCCAATATCTCATCATTAAGAAGTGTACCGTTGGTTGTTATAGTAAAGCGGAAGTTCTTGTTATGTTCTTTCTCAAGGCTTCTTCCGTACTCAACAAGCTTTTTGACAACTTCCCAGTTAAGAAGAGGCTCACCGCCGAATAAGTCTACTTCAAGGTTCCTGCGTCCACCAGAATTTTTAACAAGAAAATCAAGTGCCGCCTTGCCGACTTCCTCACTCATAAGAGCTTTTCTGCCATGATACTCACCCTCATCTGCAAAGCAGTACTTACATCTGAGATTACAATCATGAGCAACGTTAAGGCAAAGCGCCTTAACCACTGTCTCCCTGTTCTGGAAATCATCTACATAGTTCTCATACACATCATCTGTATAAAGAACCTGTGAAGCACGAAGCTCCAAGAGCTCCTCTATAGCTTCCTTAATATCATCCTGTGAATATCTTGATACTATATCCTTATTCTGTGATATATCTGTAAAAAGAGAATCCTTAAGTTCCTGTGAAACTTCTGTCTCATCATCGGGAGCTGCCGCTGTCCCGAGTCTGCCCTTAAGCTTCTCCTCTACTATCGTAACCAAATCATAAACTACATCATCAACAACGTGAACAGACCCGCTGTTAACATCAAGAACAATGTTGTAGCCGTTGTTCCTATATGCGTGAATCATAAAATCTCCTAACAGAGGTATGCGCAAACATAGGGCAGCGACCTAGGCCGCTGCCCGTTAAACGTCTACCCGATAAATCTTTTGCAAATTATTTGCTAAGCTGCTCGCAGCTCTGGTTTCCTACTGTGCAGGAAGTCTTGCAAGCAGACTGGCATGATGTCTGGCACTCGCCACATCCGCCCTTCTTCATAGACTCTTTAAGATTTCTTGTAACCAATGACTTTACGTGCTTCATAATATTGCCTCCTACTTGAAAACGTGTATAAACGACGTTTTTCGAGTTTTTTTCGTCGTCCTAGTATATCATATATTTTTGAATTATTAAAGCGTTTCTTCTTCCTTGGGCTTATTTACTACCATGAGAACCTTTGTGATACGGTTTCTCTTAATTCCACGCGCTGTAAGTGTGATTCCGCTATCCAAAGTAACTGTCTCACCATATCTTGGAAGTCTGTCCAGATTCTCTATCATAAGACCGCCGATAGAATCATAATCCTCAGAAGCAAACTCCGTTCCCAGAGCATCATTGATGTCCGTAAGCTTCATATTGCCTTCCACAAGATATCTGTTTCCGCCAAGGTCCTTGATAAGCTCAGCTTCATCAAGATCGTACTCGTCTCTGATCTCTCCGACGATTTCCTCAAGAAGATCCTCAAGAGTGATCATACCGACTGTTGTACCGTACTCAGACAACACAAAGGCAACGTTCTGAGTCTTTTCCCTCATCTCCATCAAAAGATCTGCAGTCTTCTTGTACTCATAGGTATAATAAGCTTTTCTGAGATGATCCTGTATCTTGAAATTCTCTTTGTCTTTGACAAGGATAAGATCCTTTACGTTTATGAGACCTATTATATTATCCTGATCTGTTCCGTCGTAAACGGGGATTCTGGTGTACATATCTTCTTTGAAGGCTCTCATAACCTCGCTGTAATCCGCATCAGAACTTACGCAGCTCATATCGATCCTGGGGATCATAATATCTTTTGCCAGGGCATCACTAAAATCAAATACGTTGTAAATGATCTCTTTCTCGCCGCTTTCTATTACTCCGTCCTCATGGCTTACATCTACGTAAGTCTTAAGCTCGTTCTCAGTCATTGACTGCCTGTTTGTGGTATCAACTCTAAAGAGCTTAAGTATCCCGGTAGCAATTCCGTTTATAACAAAGCTAAGCGGCGTCATGACAGCCATGACAAAAAGAATACTGCCTGCATACCACATGGATATATTCTCGGAATAAGCAGTTGCCACAGTCTTGGGGATGATCTCACCAAGAATGAGAACCACCAGGGTAAGGACACCTGTACCAAGTCCTATAGCAAAGCTTCCAAAAAGATCTGTCACAAACACGGTCATAAGTGCTGAAGCACTCAGGTTAACTATATTGTTGCCAATAAGGATTGCAGAAAGCATCTTCTGTGTATCTTCACATATCTTGAGAACTCTTCCCGCTCTCTTATTGCCTTCATCGAAAAGTGCCTTAATCTTGACTCTGTTTACGGTCATATAGGCTGTCTCCGCCGATGAAAAGAAAGCAGATAAAAGAATAAGTACAACCAGTATGATGCCCCTGATCACATGAATATTCAAACACATTCCTCCTGCGGTGAATCACACCGCAACTTTCCTCTGTAAACGTATGTATCTTCTGCGTCTTAGTTAAGTGGATTGTTGTAGAACTCCTCAAAGTTCTCGTAGCCCTGCTCGGTAAGCTGCTGCTTCTGGAACTTCTTGTTCTTGTTCATACGAACAACAAGAATCTGCTTGCCTGCAGCTCTCTCCTGCTGTGCCTTGGAGATGATCTCCTGTAATCTCTCTCCGCCGATTCCTTTTTCTATAAGGAATGCAACCTTGGAACTCTCTCCGGGAATCTTGAAGCCCTCATCCATCATGATCATGATGATACGCTCAAATCCAATTGAAAATCCGCAGGCAGGTGTATCCTGACCAAGGAATTTACCGACCATCTTGTCATATCTTCCGCCGCCACCGCAGCTTCCGCCGTATTGAGGCATAGATACTTCAAAGATTGTTCCTGTATAATAGCTCATTCCACGTACCAGTGTGGGATCGAATACCATCTCAAACTGCGCTGTCTTGGTACCGTCAACACTGTTAATAATCTCTTTTAATCCCTCTCTTACTTCCTCTTCAAGGAAATCTCCAAGTTTCTCTGAGAGAACACTGATAGCCTCAACTCCGCTCTTATCTTCAATGATCTTAAAGAGTTCTGTGTACTTCTCTATCTTCTCAATATCTGCGGCATTAGTTGAGATCTCGCCGCCTCCAAGATATTTCTTGAGTTCCTCTTCAACACCGTCAAGACCGATCTTATCCATCTTATCAAGGATAATGAATACATCATCGTACTGATCCTCAGTAAATCCGCTGTAAGCAGCCATTGCCTTTAAGATCCTTCTGTCATTGATACGGATCTTAAAGTCCTTAAAGCCAAGTCTTCCAAGAGTTGTTGTGGTTGCAAGAATAAGCTCTATCTCAGCAAGATTAGATGCCTCTCCGAGAATATCAATATCGCACTGCATGAACTGGCGGTATCTACCCTTTTGCGGTCTGTCGGCTCTCCATACATTACCCATCTGAAGCGCCTTAAAAGGTGCCGGAAGTTCATTTGCATGATTAGCATAAAAACGAACAAGGGGAACCGTAAGATCATAGCGAAGTCCTGAGTCCGTAAGATCGTTCTCTTCCTTTGCCTCTGCAAGATTAAGCTTCTCTCCTCTTTTCATTACCTTGAAGATAAGCTTCTCGTTCTCTCCGCCCTGCTTACTGTTAAGATTGGCAAGTGACTCTACGCAGGGAGTCTCTATAGATGTAAATCCAAATTCAGCATAAGTCTTCTTAATTATACCTATGCAATAATCTCTAAGTTTCATCTCTGAAGGAAGAATATCCTTCATTCCGGTAACCGGTTTTTTAATAAGTGCCATTTTGTACCTTCCTTATCGTATAATCAAGCATAAATTTTACACTTATAAACAAACCTTTGCAATGTTTTTAGTCATGAGAAATTATGCTCCTTTAAGAACTCGATAAACTGCGCCTCGGGCATAGGCCTTGCGTAGAAAAATCCCTGTATATGATCGCATCCAAGTCTGATAAGCTGCTTGGCCTGCTCACCTGTCTCAACACCCTCTGCCACTATCTCTTTTCCCAGGGATTTGATTATCTTGATCATGTTTATCATAACCATGTATGACACTTCAGACTCAAAGGCCGCCTGAACTATACTCTTATCCAGTTTAAAGAGTTTAACGGGCACAGTTGCCATCCTTGAAACATTGGAATATCCGCTTCCAAAATCATCCATTGAAAAAGCCACTCCAGCATCCGTAAGCTTTTGAACATTATCATCTACTACGGACGTGATCTCTTTTTCCCAGGTCTCTGTTATCTCAAAATTGATCTTGTCTGTACCTATGCGGAACTTCTTCAAAGTATCAAGGACGCTGTCCGCAAGGTTACTCTGGATACAATCAACAACGGAGAGATTTACTTCAACATATTTAATTCCAAGGTCTAGGACTTCAGTTGCTGCCAACATCTCACATACAGAGCTTAGAACAAATCTGTCTATTCCAAGAACAGTACCGTTTTTCTCTGCGATAGGAATAAATATTGCAGGCGAAATAAAGCCGAATTGGTGATCTCTAAGTCTCACCAGGGCCTCACACGTATCAAATCTTCCTGTAAGCGGTGAATAGATCGGCTGATAATAGACCTCGAGAAGTCCGTTATCCACAGCTTTTCTGACGATGTTGTCTATCTTCTTATCATGTTCTGCGTATTTAAGATTAAGATCAGAAATCCTAAGCACTTCCCTGTTCTGGCGAAGCAGCATCTTCTTCATCTCATCTTTTACTTCAACAATTTTCTCAAAATTTCCGATTTCATCAGGGAATCCCACGGCAAAGGGGCTCTCGGTAAATCTCACATCGTCTTCCCTAAGCTTCCAGGGATCCTTGAATCTTCTTCTGATCTGTTCTGCCAGTCCTTCAATAAGTTCATCATCCGGGCGTATATCTTCAAGAACCATTATAAATACGCCGTCATCGGGATAGAAAAGCGCCGCGTCAGGATAGATTCTCCTAAGATAAGTAGCTATCTGTGTCAAAAGATTTGAAGAAGCCTCCAGAGATTCACTTCCGATAGCTTCAGAAAGTCTGTCTATACTGATACCAAAAACAGTAAAAACTTTTTTCTGGATCAGGTTGGTATAAACCGTAAAATTAAGAGCATTCTTGGTTCCCGTTCCGGACAATCTCTCAATAAACTCGCTGGGATTTTGGAATGTATATACACACAAAAGAACAGCAAGAGCAGTTCCGAACTCAAAAGGTGCATAGGAATGGAATATTAACTTAAGTGGAATGCCTGCTGCCATCATAAGGAAAAAGGCAGTAAGTACTATTGCCTTCTCACTGCTTATACTCTTACTGTATTTGTATATGAGATATGCCGCAAACATAAGATAAAGTGCCGACGAAATATTAACAGTTCCGGAAAAAACATTTGAAAGATGCATATCTCCTCTTGCATCAAAGTAAAAAACATTTCTGTTAAAAAGCGAAGAAAAAACAGAGATCACTGAGCAAAGCGCGGGTATAGCTATGACTGATACTTTCCATACTCTGTCCAGCTCAATCCTGAATATTGCCATAAGATAGCACATTGAAACCACAGCTATCACGTAAACACCAGCCTTTTCAAGAACAGCCATAAAGCAGTTAAAGCCATAGCTCAAAAGAGATTTTGCCCAATCCGAGTAGATCCAGACGTTGTGAATGCCGCCCACAACATTTACAAAGATAACCATAAAAATGAGTATGCCAAATATACGTCTTTGCTTGCCGTAATAATCCTCCTCCGAAGAGTGGATGATAAGAGTAATTACAGCAAGAACAATAGCCGCCATATTTAAGCATATTTCATAATTTTGTGGTCTAAAGATTACTTCCATGGTTATCCCTTTTCAAAATAATCATCGATATATCTCACGTAGGAAGTATCGCTCATCGGTTCTCCAAGATAATCTCCTATAAGGAAATCGCATCCCAGCTTCTCCGCAAGCTCTTTTTCTTCCTCCGTCTCTATCGCAACCGCGCATACAAAAATACTTATATCATGGAACAGATTGACTATTCCCTGTGCAATCTTGTACATCTGCTCAGAGCCAAGCGCTGCCCTTGTAACTTCCGCTGATATGTTCACCTGAGAAACAGGCAGGGAAATGATCTTGGAAACATTGCCGTATCCGCTTCCGAATTTGTCGACTATTATGGAAACCTTCAGATCACCAAGCATTCTAAGGTTTCTCTCGGCTACGGAATTCATGGTGGTAAGACATGTCTCCGACAATTTTAGGCTTATCCATGATGCCTCTGCCTTCTCTTCTCTGAGTATCCTCTTAACTCTTCTTACAAAGTCATTTCGCGATATCTCGCCCTGGCACATACCTACAACAGCCCTGTACTTGCCGTTTCTGTCCCCGCCGTTTTTAAAAGCAAGAGATCTTGCCGCCATTCTAAGAACATACTCATCGGCGTCCATGATAGTCTGTGTGGTACCTATGTCAGGAATGTGTTTTCTCACATCAATCTCTTTTCCGTTCTTATCATATAAAAAGCAGATAGCATCGGCGGTATAATTGATCTTATATTTCTTGGACAAAAAAGGCTGGAATTTCACTACGGCTTTTTTGGCATCAAGGTTTTCTCTTGCCATAAAATCATAGTCCCTTAGAAGCATCTTTTCGCCGTGATTAATAGAATCAACGTCTATAAAAATATCATTTGAATCAGCTATCTCTTCAGTTATCATATCAATCTTGGCCATAAGCTCTCCCGCACTCTTATAATGCTCAGGGTAACTCATGACAAAGCAGTGTCCATCTATCTTGATGGTCATGCCTGATACATAAAAAGACTGTCCGATCCTCTCAACAAGCTTATCTGCAAGAGCCTGCGCGGTCTTTATATTGTCCGTATGCATCATTATGGCAAATACATAATCGGAATATCTGTAGGTATAAGTTGTAAGTCTAAGGCCTTTTCGGCCGGCTTTTTTAAGGTAATCCGCAATCTTCTTAAGAACAAGCTGTGCCTGCGGGTATCCGATCTCAGAGCTCAAAGCCCGTACATTTTCCACTGTTGCAAAAAGAATGTAATAGGGAGTGCCCCTCTTTATCTTAAGGTCTATGCCCTCAAAAAAAGCTTTTCTGTTTAAGATATTAAGATTCTCATCAACAAGCTCACCGGGATTTTGAAGGGTGATAAATACAAGTGCCACACTGATCGCACAGTAGAAATTTTCTATAAGTATTTCCGGATTGAAGTACTGGAAAAAGATTCCGAAAAGAGTAAGCCCAACGTATGCAAGGACAATAACCTTGGTCTTTAATCTCATGAGCTTGTCATACTTAAGGACCAGCAGAATACCAAAGCCCATGTAGTAAAACGCGATCAGATAAAACAATATAATAAGGCTGTCTCTCTGATAAGTGCCTTCACTTGTGTAATGGAAAAGAATGGGATGAAACCAGTTGATAACAACCAGCAGGGCTCCCAGAATAAACCCGAAATACAGCCCAAAGAATCCCTTAAGAGTCCTGATATCAAAGAAAATATCAAGTACGGACATTATATACAAAAGATAACAGATACCGGTTCCCAAATGGGCAAGGAAATACACCGATCCGCACACTTTCTCAAGTGGATGGTACCAGGCCGCAGCAACCGGGTGAAGCTGAAGTGTCGTCTCTACGCACTCAAAATACGTAGCAATAACCGCAGCAAAAAAAAGCAACGTGTATGCCCTCTGTCTGTAAGAAGGAACCCTTCTTCTTGACAGAGAGGTTATAGCAACCGTTGCCAGCGTACACAAGGCGCAGATATCAAAGTAATAGTTATAATGCATGCGCGACACCTCGACACTAAAGCCTACTGCTATTAAAAAAATAACCTAGATCAAATATGTCATATTGTATATTATACGCCATTTTAGAGCATTTTAATACGATATTGAGCAAATAATTCTATATCTTCAAGGCGACATGCTACTGCTCCATCCAATCTCGGCCACTCCTGAAGATATATCTTATCATCTTTATTCAAGGGTTTAATCTCTATATCAAAGGCAGCACAGCCATTAGCCCCCATGAATCTGTCAAGGCCGACTTCCCACTTCTGACCTGTGTAGAAGTTATCTGCAATGATCTCTCCATCTTTTTGGATAATGCCGGAGTCTCCTGCGTAAGTGATATGCATAAACAGCTCGTTCATACCGGGCATCTTGCCGTTTACTTTTATGCAGCCCTTTCCATCCTCAAACTCAAAGGATGCATCTGCATCATTTCCGTATAAGGACTTACTCTCATAAAGAGCAAATGCATCTCCGTTTGTATAGGTATTTCCCCTATCACTCTTTTTACAGATAATGAATTCTTCGGAGACTTTAATAAGCTCAGGATAAGCTCTGAATCCGGGTTTAAGGTTCTTTCCTTTTTGAACTTCAAAATAAAGCCAAGGCGTTCCATCTGTTCCGGTGACGCTCACACCATCAGAGATTATCAAATGCTCTTTTCCCTCAATAACAACTTTGGAAGAACACAGAGCTTCACTTCTTGTAAGGACGATCACCTGATTGCCCATAGCATCCCCGTCAATGTCAAAAGTCACTTCTCTATCGGTATCTGTGTAGAACACATAGCCCTTGTGGCCTTGTCCGTCAATGTCATGAATAATGCAAAGAGGTGTGGCATCAATCGTAATGAATGCGCTGTCACCAAAGGGCATGTTAAATGGGTAAAAGAAAAAGTCTCCGTCCTCTATATCTCTTTTGGCAAAGGTTTTAAGAACGCTTCCGTCTTCTTTGTAAGCTGTGGGCTCAACATTTTTGTGAGAAGCCATCTCATAGCGTCTCTGATAATTATTCACGAAAAGATAACCGCTGTTTATGGTATTGCCTTCTGTATCTTTCCTTGTTTTGTATCTTACTGACGTGCGAAGATCCGATAAGTTTCCGGGTTTAAGAGGGTTACCGGGCTGCTGTGTATATGGCATATCACACAGATCATCTCCAAAATCATGTATGAATGATGCTATCATCCGAACTTCCCTGTAAGCATCCTCCATCTGTCCATACTCGCGAAGAGGTGCATTAAAATCATAGGAATAAGCAGGAAGATCGTTGGGATAACCTGTCTCTCTGGTTTCCTGAAGCGTGGTGAGCTTACCTTTGGGATTGGTTCCGCCATGATACATGTAATAGCCAAGGAGATTAGCTCCACATCCCACCTTGACCATAGTCATAGCTGCCGTATCAAGTCCCGTCGCAATAGGTCTTCTGTGGTGTGTGACCTGAAGTCCGCCTCCAAGCTCTGCCGTAAGGAACGGGAACTTGTTCTGGTCAAAGGTGATTCCCACTCCAAGTCCGTAATCGGAACCAATATTGTGATCGTTCCTCTCTCTTGTGAAAATATAGTTTCCACTTGGCTCAATCTCGGTAATACGCTGATCCCATGGAGCCTCACAATATCCGCCCATAACAGGTACCATACCTCCGGTAACGGCGCCGCCCCAACCGGTGGCAGTGTATAAAGGCGCATCAAAACCTATCTCTAAGGCCATATTCCTTAGAGTCTTCATGTGCTGCTCGCCTTCTTCACCCGTTTTACCGCCGCAGTGTCCATATTCATTTTCTATCTGAATACCTATAACAGGCCCATTGTCCTTAATAAAAAGACCCTTAGCCTGTTCATATATCTTTTCATAAAAAGTTCTTACATGCTCAAGATATCTTGGCGCATCGGTTCTAACTTCATAACCGTTTTCTTCACCGTCTTTTAAAAGCCAGTCAGGGAAGCCTCCGTTTCTTGCTTCTCCGTGAGCCCAGGGGCCGATCCTTAAGATGCTGTATAGCCCGCATTTCCTGACAGTCTCCATAAATTCCCGAAGATTTCTGTCTCCGGTAAAATCAAATTCCCCCTGAATCTCTTCGTGGTGAATCCAGATAACATAGAGAGATACTATGTCTATTCCTCCTGCTTTCATCTTAAGAAGTTCCTGTTCCCAGTATTTCCTGGGGCATCTGGAAAAATGCATCTCTCCCATCATAGGAAACCAGCGTTTTCCGTCCACCAAAAGACTTATTGGATCAAAAGAAATCTTGGAGCTTTTATCTATGTGCATAGGTATTTCCTCATTTTGTAATCATTTTCTGTTATTATCTGCAATCTTACTCTGTGCTCTTTCTAAGCATAATCTCGTGATTTTTGAGCATCTGACTTGATACGGTCTCGCCCTCTATAGCCCTTATAAGAGAAGATGCCGTGACTGCGCCAAGGTTTCTGTCGTTAAATCTAAGCGCCGTTACAGGCGGGATTGTATTCTCAAGAAAAGTGCTGTCATAAAAAGAGGCAAGTTTTATGTCTTCAGGTATCCGAATGCCTGCCTCAGAACACTTTGAAAGAACTTCTCCCACAAAGCCGTCATCCATACAGACTATGCCATCCACCTTCTTGGAAAGAATATCCTGCAAGGCGTCATCAAGCTTGGTAGGATTGTCTATATCCAGATATACAAGCCCGTCATCCACCTTAAGTCCCAGCTTCTCATGAGCCTCTCTAAAGGCTCTAAATCTGGTCCTTGTGATTATATGATTTCTGGAACCTCCTATGAGAGCCATTCTCTTTAAGCCCTTGCCCAGAAGATATTCGACAAGTTCTATGCATGCATCCAGGTTATCATTATCAACAGACAGTATATCCTGATAATCAGTACTGCCAACCACCACAAAGGGAACTCCGCGTTCTTTAAGATATACGGCGGGGGTGTCATTAACCAGGGTTCTGGTAAGGATAGCTCCGTCCACCTTGTGGTTTTCTATTATCCTCTTTAGCCCTGTGATATTATCATCTGCTGCCATTGTAAGCATAACATCATACCCATAATTGGCTGCAATCTCAGAGATACCTACTATCAGCTTTTGGAAAAAAGGAATCTCCATAGCGCTGTAGTCATCAGGCCAAACAACCGCCAGATTGTGTGTGCTGTGATCTCCTGTATACTTGTAATTTGCAAGTGCCTTGGCAGTCATGTTGGGCTTATAGTTATTCTTTTCCACATAGTCCATCACCTTATCCTTGGTCCCGGGGCCTATCCTTCCTTTACCGGAGATAGCTCTTGAAACCGTGGTCTTGGAGATTCCAAGGGCTTTGGCTATGTCTGATATTGTTATCTTTTTTCCGGACATGTTCGCACCTCACACCCGAATAAATACCTGCATCTGTTAAGAGCCTATAATGATCTGCCCGTTATATTATCCCTTAACAGCTCCGCCGGTAACGCCTTCAACATAATACTTCTGAAGGAACATAAACAACAAAGTAACAGGAATTGATATTAGTACACCGCCGGCGCAGAATCTTGTGAAATAACCCTGATAGTCGTTGGTCCATACCCATCTTGTCATGGCAACCGCTACGTTGTAGCTTGGATCGTGGCCAAAAGCAACATATGAAGCAAATACATAGTCGCACCAAGGCGCCATAAATGCCACCAATGCGGTGTAGATAATGATAGGTTTGATTATGGGAAGGATCATTGAAATGAAGATCCTTGCTCTTGACGCTCCGTCAATCCTTGCAGCTTCATCAAGAGCCTTGGGAATAGTATCAAAAAAGCCTTTGCAGACATAATACTGCATTCCGCTACTTGCTACCGTAACAAGGATAAGTCCCGGAACCGCGCCTCCCTGAGTAAGTCCAAACTGCTTTAACAGGAAGTACAGACAGATCATTGTAAGGAATCCCGGGAACATTCCAAGTATAAGCCAGAATCTCATAAGGAATGTACGTCCCGTAAATCTCATTCTTGAAAGCGCATAGCTTACACAGAGAATGATGATAGTCTGGAACAGTGTTACAAAAAACGCGATAACAAGCGTATTTGCATACCACCTTACATAATTGGTCTCTCCCGAAAACAGGAATTTATAGTTATCAAGCGAAAATGACTTAGGCACAAGATAATTAACCATTCCGCCGTATTCCGTGGCATAGCTTCTAAAGCTCTGAAGCACAAGTCCCACAAACGGGAACAGCCAGATAATACTTATAAGTATAAGGACCACATAGGTCACTGCATTTTCGATCGCTCTTTTCTTTTTCATTATTGGAATCCCTCCTCATCACGTACAGACGGAAGCCTGTTGTAAACAGATAACATAACAACAGCGGTAACGATAAATACCATGATACCGATTACGGCTGCCATCTTGTAATTGGTCTCGTTTACGGTCATCTTATAAAGCCATGTAACAAGAAGATCCGTATTTCCCGCATTGCCCTTAAGGCTCATGGACTGCGGTCTTCCCTGAGTGAGAAGATAGATTACGTTAAAGTTATTAAGGTTACCCGTAAACTGGGTAAGAAGATAAGGACCCGTTACAAACATCATGTACGGAAGCGTGATGCTCTTAAACATCTGCCATCCGCTGGCTCCGTCTATCCTTGCGCTCTCATAGAGGTCCTCGGGGATATTCATGAGAATACCCGTTGTGATAAGCATCATGTAAGGAATACCGATCCAGATATTGACTACAAGGATAGTTATCCTTGCAAGCATCGGATCTGCCCAGAACGGGATGTAACTATTTATGACGCCCCATTTTATGAGGTATCCGTTTATAAGTCCGTCGGGCGCAAACAATCTCATGATATACAAAAGAGATACGAACTGCGGAACGGCTATCGTAAGTACGAGGATCGTTCTCCACAGTTTTTTAAATTTAATACCTTTTTTATTTATGAGCATTGCAACTCCAAGTCCGAGAAAATAGTCAACGAACGTTGCGAGGAATGCCCACACCAGTGTCCATGCCAAAACTCTTACGAAAGTAGATCCCATTCCCTGAGTTCCGAAGGATAAGATATTCTTAAAGTTATCCAGTCCTACCCAAGTAAAAAGATTGGATGGCGATTGATGATTCTTGTCGTAATTGGTAAATGCGACGAGGATCATAAACGCTATAGGAAGCACAGTAAACACAAAAATTCCCGTCACAGGAATGGCGAGAAGTGTCTTATGGAAATTCTCATCAAGAAGCGACATAAATACGGCTTTATTCGTCGGAAGAGTCTTTCCTTCCTTGAGTAAAAGTTCCTCTTTACGATTCTCTTTTACATTCAGATACCATATTGCCACCAGTGCAATAACCGCAAACACACTAAGAACACCAAACAGCAGGATAAGAAAACTGTTGTCTCCGTATACGGTTTTTCTTCCCACCTTATGTGTCAGAGTTGTTCCGAGAGTTGTTATCTTGGAAAGATATCCCCAGCCAAAGGCCGCCATGTAAACGATGAACAGAACCTCGCACAACAAAAGTGTCACCCCTACGAGAATCTGTCCTCTGAGGATCGGACCAAGACCAAATATAAAGTATGACAATCTGGTCTTTATATCCCCTTCTTTAAAAGTAGTTCCTATCTCCCTTAACCCTGAAAGAAGCGCGTTCTTTTTCTTTTCCTTGGTACCCCGTGCCATATTCAGCT